>ERZ808252.1612-NODE-1612-length-15988-cov-3.725350_pt1 | contig 15988 bp, 13 predicted proteins | sample MGYA00521242_ERZ808252 | MGnify/ENA primary metagenome ERZ808252 (study PRJEB31516, sample SAMN03275581) | gut metagenome | biome: mammalia-associated habitat; material: feces | host: Papio cynocephalus | place: Kenya | collected 2012-08-07 ...
TGCATCCTGTTAAACTTACTATACTAAAAACAGCCACAACAAAAACTAATAATATATTACTTATTTTTTTCATTATATCCTCCATCTTTAATTTACTATTTTAAAGATGAATTTTAGTCATTTAACCTCACTTTAAGACCTACTAATGTGGAATCTATAATATTATATTTATAATTCTTATAATAAACATTTTTTACCAAAATTATGCACAATAAGACTATAGTTACTCCACCAAAACCTAAACCTAGATTTTTTAAATTATCTTCAGTTTGATGAATTAATATACATATAGGACAATCTTCAGTATGAGTGCAGTCGTGATTATAGTTTCTTAGTAAAAAGCAAAAATTTAGTACTATTGATACTAATAAACCAATAACTAAAAATTTATATATTCTTTTGCTACTCATAAAAAATTCCTCCTATCTTTTGTTTTTACATTTATTACACAATCCTGTAATTATTATATTATCATTTTTAACTTTAAATGAATGGTTCTTTAAAACATGATTAGTAAAATCATTAATACAGTCACAATCAACATGAGTAATAGCACCACACTTATCACATTTTAAGTAGAAATGATTATCACATTCACAACTTTCTAAATATTGATACTTGGCAATACCATTTTCATATATCTTCTTTAAGACATTATTTTTTTCTAAGTCTTCCAAATGTCTATATATTGTTGTAAGTCCAATATTTAGGTTATCATTCTTCATCTTTTCATAAATTTCTTTTGAACTAAATAAATCATTCATATTTTTTATATAATTATTTATTAGTTCTTTCTGTTTTGTATTATAATTTTCTCTATTATTCATTATATCACCCAATTTGAAAATCATTTTCATATTCATTATAGCACTAATACTAAAAATAAACAATAAATAGTAAAAAAATAACTAGACATTAGTATACTTAGTAATTAATAACTCATTTAAAATAATGATTAAGTGTTCATAAATTTTCAAACATTTTTAAATGAACAATTATTATTTTCCCATAAAGAATAAAATTCATCTGCTGTTGTCCAATCTAAATTATATTTTTCATATAAGTTACAATTTGTTATATCCTGTATTACTAGTGCCGAAAGATAAGCATTTAATCCAGATAGTTCATTGTTTTTATACATGTTTTCTAACACAGGAACTGCATCCTTACCTAATTTTACAATATTATTATAATATTCATTATTTGTATAATCATAAGGATTAGATGATGTCACATTTGTAACTTCATTAATTTTATTTAAGTTAGCCATAATTTCATTTTTTAATTGTTCATCATTTACATTGCTTTTCTTATCGCTACAACCACACAAACAAAAAATACATATTAAACTTATTAGAATTATTTTCTTCATAATGTTCCTTACCCTCTATTCACTATTTAATTATATCTAAGTATTTTATAATGCTTAAAAAACTTTATATTTGACAATATTCTTGCAAATCTAAATTACATTTTCACGTATTTCTTTAGTTCGTTCACGGTCTTAGTGCTATTATGGGAATAATATATATTCCAGTATCAGGATCTTTTACAACACTATTCCACAATCCGCATACAATACACATAAATGTAGGCTTTTTATCCACCTTCTCATAAAATTTTAATAAGTTTGACTTTGCTTCTTCAATTTGATTAGCACCTAATTTTATTTCTATTGCACCATATTTGCCTTCATCATTTACCACAATAGCATCTACTTCTAAACCGCTTACATTATTTCTAAAGTGTCTTAATTCTCCATCATTATAATCCGAATAAATTCTAAGATCTCTTTCTACTAATGCCTCGAATAAGAATCCAAAAGTATTTAAATCTTGAATTAATTTGTCATAATTAAGTCCAAGCAAAGCACAGGCAAGTGATGGATCAGTAAAATGTCTTTTAGAAGATTTACCAATATTTTCTCTTGATCTAATATTGGGATTAAATGCTTTTTGATTTTCAATTAAATGTAATTTATCTAATACGTTAAGGTATTCACCAACTGTTTCTTTATTAATTGAATCATACTCATTTTCTATAATATCTTTTATCAAAGTTTCATTTGATGCAAGAGTAGATTCATTTCTTGCAAGAGACTTTAACAACATTTCCATTTTACTACGATCTCTTTTAATATTATCTATTTCATTAATATCTTTATCTAATATATCTTTTATATAGCTTTTAGCAACCATTTGAGCTTCTTTAGCAGGTTTATCAATATTTTCAGGCCATCCTCCTTTTAATATCAAATCTGCAATATTTTCAAGCGATAATTCCTTAGTTTGATGAGTTGCTAAAGCTTCATTATTAAATAAATTTTTAAGAGAAATCATTCCTTCAGAATCACCTGATTCAAATAATGACATAGTTCCCATATTTAATTTACATATTCTTCCAGCTCCAGAATGATTAATTGTATTTTCTTTTTCAGTTGCTGAACCTGTCAAAATAAATTTTCCTTTTATCTTATCTTCATCACATTTTCTTCGAACAACATCCCAAATTTGAGGAATTAGTTGCCATTCATCAATAAGAATAGGATAATCTCCCAATAATATTTGATTAACATCTATTTGAGCAAGATTAAACATTTTCTTATCGTTTGAATCTATATATTTTACTGTTTTAGAATGTGCTAAACTTGTCCATGTTTTACCACACCACTTTGGTCCAATAATTGAGATAGCACCAAAAACATTTAAACACTCCTCTATTTTTTTATCAATTAATCTTGGTTTATAACCTTCCTTTTTTAAAGACATAAATCATCACCCTAGTAAAATTTTAGCATAAAAATTAAATATTAGCAATTCTAACCGTAAGATTTTTAATATTTTAACCGTAAGATTTTAAGATATTCAACCGTAAGATTTTAAAATTTTCTAGTGTTTTGCCGGTAATTTTGCCGGCTATTTTCAACTACAATAATTTTTATAATAAAAAACACTTAGAAATTATATCTAAGTATTTATAACGCTAAAATAAGTTTTATATTTCTTTTCATTAAATCAAATATATTAGCTTTAATAACATCTTCTTTTACAGTAATATCTATATTTTTAATTACCTTACCATTACTTATAACATCAAGTGTTCCTATTTTATCCCCTACTTTTATAGGAGCTTTTACTTTATCTAAATTAACATTGTAACTATAATTATTAGTTTTATTTAATCCTTCTAAATTAGTTGCATCATTTTTTATTGTTAAATCATAATTTTCTTTTTTACTATTAAAAATATAAATAGATCCTATATTATCGTTCGTACTAACAATAGTTTTTATTTTATAATTAGTAAAACCATAATCCAATAATTTAGTAGTTTCTTCATTTCTTTTTTGACTAGTTTCTTCTTTCATTATTACTGAAATTAAGCGCATATCATTTCTTTTAGCCGTACTCGTTAAGCAATAGCCAGCATTTTTAGTAAAACCAGTTTTTAATCCATCAAGTCCATTATAATATTTAATTAATTTATTGGTATTTACCATCCAGATACTTGTTCCATCAGGTTTATTTAAATAAGATTCATAAATAGTTGTATAGTTAAAGATATCATCATGTTTAATTAATTCTCTAGCAATAATAGCCATGTCTCTAGCTGTTGTATAATGATTTTCGGTATCTAATCCATGAACATTTACAAAATTAGTGTTTGTACACCCCAGTTCTTTAGCCCTTGCATTCATTTTATTAACAAAAGCATCAACTGTTCCAGCAATTTTCTCTGCCATCGCAACCGCTGAATCTCTCGTTGTTACTAAAAAGCAGTAAAAAATCTTTTAAATTTAAGCTACCATTATTGTAGCCAACTATATTTAATTTAAAATGTAACATTACTTTATGAGTTTCGTTATTCTCATTAATTTCATCTTCTAATCTTTCAACCAAAATTGTATCTATTATAGAACTAAATACGCTAAATACACTTTCATCATCGTCTAATATAACACTTTGTATTTTTTTAAAAAATGAATCAATGTTTAACTTATAATCAATTCCTTTAATCATTACTAAATAATTTTGTTTCTTTTTTTCTAATGATGATAATTCTTCATTGTATTTATCTCTTGCTTCATTATATTCGTCTCCTTCTATTTCTTTTCTTGCTCTCATATTAATAAGCTCTGAACGAGCATTTTTTACTTCATCTATTTTTTTGTCTATTTCATTTATTTCTCTTGAATAATCTGACTTACTCTCTGTTTCATTAATTAATCTATATATTTCGTTTATTACATCATTTTTTGTATCTAAAATATATTTTACAACTACTTTAAATATTTTTAATAATTCATCATAATAAATCATTGGAGTGTTACAACCTTTTGATTTTTCTCTGCCATATTTTCTATAATTTGAACACCCCCAATATTTAGTTTCTACACCTGTTCTTTTATTTTTATAATTTCCCTTTATAAAAGTCGCACCATCATGATAACATTTAATTTTACCTGATAAAGCATATCTCATATCCGTTCTAGTATGTGTTTTATGTTTAATAGAGTTTTCATTTAATATATCATTACATTTATCCCATAATTCCTCTGAAACAATTGGAGGACATGCTTTATTATCTTTATAAACAATCCATTCATCTGGTTTAAACCTTATTCGTTTTCGTGAATGATAATCGATTGTAGTTTCTTTATGAGCACAATAGTAACCTTTATATTTAGGATTTCTAATTATTCTTCCTATAACTGTTCCTGTTATTGGTTTATCAGCTTTACTTTTAATATTATATTCATCATATAAATAATGTCCTAACTTTGCCGTTCCCATTTTTCCTTTTGAATATTCATTAAAAATTAATTTAATTAATTCGGCTTCTTCATCAACAATTTCTAATTTACCTTTATTTTTTTTATATCCATAAAGATTGTCACTACCTGTGACTATTCCTCTTTCAATACTTCTCTTATAGCCAAATCTTACCCTTTCTGATAACTTTCTAATTTCATCTTGTGCAATACTTGACATTATGGTTAAACGAAGTTCTGAATCTGAATCAAATGTATTAATATTATCATTTAAGAAATATACTCCTACACCACTTGTTAATAATTCTTGAGTATATTGAATACTATCTACTGTATTTCTTGAGAATCTTGATATTTCTTTTGTTAATATTAAATTGAACATTCCTTTTTTTGCATCATTTATCATTTTCAAAAAATTATCTCTTTTATTGACACTTGTTCCACTTATACCTTCATCTACATATCCAGATACAAATATCCAATTAGTTTGAGATTTAATATAATTTTCAAAATACATAACCTGATTTTCTAGCGAATTTAGCTGTTCTTCGTGATCAGTAGATACACGAGCATAGTAAGTAACACGAAGTGGTAAATCTAAAAGAGATTTACCTTGCGATAACATATTTCTTATAGTGTACAGATTCATCAGCATCGTTTATTTCCTCCTTTAAATTGGTATTTTAACAACAATATTATTTTTTTCTTTTTCCTCTGACATTTTTGCTTCTAATTTTAAAATATCTTCATTTATATTTTTGATAATAGTATTATATTGATAAAAATCTATAACATCCTTTTTGCAAAGTTCATTGATTATTGCCTTTTGTATTATTTTTTTGGCAATATCAATAGAAGGACTATTATTCAATTTTTTCTCCTCCTCATTTAAACATATTTAACTAAATGAAAAAAAGAACTCAAATATTGAGTCTTTCAAACCAATTTAAAAACTCAATATTTTAAATGAAAATATTATATTTCATAATTATTATTAAATATTAAGTTTTCAAATAACATTTTATGCTTTTGATTTAAATTTTGCATTTTTGTATCATATTTGCTAATTCAAATCCACTTAGTTCCGAGTCAAAAGGCATAATAGTTATCTTTTTATCAAAATAAGTTTCATTATCATAGCTAATAACAATTTCACTAAAGATATCTAATTTTTCATTAAAATTCAACTTTTCAAATTGTGAATTCATTTCATTTTCTATTTCATTATATTCTAATCCAATAACATTTCCATTATCTTCGTAGATGCTGTTAGTTTTAGTTATGTTATTGTACAACATCATGAAGTGTTGTAATAACATAGTTCCTGCATTTAAAGGAAATCCTATATTTTCTAAATTAAAAATTATAATATCCTCTTCAATCAAATTTGGATTAGCCTCATTTTTATCATTTATTTGATTGTTATTTAATAACCCAAATATATAAATTAAAAATTTCAATTTGCTTAAATCATCTTGAACTTCTAATTGTTTCCATAAGTTTCTTACGTTTTCAGTAGTTTCAGTAATATACATATTATCAATCCTCCTTACATATTACTTTTTTATTTACATTTTTCTCTTTGTTTTAAGCAAAATAAAGAGATTTAAAGGTCATTATTTTTTGACACTTATAACTGATTAACCATACACATCAAATTCGTTATAATTGATATTTGTAATATTTAATGGCATCTTTTAATCATTATATTTATCACTTAAAAAATAGAATTTTGCAAGTGGTTTTTATCTAAATATCTTTAATTATTTATCTTTCTAATTCTTCTTCATCATTAAATTCAATACTATTTGATGTTTCTTGCTTATCCAAATCAAGTTCGCTATCAATTTTTGCTTTTTGCTTTTGTAACTCTTTTATTCTATCTAAATTAGTAAATGGTTTATCTAGTTCTTCTTTGGTATCTTTTAATTGTTTATCTGTATATTCTATTTGTTCCTTAATAGTTTCAATTTTGTTTTTAAAACTTTTAAGCATATTTTCTAATTTATAAATATTACCAATTTCATCGATATTTTGAATTTCAACTTTATATTTACCTGCACCTTTTATATATATAATAGGTTTATACCATAAGTCATCTTTTGTTCCTACAATATCAAAACCACTTATTTGTCCTAATAAAGTTTCTGAACCTGTTTTCAATAATGAAAAACTTTCATATAACTTTGTACTAGCATCTTTTCTTGAATCATATATTTTATCTCTAATCATTATCATAAAGTTATCTCCTGATAAATCTTTAACATTTTTAATATCTTCTTCAAGTCCATTTAAGTATTGATTTTGATATTTTAATTGTCTTGGTATTTCACTATTATATTTAGATTCAAGTTCTATATGAGATTTATCATATCTACTTTTAGATAAATAAAGTTGCTTTAATTCATTTTCAACTTTAAATTTTTCCAATATTAATGGATTACCACTTGCAAGAGCTTTTACTTCGGCATAAGTCAAAGTATCTCTATCTAAATCTTCAGCAGTTCTTCCACCACCATTACTATTAGCCATTATTTGATTTATAAAAGTTGATTTAGTTTGAATTAATTGATATGAATAAGCATCAAAACTTCCTTCGGTTACATACCTATATATTTCAACTTCTGAATTTTGATTCCCTTGTCTTAATATTCTACCTTCTCTTTGTTCTATATCAGAAGGTCGCCACGGACAATCTAAATGATGCAAAGCAATCAATTTATCTTGTACATTCATACCTGCTCCCATTTTAGAAGTTGATCCTATAAGTATTCGTTTTGTACCATTTCTCATATCTTCAAATAATTTCAATTTTTGAGGATTAGTTTTAGCATTATGAATAAACTCTATTTCTTCCTCTGGTACGCCTTTTGCAATCAATTTGTTTTTAATATCATCATAGACATTAAAAGTACCATCATTTTTAGGTGTAGATAAATCACAAAAGACAAGTTGCGTTAACTTGTCCTCTTTATTCTCTAACCATACTCTATAAATATTCTCTACTGCCATATTTATTTTTGAGTCAGGTAAGTCTGGCATACTTGGATCTATCATTCTTAAATCAAGTGCTGCTTTTCTACCATCATTGGTAACAAGTAGCATATTATCTTCTCGTGGATCACAACCATTTCTAATTCTCTCACTTCGTTCTGCTAATTTATCTACATACTCTCCTAATTTTTCACTTTTAGGTGCTACTATTGTTTTATAATCTCCACCTTTTAATTTAGGTGTAGGTAAATCTAGCATCTTTGAAGTTTTAATATCAGCAACTTCTTTAAATAAAGTCATTAACTCTGGAATATTAAAGAATTGAGCAAATCGGGCTTTCGTTCTAAAACCACTACCATCAGGAGCAATTTCAAAACTATTAACTATCTCTCCAAAAGTTGATGCCCATTCATCAAAATGTTCTAATCCCATTTCTCTTAACCTATCAATTTGAAGATATTTTTGCATTGCAAATAATTCTCCCATTGAATTAGATATTGGAGTACCTGTTGCAAATACTGCTCCTTTACCTCTGTTGTTTTCAAGTATATAACTTATCTTCATAAATAAATCAGTTGCTTTTTTACTTTCACTATTATTTATTCCTGCAACATTTCTTATTTTTGAATACATTGGTAAATTCTTAAACATATGTGCCTCATCTACAATTAACTCATCTACTCCAAGTTCTTCAAATGTTACTACATCATCTTTTGGTCTATCTAATAATGCTTTTAATTTAGTATCCATACTTGTTTTAATTTGTTCAAGTTTTTTAACGCTTAAACCATCACCAGATTCTGCTTTTATTCTTTCAATAGCATTAACAACTTCTTCTATTTGTTCTTCCATATGTTTTTGTTCATATTCTTTACTCATAGGAATTAATCCAAAACTTGAATGAGCAATTAAAACTGCATCCCATTCTCCTGTTGCTATTTTTCCCATAAGTTTTTTTCTTCTTGTCTTTTCAAAGTCTTTTTGAGTAGCAACAAGTATGTTTGCAGTAGGATATAATTTTAATATTTCATTAGCCCATTGTCCTAACAAATGATTAGGTACAACAAACATTGGCTTACTAACAATTCCTAGTCTTTTTAATTCCATAGCACTAGCAATACATTCATAAGTTTTTCCTGCTCCAACTGCGTGAGCAAGTAAAGTATTACCACCATATAAAACACGAGCAACTGCATTTTTTTGATGTTCTCTTAATTCTATATTCGGATTCATACCATCAAAAGTAAGATGACTACCATCAAACTCTCTTTCTCGCATACAATTAAATTGTTCATTGTAAAGTTTTGTTAGTCTATTTCTTCTATCTTCATCTTTCCAAATCCACTCTTTAAACTCTTGTTTTATTAGTTCTTGTTTTTCTCTTGCATTTGCAGTTTCAACAGGATTTACAACTCTCCTATCATCTTCTAATGTATCATAAACTGTTACACTTTGAAGATTTAAAGCATTTTTAATTAATGATAAAGCATCTGCTCTATCAGTTCCCCAAGTATTTGTATTTTTAACTCCATAACCATATAAACCACTAGCTTGAAATAACCAAGTATTTACTTCTTTGGCATATTTTATTTTTAATCTACTTTTATTCCAACTTTGAATATCTAATAATTCACAACAAAATTGATGATACACATCTTCTGGTATCCAAGTTGATCCTAACTTTACACTTATCTCATCATATTCAAGTGGTGTAGGTTGTACTCTTTCAAGTGCAAGAATATTTTTATCGTATTTATTATCTTCATTTATTGATCTAGCATAATTAAGTTTATGTTTTACATTACCACTTAAATATTCACTTGCTATAACCCAACCTTTATTAAAATCATTAAGTTTTTCAGGATCTTGATAGATTAGATCATCAAGTTCATCAATCATTTCTTCTTCACTTTTTGAATATAATGTTTTCATATATTCAAAATCAACACAACCACGATTATTAAGGGAATACTTTAAAGCATCTTCTGCATTTTCTGCACTTGTTATTACTTTACTTTTTCTTATTGTCCTTTTTGTAAAGACATCTCCCTTTTCATATTTAGGTTTATCATTTTCATCTTCATCATCTTTACTAACTTTATTTTCAATAGATGTAAGTAAGTAATAATCAGGATCACTATCAAATGCTCTTGCATTTACACTATCATTAATATAACCATATCTTTTATAAAACTCATCATATTCTTTACTTAACTTTTCTTGTGCTAGTGATAATTCTTCATCACTACCATCACGAAGTTGAATATCAAATACTTCTCTTAAAGCATTTTTAACTTTACAAAGACCTATAATTCTTTTAGCAACCATACCATCTTGAATAGAATATGGTATTAAACTAGAAAATGACCTTTGATAAATTATATCTTTACCATCGTTATTAATAATAGTAAAAGCATTATTCTTAATACTATCATCTGCATCTAATACTTCATAATCATTTTCTTCGTTTTGAATATAATTTGTTTGCTCGTAAATATTACTAGGTAAATGTTCTATTGCTTGATTCATTAAAACATTTATATCTTCATCTATTGGAGATAGTGTATTATCATAACCATAAGCAGTAGATTGAAGTTCCATTTTACCAAGCATCATATTTGGATTATCAATATAATAATTATTTATTGTTATTCCATCTTGATATTCACTTGTATAAATCCACTTTTCATCACTTATATCTTGTTTTAATTCATCTCTCTTTTTTAAGAAAATAATATCAGATGTAACCTTTGCATTTGCATTAGAAGTAAATGTATTATTTGGTAATCTAATTGCTCCTAAAAACTCTGCTCTTTTAGCAATATATTCTCTTACTCTTGTATCTTTTTTATCTAATGTTCCATCAGTAGTTATAAAAGCAATTATTCCACCATCTCTAACTTTATCTAATGTTTTTTGAAAGAAATAATCGTGAATTAAAAACTTATCTTTATATCTTTTATCATAGACAGTATTATTTCCAAAAGGAACATTACCAACTGCAACATCAAATAACTCATCTGCTACTTTTGAATTTTCATAACCTGTTATTTCTATTTTTGCATTAGGATAAAGTTTTTTAGTAATTCTACCACTTATGCTATCTAACTCAACACCATATAATTTAGATTTATCAAATTCACTAGGTAATCTTCCAAAGAAATTACCAATAGCACAACTTGGCTCTAAAATATTTCCTTTTTCAAATCCGAATTTTTTTAATGTTTTATATATTCCATCTATTGCCATATTTGGAGTATAGAATGATGATAAAGTAGAATGTGCAGCTGCTTTATATTCTTCTTCATTTAATAGAAGTTTTAATCTTTCCCTTTCAGTTTTCCAATTATCTTTTCTTTCATCAAAAGCATCAGCAATTCCACCCCAACCTACATAACGAGATAAAATATCTTGTTCTTCTTTTGTTGCATTTCTATCTTCACTCTCTAACTCTTTTAAAAGTTCTATTGCTTTTATATTATCTTCAAATCTTGATTTAGCACCAAAACTTGTATCAACTTTATCATCACTAATGTGATAATTTATTGGTGGATATTCTTCTTTAATTTCTTCTCCATTACTATTATAACTATGTTCTTCTATCACATTAGTTTTTATACCATCTCTTGTTGGTATTATTTCAGCAGTAGTAACCTTATAATCAAAATCATTATCTTCTTCATCTTCAATAATAGAAGATACCTCTCTATCAATTTGTTCTAATTCTTGATTATCAATTTCATTTTGATCTACCATTTTTGTGCTTGGTATAGACATATCAAATTGTTTTTCATCAAAATTATTCCAATAAATATGTATTAAGTCAGGAGATATATAAATAGAAAATTCTTTATCTTTATATAATGATTGAATAAAAGCATTATTTTTTATACCTTCATTTAATTTAATTTCATCCGTCTTATCAGAATTAAAATATGAAAAAGCATTTTCTCCCATATCTGCAAGTGGACTAGATAAAAGTATAGATAAGTTTCTTTTGTTAGATTTGATATGTTCCCATACTTGTAATTCAACATTACGAATTTCAAATGTATTTTGATATTTAGTATCGAAAGAATTAAATATATCACATATCTTATTTGCAAGTTCTTCTTCTCTTGTTAAAAATAATGACAACTGCTCATTTTCTTCCTTTTGTTTAGAATTGGAAGCATCTACCGTTATATTATTTGATCCTTTTGACACTTTTCTATATTTGTTATAATAATGATTGTATATTTTTTCTAATAAATCATAATTAAAATTTGTATTTTTTTCTAAACTTAATAGCATATTTTGCTTTATTGTATTTTTATTGTTATCAGTTTTTAAATGTAAAATCACTTGATTTTGAATATGCTTTTGGATTGTTTCAAGATTATTTGCTATTTCTTTAAAATTATTAAATAATTTAGCAGTTTCTTTATTTGCAATCTGCATACATGTCAAAATGCTATTGTCTTTTATTAACTTTAATTCTTCATATGTACTTGGTAAATTATTAATATTAAAATTTGTTTTTGCAAGAAATAATGATGTCATCATTTTTGCAACAATTCTTATTTCTTCAATAGATACATCAGTATAATCATCAACAATTTGAAGAAATGATACTTTATATATTACATTATAAAGATTTTCATATAAATTTTTAGTATCATCATTTTGTATTTTCAGTAAATTTTGATAATATTTAAGAATTGTATCTTCAGTATAATGGTTATATTTCCAAATGTTGTATTCCTTACCATAGGTTTGTTTTATATCAAATACATATGACTTTTGGTTATCAATTAATATTGGTATTCCTTTACTTTTTGGTTTTATTCTTCTATTTATCGATTCACTATTCCATTCACTGAATGTCATATAATATCTTCCACTTGAGTTGTAATAATACAAATTAAGAATATTATTTATACTATATTTATCTAAAATACTAGACCAAAAAATAACAAATTTATTCCAGCTTAATAAACTTGTTTTTATACTATCTAAAGTATCATCTCTAATAGAAATAAATTCATCATAAAATTCTTCATTCATTATTTTCCTTCTTTCTAAAATATTTATTTATCAAATAAAAAAATCTCTATTAAAGAGTTTTTGTTTTTTTTGCATATTTTTTCTTTATCAGTAATGATATTGTAATTAAATTTTAATTGATTACTTAAATCTTCTAATGATTTTATCTCATTTATTGATAAAGGAGGTGCTAAATATAATTTAGCAATTATACTATTTTTAATATTTTCATATTCAACATCAAAATCAATTTTGCCAAATATTTTTAAAACGTTATTTATTATATTAATAAGTGTATTTCTAATTTGAGATTCCAATGTATTTATTTTTGAATCATTAGATTTTTCTTCTAATTCTATTTGATCAACAGTGTAATATCTATCACTAAATCTTTGCAATGGTCGTTTTTTCCTTTTAATACAACCAGATTGATAGCAACTAAATTTAGAATATAAAATTGTATCTCTTATAATTGGATAACCTATGGAAGAAAAAATAATAGTTTTATAAACTAATTGTTTTATTTCATCCGCAGTCATAAGTTTTCTAGAAATTAAACTCATACCTTTACTACCATTATTATTCGTAAGGCTCATTGAATAATTTAATGATGTTGTTTCAACACCATGAGTCCCTAACCTGTTGCTTATTTGTTCTGCAGTATCTTGAGAATTAGTTTTTAAAAATTGCAATCCGCAATTATCTTGAACAATTTGACTTGTTTCTTTTCCATATAAATCATCTAATTGCTGAATACTTTGTAAATAAAACACAAAATAAAGTCCTCTACTTCGTCCAACACTAACCATTGATTTTATGTCCTTTAATGGAGGTGTATTTCCAAACTCATCAAGCAAAAATACAATTTCACATGGTAATTTTTTATCTTTTTGCTCGTTGCACAAAATAACTAATGTTTTATATATTAATGAAACTATTATCGATATTAAAGTATAATATGTTTGAGATTCATCGGGGACACAACAATACAATACAGTTGGCTTTTTCCCTAAATCGTCAAAATTAAAATCGGAGTTAGATGAAATATTTTCTACATTGATATCATCATATAAAGACATTCTTTCACTGAATGTTGATGTTATTGATCGATAAGTTGTTTCTGATGTATTAAGTAAACTAAATAATTTATCTTTACTTTTCATATCATATGTTTTTCCACCAATATATTTTTTTATTTTTTTATTATTAACATCTGACATAGAACTGCTTTGAAATTTTTTTATTGAAGTTAATGTTATTTGTTCTCTTTTAATTTTTCCATTTACATAATCTTCAAGAAATAAAAAAATTAACCCATACAATAAATCTGATGAAGAATTATTCCAAAATTTTTCTTTTGCGGTTGTGTCATTCATAATCATACTTGATATATCACTTACTAACTGGTTACAACGAGCATAATGAATTATAGATTTATTTTTATATTCTATATACTTACTTTCTTTTTTCTCTTTTTCACTTAATTTTAGATACTTATAATATAACTCATACTCAGTTATAATAGGCTCAAGTAAATTAATATGATTAGAATATTCTGGGTTTCTAAAATCAATACATAGTACATTATATCCATTGTCTTTAAACATTTGACTTGTTGTATTTAAAATTTCTGCTTTTGGATCAGTAATAAAAACACTTTTTTTATTTTTGGCAGTTGCTATAAAACTACAATATGGAATTACAGAAGTTACAGATTTACCACTACCAGTAGAGCCAAGACATATCCAATGGGGAGTTTTGTTATCAAACCAAACATTTTTATTATCTTTGCTAAAATAGATTGGAAAACCACTTTCATTAATATTACTTATTTTTTCTTCTCTAAAATTTTGCTTTATTTCTTTAATTGTTGCCCATCTTGCACTGCCGTGTTCCTTATTATCTTTGATTTTTTGCTTGGTTAATATTGGCTCAAGAAAATATATAAAAGCAATTATCAAAAATATTAAAATAATAACTACGCTAAATTGAGTAACCATAATTATCTTTCCATTTCAAATAGTTCTCTTTTAACATCTTCTAACATTTCTTCATCTATAAGTTTGTAATCTTTTATTTCTTCTTCGTCAAGTTGAAGGCTTGTTAATCTTTCAATAATATCAGTTCTAACCTTTGAATTACATTTATCCAAATAATAACCGTAAGTTGTCACTATTGGCACCAAACTAACATTTTGATAATCATATATTTTCAAATTAGTTAATCCTAATTTTTTATTTATATCAAGAATTATATCTGGTAAATCAATGTATCTACCCACTACTTCTTCATTACCAGTATCTATATAAATAAGTTTTTCATTATCTTTTAATAATTTTTTTATTTCTTCTTTATTGTAATACTTAATCATTCTGCCTTGATTCATCTTTTTGTTCCTCCATTAAAATTTTTTCTAGAAACTCAATTTCATTTTTTATTGATACAATTATAAATTTATAGCTTTCTTTTTCAATACTATTTTTAGTACAATTTGCTTTTGACTCTAATTTATTAATTTCTTTTTGATTATTTTTTATTCTATTTCTTATTATATTTTGCATATTATTATATTTATTTATAATATTTTGCATATTATTAAATTCAAGATTTAATTTTGTAAAATCCATTTTTTACCTTACCTTTCTAATCCTTCATCTTTATAAAACTCATAATCATCATCAGAAATTGCCTCTAAAATATCAGAATAATCAGTATCTTCAATTTTATCTAAAAATGAATTATCTTTTATATAACAATTAGTTAAGAAATGAGCAATTTCAGATTGAGATAACTTATACCCATTATCTTCAAGATACAAATCATAAGCCAATTCCTGTAAATCAACTGCAACTTTATCAGTTATTTCATAGTCTTGATTTTTAGCAACATCATAAATACTGTCATAAATACAATAAACAGTTAAATGAAATTTATCTTCATTTGATAATCTCTTATACATTTCTAATATGTTCATACTTTTCCTCCTCTCCTGAACACCTACTTGATATTACACAAGTGCAATACAGGAATAGTATTAATAAAAACAATACTATTCCAATTAAACTAATAATTAATATTTTCATTTTTTCCTTCTTTCTTCTTACATAAAAAAGACCAGAAATTTCTTTCTGATCTATTCATACAATCAAGTAGAAGCACAGATTACTCCATGCAACCCTCACAGAACCGAACGTGCCC
>ERZ808252.1613-NODE-1613-length-15985-cov-3.937979_pt1 | contig 15985 bp, 21 predicted proteins | sample MGYA00521242_ERZ808252 | MGnify/ENA primary metagenome ERZ808252 (study PRJEB31516, sample SAMN03275581) | gut metagenome | biome: mammalia-associated habitat; material: feces | host: Papio cynocephalus | place: Kenya | collected 2012-08-07 ...
TGAAAAGCTTATTTCTTCTTTACGCCGTGCATTCCAAGACATAAACACAACGTATAGGAATATCCATCTTAAACTTGCCAAGGAAATAAAAAATCTCTTTAGAGCAAAAGCAAGCGACAGTTTATCTTCGGTTATCGCTAATTTTTACGATGACCTTAAAGAAACAACAAAAGAACACTTGTTTAGTGGCAAAGCAAGCATGTTCTTGGACATTGCAAAGCATCCTAATAACGACGAATTTAAGTTGATTGAAACAATAGGCAGAGCCTTGTTCAACCTTCGTATGAGTGATTTTACTGACGAAATTATGTCTTGCTATATGGCTGAATTAGATAACGTCGTCAAAGAAATTAAGAAGTACGATGAGAAAATTGAAGATAACAGTGCTGCTCAAGGTTACAAGATTATGTATACTGACGAGAACGGATCGGAAGTTACGAAACAGTTTGATGCAACCGAATATACGGAAAAAGGACAATTTTTGTATAATGATATCACGTCTACCCTTGAGGAATTTGGGGGCGCAATATCAAGTGATGAAAAAAGACAAATTTTGTTTAGAATACTAAAAGAGTTAATATGATGATCGGATATTTTGATAATGCGGCAACTACATATGAAAAACCTGATGGCATGTACGAACACATGGCGGATTTTATGGTGTCCAACGGGGCGAATGTTGGTCGCGGAATATATAATTCTGCAGTAACAAGTAGTAAAATTGTGTCAGATACTCGCACAAGTATTTTATCGCTGGTAAATGCACCCGAAAATAAAACCGTTGTGTTTACCCCATCAGCTACAATCGCTTTGAATACAATTATTTTTGGCGTCGATTTGTCCGATGGAGATATTGTATATATCTCTCATTTTGAGCACAATGCCGTATTAAGACCGTTGTATGCATTGCAAAAGCATATCAAGATAGAAATCAAATATATTCCGATGAAGAAAACGGATATATATTCGTTTGATTTGGAGCAATTCAAAGCAAATTTAGAGACAGACAAGCCTAAACTTGTTATCGCCTCCCAAGTAAGTAATGTTTTAGGGATTGTGGCTCCTGTTGTAGAAATAGGAAAGCTTGCAAAACTTAATAACTCGATTATGGTGGTAGACGCAGCGCAAGCATGTGGCGTCTTAGATTGTGACCTTCATTTTGTAGATTTTTACGTTTTTGCAGGACATAAAACACTGCTCGGACCGACCGGCATCGGTGGATTCATCTGCAATAAGAATACAAAATTAAAGCCATTCATATTTGGCGGTACTGGAATTGATTCTGCGAATCGCGACATGCCTGATACTCTCCCTGAACGTTTTGAGGCCGGAACCTTGAATTTATTGTCTATCGTGGGGTTGAATTATTCAGTTAAATGGTTGATAAGTAACCACGACTTTGTAGCAAAAAAAGAAAATGAAAATTATGAACGATTATCTTCGCTCTTAAATACATTTTCATTTCTTGAAATTGAAACGCCTATTGATAAATCAAAAAGTATTATCTCGTGCAAAGCAAACGGGTTTACGTCTGATGAATTCGGTCGGATTCTCGCAGAACGTGGAATAGCGGTAAGAACAGGATTGCATTGTGCACCAAAGGCACACGAGTATATCGGCTCTTTTCCGGAAGGACTCGTTCGTTTTAGCATATCATGCCTAACAAAAGATAGTGATTTTGACAGACTTAATGAAGTATTGTCATTATTAAATGAAGAACTAACATGATGAGGAGGATATATGGCACTTAGCGATTTACACATTGCCAAGGAATACAGAAACTTAAAATGTGATGTAATAAATGACTTTTACGTTCCCATTTTAAGCAATGCTGTTATGTATAAAAGGGCTGTTGGATTCTTTAATTCCGCTGCTTTATATGAAATGGCAATAGGTTTAAGACACCTTGTTGAAAAACAAGGAAAAATGGAGCTTATTGTATCGCCGAGATTGACAGAAGAAGATATTCAGTCAATCAATTTGGGATATAAAACACGCGAAGAAGTGATTGAACGAGCACTACTTCGTGACTTTGATGAGCCTAAAAGCAAAACCGAATTTCGCAAACTAAACTTGCTTGCAAATCTTATTGCCGAAGGCGTTTTAGATATTAAAGTCGCATTCAAAATCAATGCTAACTCTGCAGGCATATTCCATGAAAAAATAGGCATTGTTATTGACTCTGAAGGGAATAAGGTTGCATTTACTGGCTCAATGAACGAAACGTACTCCGGTTTATTGCAAAATTATGAGTCAATAGATGTGTTTTGCAGTTGGCGCGATGAAGATTATGATAGAGTCAACATAAAAGAGAATGCCTTCGACAATTTGTGGGACAATTTGGATACTGCGATGGAAGTAATTCCTTTCCCCAAAGTTGCAGTAGAAAGATTGAACTCATATAAGGTAGAGAAAACAGATATTATACTCGATACTACGCCTACCGAAGAAGTTGAGGAAAAAGACGAATTCTTTTGTATTCCATCTTCGATTCATTTGCATAAATATCAAGATGATGCTATTGAAACTTGGCTTAGCAAAGGCGGAAGAGGAATTTTTGATATGGCAACCGGCACAGGAAAAACTTATACCGCATTGGGTGCTTTGTCAAAACTATCTGCTAAACTACAAAATCACTTAGCTGTTCTTATTATCTGCCCTTACCAACATTTGGTTGAACAGTGGGTTGATGATATAAAAGTTTTCGGAGTAAAACCTTTAATATGTTACTCAAGATATAATTGGAAAAAACAATTAAAGAATACTATTGAAGATTATAAAATGGGAATAATCAATAACTTTTGTGTTATTACGACAAATTCCACATTTGTAACGCCCTCAATGCAAAACGAAATTGCTAAGATGAATGGTGATTTTTGTTTGGTTGTTGATGAAGCCCATAATTTTGGAGCGAAAAAACAATTAGCTTGTATGAGCGAAAAGTTTAACTATAGATTGGCTTTGTCTGCGACAATAAATAGGCATCATGATGAATATGGAACGCAACGTTTGTTTGAATATTTTGGTGATAAGTGCATTGAATACACTCTTAAACAAGCCATAAATGAGAACAAATTGACTCCATACTATTATTATCCTGTCTTAGTCCCATTTACAGAAGACGAGCTGCACGAATACTGTGAAATAACAGATAAAGTCGCAAACATATTAAAGAAAGTGCCTCATGGAGATGATTTGCCTCAATCTGCCGAGCGATTACTAATTAAACGAGCACGTATTATTGCAGGCGCAAAAGAAAAAGTAAATGCTCTAAATGAAGTTATACAAAAATATAAAGATAAAAAGCATTTGTTAGTCTATTGCGGAGCAACCAAAGTTGAAAGTGAATACTTATCTAATGACGATATTGATTCAACCGAACAACGACAAATTGATGAGGTAACGTCGCTATTAGGAAATACGTTGCATATGAAAGTCACGCAATTTACTTCTGCTGAAGATAGTAAACGTCGAGAACTTATCAAAAACGAATTTTCAAAAGGCGAAATACAAGCTTTAGTTGCAATAAAATGTTTAGACGAGGGCATGAATATTCCTGGAATAGAAACGGCCTTTATCCTTGCAAGTAGCACTAACCCTAAAGAATATATTCAAAGACGTGGACGCGTTTTAAGAAAGGCTCAAGGTAAAACATACGCAACTATTTATGACTTTGTAACCCTTCCCCGCCCGTTAGACGAGTATTCGTACCCAAGTTCAGTGCAAGCAGAGCTTTCGTTGGTAAAACGTGAAGTTGAAAGAATGAGAGATTTCCAAGAATTATCAGAGAATCCATCAGGTGTTACTGAGGTAATACGTCTGTTGACAGAAAAATACAATTTATACTTGATAGGAGATGAATATGAGCGAGTTGAATGAGAAAAAAGAATTAGATCAAGCTTTATTGGGGAAACTGGAGTTCAAAATCTTTAAAATTGAACATGAAAATCACAAGACAAGAAAGCTAACTGATAACGAGATGATCCAACGCATCAGAAAGGTCATTGATGAGTATGTCAGAATGGAGGATGAGCAATGATAATAAAGTCAATTACACTGCAAAATTTTCGTCAGTATAAAAATGAAAACACTATTGAGTTTTCGACTGATCCCAATAAAAATGTTACTCTTGTATTGGGCGTAAATACCAGCGGAAAAACAACTATCGTTCAGGCATTTAATTGGTGCCTGTATGAAACAACCAATTTTAAGTCTCGTGATATGTTGCTTAATTCAGAAGTAGCATCTTCTCTTCCTGAAAATGGATATGCTACAGTTCGTGTGCAAATTATTCTTGAACATGAGGACAAAGAATACACTATTGTTCGTGCTCAGCGCTTTTCAAGAGTACCACAGAGTAATAGGGTTAGAGGCGAAAGGACATCTCTATCTGTTTCTTTCAAAGAGTCAAATGGCAACAGTTTTCCAATTATGGCATACGAATGTCAGAATACCATTAATAAGATTCTCCCCGCGGGATTGTCGGATTATTTCTTTTTTGATGGAGAAAGAATACAAGATATTAACAATAAAAAAGACGTTGTGTCGGCGGTTCGTGGCTTGATGGGACTAGATGTTGCAAAGGTTGCAGTTGATCATTTGGACCCAAATAAATCTTCTTCAGTTATTAGAAAATTGCAATCTGAATTGCGCGGAAATAGTGATTCTGAAACAAAGAAGTATCAAGAGGATTTAGAACGATATATTTCCAAACTTGAAGATTGCAAAAACAGATTATTAAAGATTGAGTCGGAAATTACTTATGCAAAGGGTGAAAGAGAAAGACTTTCTGAGATTCTTAGAGGAACCGAAAATGTGAGAACGCTACAAAATCAACGCGACAAACTAACCATAAGCAAAAGCGGCGCTGAAGATAGAATAAATGAGTCACAAGAGCGGTTTTTGTCTGATTTTAATCGTGACTATTATTCTTTCTTCATACAACCGTTATTGGGAAAAGCGCAAAAAGTTTTGGCAGCTTCAAACAAACAAATAGATGGTATACCCGAAATGAATGCAAAGGCCATAGATTATATTCTAAAACGTGGAAAATGCATTTGCGGTTGTGATTTAACTAAGAATCAAGGCGCAATTGAAAATATAGAATATGAAAAAAGTCTTTTACCGCCTCAACATATTGGCACTATGGTGCGTTCTTTTAAGGAAACCTGTAATTTGCTCGCTTCTCAAGGGGCAAGTGCAGCACTTGATGAAACTATTAGTTCAGATTTTATTAGTATTCGAAGAGACCAAAGAAGACTTGGTGAAATTGTCGACGAACTAAAATCAATAAGTGCGCAAATAATGGACTTGGGCTCCGTTAACACATCACAAATAGAAGCTGATTACAACGCTAACGAGCATACCCTTGAAAATAAGATTAAACAATATGGTAATACCGAATCAGATATCGAAGTCTTGAAAAAGAAAATTGAAGATACGAATAAACTTATTGATAGCCTTTCTGCGCAATGCGAACACAATGCTCTATTAAGAAGAGAAATCGAATATGCGACGGCTGTTTATAAATGGTTTAAAGATACTTATGATAGACAAGAAGTTGAAGTAAAACAAGATTTACTGGAAAGTGTGAATAAGATCTTTAAAAAAATGTACCATGGAACACGACAAATAACAATTGACGACAATTATCATATACAATTGATAACTAGTGTAGGTGATGAAAAAATAAATACAGATGAGTCAAAAGGATTAGAGGCGGTAAAGAATTTTTCTTTCATCACCGGTCTTGTAGAGTTGGCGCGAAATAGGGCCCGTTTAGTTGAAAAGTCACCGTTCCCAAACGAGCCAGATATTCATACCACAGAACCATACCCCATAGTTATGGATGCACCGTTTTCAAATGTTGACGAAATCCATATAAACAATATTTCTAGTATATTGCCTGAAATCGCGGAACAAGTCATTCTTATCGTAATGAAAAAAGACTGGACTTATGCAGAGAAAACTATGGGTGATAAAGTTGGGGCAAGTTATTATATCGAAAAAGTCAATAATTCCGATACTTATTCGGTAATAAGGAGGGCATAACAATGTTTGATGGCGAAATTAAATTATCAGGAAAACATGCTTCATATTTAAAATTTTTATCTGCAAAAACACTGCAACTAAATAAAGCAGCTCCATGCGCTGCTGTTCTTAGACGACATGTAGATGTTTATATTGCTGGAGTTGCTATCGGATTGGCAAAAAAATTAAAAGCCCAAACGGACAATTCAATAGCCGATACGGCAACTATCTTTGCTGATGCAGTTATTGGCGAACAGGAGAAATTAAAAGTACTATATAGAATAATGCAACTTATTGATGATTCGTCATTATCAGCCGAGGATAGAATAGATTTGGCTTTTCGATACGATACTGACGCCGAACATGTAAAGAAAGGAATGGAACTATTTAACAGCTATGCCCGAGGCGGTATTCAATGGTTATATGATGAAATAACTGAAAATGCCACAACCAAAGAGGATTACATTGAAAATATAGCCGAGATGATTGATAATTATTATCAAGATTACAATGATTCGTTTGCCAATCAAATGTAACTAAAGAGGTAATTATGTTGGATACTTCGATGATGGATGTGATTTCAGGATTTAATTCAAAAAAAATACTACTTGAATTGCCATCACATCTTTGGCACAAAATAGACGAAGATGTTTTGGATATAGTCAAAAACGCAGAATGGAAATCATTTAAATTTTTTGATGGGGTTCAGCGCAGTTCAGAAATAAAAAGAATAAATAACAAAAGCGGGGGAATATATCTTTTTTATATTTCCCCAGAAGTAATTCCTCAAAATCACCGAATAGTTATGTATATAGGAAGAGCGCGCTATACAAATAATCAAAATCTACGAAAAAGGATAACGGAGTATTATGGCTACGTTGCGCCTAACTATGATAGACCTAAAATCACCACCATGTTTCAACAATGGAGCGAAGATGTGTACTGTAGTTATTTAGAGCTTGACTGTTCAAACGAAACAATAGATTTGATTGAAAAAGAACTAATTAATAAACTCTTACCATATTGCAATGATGCAATCCCCGACAAGAAAATACAAAAAGCGGTTAAGGCCGCGGGACTACAATAGTTTGGAGATATTAAAATGAATAAAATTGCATTTAGAGAAAACTCAGGCAACTGGATATATTATTTAACATGGCTGACTTATAAAGAAGTAAGTCTATATGTTAAAAAAGTTGATAAAGAATTACATCAATCAAACTCACTAAATAATATGATTCAAAGAAGTTTGACCGATAACGTAAAACGCATTGCGGCATATATAGAAAAACAACCAGAGCATTTCTTTAACGCTTTAGTATTAGCAGTGTATGACGGAGATCCACAATGGCGTGAAATTGAACTAGAGTATGGTGATGAAGAAAAGTATAATTTAGGCATTTTGGAACTAAGCGGAAAAGAAAGCATATTCCCCGTTGATGGACAACATCGAGTTGAAGGAATAAAGGAAGTCTTACAAAAAAATCAGGATGGAAAGTTTGATAACGAAACTATTCCCGTAATATTAATTGGTCATAAAAATACGGAACAAGGTATGCAACGAACTCGTAGGTTGTTTAGCACATTAAATAGATATGCTAAACCGGTAACGCTAAATGATATTATTGCTTTGGATGAAGATGATATTGTTGCCATAGCAACGAGGCACCTCATTGAAACCAATGAACTTTTCCATGAAGAAAGGTTGAACAATCACAAACAAAAAGCAATCCCAGATAAGGATAAAGTTGCATTTACAAATATCATTTCATTATACGAATGCAATACAGAATTGTTAAAATACTTTTTGAAAGACAAACAAGTATTGTTTGACGGAAAAGAATTAAAAGGAAAGAGAAAAATTGATGAATACTGTCGCGTGAGGCCAGATGAAGAAGAAATAAACACATTCTTATGTTTTGTCGATAAATACTGGTCAGCTTTTTCGAAAAATCTTGATGTAATTAAACAGTATTTGGCAACAAAAGTTAATGAACAACCAGCATTAACGTATCGGAACAAAAATGGTGGGAATCTGTTGTTTAGACCTATAGGTCAGAAGCCGTTTGTTTTGTGTGCATTAGATTTGTACGATAAAAATCATGATATGGAAGCAACTATGCAAACAATGAACATGCTTAATCTTGAAATGGATTCTGAATTATGGAAATTCATAGTTTGGAATCCTATAAACAAAAAAATGATTACTTCATCAAATGGGACGCTAATAGAATATTTATTGAAGTATTTTACAGGCGCTGAATTATCGGATAAAGAACTTTTGAAAATGAAAGAAGATTTCAAGAGCATGAAAAGTAATGAGGCCTTGACAGATGATGAAATATGTGAAATGTTGAGTCATTATAAAATATCTTGAGTTTAAAAGCTAAGCCGAGAGAATGTATAAATTATTCTCTCGGCTTTTGTTTTAAGGTTATTACTAAATGTAAAAATGGTTCATTTGCTAGGGATGTAGGTTTTCTTCCCCACTTTTATGGCTTTATAAGTCGTCCCATCTATAACATGTTCTAAATACTTTGGCGAACCTTCCGCGAGAGCGCGTAGAATAAGTTTATCTGATTTTTCTTCTACTAATCTATCTATGTTTATATCAATAAATTGCTCATCACTTGATACTTCGATTATGTCAAAGCCCCTACGAATAAGGTCGGCAGAAAACTGCCACTTCTTTTCAAAGTATCCGTATGAGTCCATAATGATTGAGATGTTTTTTTCTTTGTGATATGCAGTGATTCTATAATAATTTGCCATAGTATTTTCTCCTTTATGCAGCAAGTTTTTTGATTTGTCTGTTTGCAAACGGCAACCATTTCTTATTTACAAAATTTAGGATGCTGTCATTTGGTTTGTTGTCTTTCTTTCCGTAACATTGAAGAATCCGTTTTTGAGATGGTGAGTACTCAACTGTTACAAGCGGAACGTCGGGATGCTCTTTCGTTCGGATAAAGAAAATAAGGGATTCTTCTCTTGCAAACTTTTGGTCATAATTCATTCGCCCTACACAATGTTCAAGGGCTCGTCCTTCTGTTACAAGATCATTTGGGTTATGGGCAATAATAACGACGTAATCCGCCCTCTTTTCGTATTGAAGTGCGAGATACTTTTCGGCAACCTTTGCGAATTTTTCATAGAGGTCTTTACGCTTCTGCTCATCTTCTTTTGCCTGCAAGGTATGATATTCGTCTATTCGTATATCGTGCCAACGTTTGAAATCGTGAGGATAACGATTCTTTTCCTCGTTCATATCCAAGCCGAGATGCGTGCAAGCAGTCCAATAATCCCAATATGTATAAGCGTTTGTTCCTTTGTTTATGAGATATCGAATAAGCGTTTCGAAGTCGTTCTTAAACGCAATCCTTAAAGGTTCAAGCAACCAGTCCTTGCTTAATTTGAGTTTTGCGGAATAATATGTTTGCAATTCCAACACGTTTTTGTTCTTTTTATATGCTTGCAAGACAACCGGAATATATAACGATGATTTGTTTAATGTGTATCTGTTTTGCGCAAGCCATTTTCTAAAACGCTTATCTTTACCGCACAATTTCAATATTTGTTTTGACATCGCGAGATTATGTATTCCGAGCTTTGTTAAGTATTCGATTTGTGGGCATTGTTCGTAAAGTCGTAAGTATTTGAAAACGTCTATGCCGGTATAACTATCAACGGCGCTGTACTTATATTCGGGAAAATGCTGTAAAATATAATCTCGGTTTATTATCGGGGCGTAAGGGTCAAACAATTTGTCATCAGTCCATCCCCAGCAGCCGTCCTCGTACCAAGGGCGGCTTTTTACAAAACCTTCTGCATACCATCCAACGATGTATCCGCCAACATATGTAAATTCCATATCTTTCACATAGCATTTATCAGAATGGACACCGTGCACGGCAACTTGTTTGCAACACCACTTGTTCTTTTTCTCTTTTACGGCAACTGTAACTTTGACAAGTTCGCCGTCATTCTTTGTGAGGTAAGCGTAAAAACGAGTCCTACCACGAACGGGATATGTTTTGTCAATCGCTTTGATTTTCTTTTCTAAGTATTTCGGTATAGGTTTTATCTTTTCAATCTTCATTTTATTGCACCTCCAATGTGTTTCCGAATATCTCAAATAACTTTGAAATAACAGTGTCGTTTGGTTCTAAATCATCGCCCAAAATCTCGCCCGTTTCAGCATCCACGATGCGTTCATTTTTGTTGGGGATTTGTTCAATTTGTCTTGTCGTTCCATCAGTTTCTACAACGAGCAAATTATGCGTTTTTGCAATCTTCGCAAAGTAGATTTCCGCTGCGTGATACGGGAATCCAATCATAGGCACACGTTCTTCCAATCCACAATCTCGGCTTGTCAAAGTAAGGTCTATTTCTCTTGCAATCTCAACTGCATTTTCACCTAAAACCTCATAGAAATCTCCAAGCCTATATGCAACAATCACACCTTGATTTTTCTCTTGCAGTGCTTGATATTTCTCGTATATAGTTTCGTTTTGAGTTTTGTTTTTCTCAACGATTTTAGATGACGTATCGTTTTGTTCTGTTTCTTGATTTTCAATACTTTCGATACTTAATTGTTCGTTTTCGTCAGCATTAACTTCTTTTTCGGTCAAATCATCGAATAACGAGAACTGAATGTTCTGTGGCTTTTGAAGTTGTTGTTTTGGCTTAATCGTGTTGTTTTGAACGTGTTTAATAACGGGCTTATATTCGGTTCCGTCATCGTTATATAGTGTCCCTACGATACTATCTTCTTCAAAGAAATGTATTGCCCAACCATACACGGTTTGGTCATCAACCATTTTCCATTTTGCGCCTTTCTTGCTTAGTGATTGTGCCTCTTTACAAGCATATTCCGCAAAGTCTAATAACGTCTTTTTGTTGGTCAATAATTTGCCGTCTTTCTCAAACGGAGTGCCATTATTTATCTTGCTTGCAAGCATCTCACTTGCGTTGTTTTGCAAGTAATACAAAACCTTTTCGTCTTGCTCGTCATTTGGTGTTAAATTGAGTTCCATTATTGCCTCCTAAAACGGAAAATCTTCAAGAAGTTCCATTGCTTTCATCTCGAGTTCTTTGAGTGTCGTTCGGTGGTTGAATCCACCGTAATAATCTTGCTCGTTCTTGGCTTTGCGTATCAAAATGTTGTTGTACCATTCGTTGGTAAAAAATCTGACATCGCTTATTGAAACGTAAACACATTTGTTTTCCGCGCTCTTGATAAAAGCCGAAAAGCAATAATGATTTCGTCCGACGTTCACGAGTTGCCAATGATTTTGCTTGCACATAGAGCGCAAGAAGTTGATGTATTTAGTTTGAAAACTTTTGTAGTCATCTCCCGTGTAGCAACCGGAAGAAAACTCATAGTCTATGTACCTTTCCAACTCTTTAATCGTTGCCATTGTTGTTCTCCTTTAAAATTTGATACGTATCTTTCTCTGGGATAATTGCCAAACCTCCCCAAGTGCCGTGCAGTTGACCAATTCCGTCTATTACTGTCACTGTACCGACTCTATTGCTATAATTAGGTTCTCCTTCCATTTTGATGATTTTGATTAAATCACCGACTTTCACCTTTTCCATATTGTTCACTCCTTTATACATTTCTTGTAGATGTCGTAGTTTTCGTTTCTCTCGTTCACGATTCCGTATTTGTCGTCAACGTAGTATTCTCCAACAAACCAGTTCATAACGCCCGTGCAAAGCTGATTGCCAACCTTGAAAACGTAAGAGTTGGTTATAGGTCTTGCAAATAAATAATTAGGACCGAGCAATATTGCCCGGCCCGTCTTTCCGTCCATTGAATTAAGATGTGCGTTTACTTCTATAGGTTTCATATTTCTCTCCTTTTTTAATCAATTTCGATATCATCTATTTCTTCGTCGTCGGACAAATCAATATAGTCATCAAAACTCGGCAAATCCATAGATTCATAACTTAATCCGTTTTGTATGTCGTAACGAATAAACTCTGCGAATCCGATGCCGGGTTCTTCAAATCTTGCTGCAAGTCGTTTTACGCCACATTCTTTTGCTGCGTTTTCTAAACTTATGCAATCTTTTTCGTCTGAAATGATAGTAACCAGACAACCTCCGGCACTCCACGCACAATCAACGTCAAGGCTAAGGATAGACAAGCCTTTGGGATTATCTCTTTGTTCTTGTCCTACTAAAACCGTTCTATGAAAGAATTGCTGCCCTTCCTTGTATTTGAAATACGATAAGAAGGTATTGACGTTTTTTGTTGGTAATACTAAATTCATTGTTCCACAAGCCCAGTTTGGCATAATTCATTCTCCTTTATGCAATTCTTGAAATACCGCCACCGAATGAACGGATAACTATTGTTCCAAATTCCGAACACCATTCACAGTCTTTGTTCCAAACGTAAGCGAGAGCGTAATAGTATCTGTCCGTCTTTTCCAAAAGAGTGTTCCATTCTTCCTCATAGTCGGTAACGATAAGGAAATCATACAACTCGCCAACTTCCGTGTATTCGTGTGTAACGGCATATACAAGGCAGTCGTGTTCTTTCTCAAACGTTTCTATTTTCTCTTGCAATTCGGGTTCTTGGCATGTCCAAAATCCGCCAAAGCCTTCGTAATAACAAACATCGTTGTGCTGCTCAAAGCCTTTAATATATGGTTTGTAAAGATTGAGAGTGTTCATAAGTTCAATCGCTTTTTGCTTCTTTTGTTCAATGGTTATATTCATAGGTAGTTCTCCTTTTAATAAATTTCAATTAAGCCGTTTTCGCATTCGTAAACGTTGTAATCGCCACAGTATTTGCCATAGCGTTCAAGGTCAAAAAAGTCCAATAAATGTTCGGGGATGTTATATCCACAACAGTCCAGCATTTCTTTTCCGTAATCTTCCCAAGTAAAGCCGCTCCAAAGGTTGACGTTATCGTCCCAATTCTCACCGCGATTCTTAACAAGTTCTTCAAAATCATTATAGTTTTTAACTTCAAGAAAAGCGCAAAGTTCTTTGTATTTGTAATCGTTGGTAAGTACGCCCGATTCGTAAAGCGTGTTGAAAAGGTTTTCGGGATTCATATAATCCCAATTGACAGAACGGTCCGATATGCCTTCGATGTCTTGAATAAACAATTCTTCGTCTATTCCGTCCAGTTCAAAGCCTTCTCGTTTAAGTTCTTCAACGATTTCTTCCCAATCGTTGTAGTCCGATAAATCAAGCCAATTAGAGCCTAATGCTCTCTCGTTGCACTCATTGTACGAACCCCAAGATCCGATAACTATACTTATGTTTCCCATTGTCAGTCCTCCGATATGTAAATCTTAATTAGCGTGTTTCCGTATTCGATGTAATGACCTTTGTCATCTTCAAACACGTCGTAAGTGATAACGGAAATCTTTCCGTTGTTGGTAATTGCATAGATGATTTCGTTTCTGTCAGGGTAATAAGCAACGGTATCAAATCTGATAAGGCTTTCACCGTCATTGAAATCGAAACCATCTTCATCGAAGAATGCAATTTTGTTGAGTTCAATCATTTTTCTAACTCCTTTTTATTCGAGATTGCCTTTCGGCAAGGGGGCTGTAGCATAGGGGTTATGGAGAGTCCACGAAAATGGAGAGATTGTTGCTTGAATGTAAAAAATAAACTGACCGAATTCGACCAGTTTAAAAGAAAAGTTAGATTTATTTGGCAAGAATATCTCCCGTTGACTATCCAGAACCACTATGCTATCTTGCCCACTCGAAAGACAATAAAAAAAAGATTATATGCCGTTTAATTGATTATCTTACAAGTGCTATTTATCATACATTTTGGTTGGTACCATTATTTGGGCGCAACCACTTTTGTCTTTGATTGCACTTCAATTAATGCCGCTTCCAATTCGTTTTTTGCATACATTTTTTGTATTGGAAGTTTATTAATATCTGATTTCTTTTTCCCGTTGTAAACAAGTATCATTGCTTCTGCAACTCCCATTGCTCCACCACCTCTTTCTTTTCCTACACGAAGTACTTGCTTAATTGGGATTTCTCCTAGCCTTGCTTTGAAAATTTCTTCATCAAAGCTATCGCCATATGTTACCAATAACTTTGTTATTGCGTTCAGCACATTGCTAGATAGGGAATAACATTCGCCTTCCCACGTTGCGATTACTATTCTTAATACATTGCTTAATATCTGATATCAATATTTTTCGTATATGGTTTCAATAGTTGTTATTGCAGCAATGTTATTAGGCGCTTTTTTATTGGATAATACAAGCCCATATGATTCAACTAATTCTTTAATTATTAGTTGCTGATCATTCCCGGCTTCAATATTTGCAAGAAATATTTCATAAGGTGTTAATGGTTTTACGTATTTCATTTGATTTGCAAAAATATCCGCTTCTTCTTCATAACATAAATCGTCATATATCATGCACCAAACTGGCGTTTCTCTTGAGCCTGAGACTTGCGCTACGATTTCAATCGTGTGTTGTCCGTTGAATACATAATTAATTCCATTTCTGCGACTTACTTTGACTGGGTTTATTTGATATAAATCAAAGTTTTTTGCAGCCAAATCAATGTGGTACTGTGATAGATTTCTTTGATATTCTTGATTTGAAACAAGGTTCTTTATTGGAATTTGCTCGAAATGAACATTTGGAACAAATTTATTATAATTATTCATGTTGTACCTCCAATTGCAGCAATAGCTTATCTGCTTCTTGAATGAGAATTTTTAATTCTTGTATCAATTTATTTCTGGCATTATCAGAAATAATAGATAAATCCGAATTCTTTTGTGTTCTATTTATAGAACTAATCCATGATGGTATTGTTAAATACAATTCTGTGACCGATGCATCCGGATCAAACTTTGGCATATCTTTTATGCTTTCTTTTGGAGATGCAATCGTTATATCGTCAATTAACTGACGTCCTTTGCTATACTCAACAAATTTGTTTTGATTTTTTTCGATGTAATTATTAAGTTTTTCCAAATCTTCGTTCGGCAAGTTGGAAATTTGAACTATGTTGTTGTGGGATACTTTGTACTGTCCATTGAGTATGTGTTCTGCTATTTTAGGAGCACGATTTTGGATTTTATCTATTGCATGAGCATATTGAGAATACTTTTGTACCGTAGTAGATGCTATGTGATTTTCTTTTGCAATTTTAACTGCTGTTCGATGTTTCCTGAATCTTTTTGCATCTGAATCATCTTCGAAATACTGATTGAATCCAGTTGGATTTGAAACTAATTTTTTCTCGCTTTCGTACTGACGTCCAATAAGGTATTTTCGTGTTTCTTCAGAGATGTTACGTCTGCCAAGTTGATTCTTACAAATCCATGCAATGATTTCATCACGAGATTCAAAAAAACATTGCCAATGTCTTGAATGGCAAGTTGTGTTTTTTGCATATTTCATATCTGTTGTGTCCATCAACTATCACATCGTTCCAAGTGATAATAGGATTGATGCAACCATCCGTTAAAATGTTTTCTTCGAGTTGAAAATACTCCTTTGGACTTAACGGGCTGATAAGATTTTTGAACTCATCATCTATATATAAAGTTTTATCCATACGCCTACACCTTTTCGACAGTATCAAAGGGAAATACCGCTATTCTTTCGGGGGAGAAAACAGTTCCACTTAACCTATAAGAACAGTTACCGTCCACAATTCCTATTGCCTCTACCAACTTATCTGTTAATGTTTTGCTCGTAAATTCATAAGCCTTTGACGTCATTTTTTCTATTGGTTTTATCCTAATCGTTTGAGCATCCGGAACATCTTTGTCAACACATCTAATTGCAATCTTTTGTTTTTCGGTATTGATAAGGAGTTGGATATATTTAGGATACCCAAGACCGGACAACATATTTTTGCTTAGTCTAATACGACCACATTTGGCATCTATACATATAGTTGTGAAGTTGTCGTTTTCTTGCATTTTTTACACCTCCAATT
>ERZ808252.1614-NODE-1614-length-15973-cov-6.558424_pt1 | contig 15973 bp, 12 predicted proteins | sample MGYA00521242_ERZ808252 | MGnify/ENA primary metagenome ERZ808252 (study PRJEB31516, sample SAMN03275581) | gut metagenome | biome: mammalia-associated habitat; material: feces | host: Papio cynocephalus | place: Kenya | collected 2012-08-07 ...
AGCTTTTGATTAAGGAGGTGGCCATATGGTCGTCTATTCGGATGAACTTTGTCATTGGGCAAAGGGCTCTACTACCACAGATCACAAATATGTTCGACGTGAATGGAAAAATGGTCGGTGGCGGTATTACTATCCCCAAGCGAAGTTGCCCTCGCTTGGTATCAATGCTCGAAAAAAGCTAAAAGCTTATGAGAAAACGGCCGTCACAACAACCGTTGACGAATATGAAACAAAGGGCAATTCCATTAACATGCGCACAACTACTACGATTGGCAATCCTAAACTTGTTTATGAGAAACGAGATAAAGCCTATAAAGATCTTAGAAAAGATGGATCTGACGAATATGCAAAGCGAAACTTTGAGGAAGCAAATCAATGGATTTCCGGTCACGTTGATCTTCAAATGGCATATAATAAAACACTTCTCGGTCAGGCTGAGCAAACGGTTAAAAAGGGAAAACATTGGGTTTCTGAACAAGCAAAACGTGTTAAATCTATCTTTTAAGACTCAAGAGGTAATTCAAAATGGCAGAAACGCTCTTCAGTAAAGTGAAGCGTGCGTGGAATGCATTCTCGGATTCTGACTGGGATCGTTATGTTCCGGCAGGTCAGATGATCAGTTCATCTCGTCCGGATCGGGTGATTCTATCCCGTGGCAATGAGAAAACCATTGTAACCGCGATTTACAATCGTATTGCAATGGATGTTGCTGCCTTGGATTATCTTCATGTCCAATTGGATGAAAATGGTCGATTTGTGAAGAAGATTGACGATGACTTAAACCATTGTCTTGAAGTCGAAGCAAATATTGATCAGACCTCTCGCGCATTTGTGCAGGATGCAATCCTAAGCATGTTTGATTGGGGTACGATCGCTATTTGTCCAATTGATACCGACCAGGAACCAGATCAAGAGGGTGACATTGTCACACGCTACTATACGATGCGTATTGGCGAAATTATTGAATGGCGTCCGAGACAGGTATTGGTTCGTTGTTATAACGACCGTATCGGTCAATTCGAGAATGTTCTCTTCGATAAAACCAATGTCGGCATCGTTCAAAATCCCTTTTATGCGATAATCAATGAGCCCAATAGCATGATGAAGCGTCTTGTGCATAAGCTTAACCTGCTCGATGCCATCGATGAACAATCCGCTAGTGGTAAGCTCGATCTGATTATACAGCTCCCCTATGTCATTAAGACAGAAGCCCGTAAAACCCAAGCTGAATCCCGTCGGAAACAGATCGAGGAACAGCTCATGGGTTCAAAATACGGTATTGCTTACACAGATGGTACAGAAAAGATCACACAGTTGAACCGTGCTGTGGAAAACAACCTCATGACCCAGATTGAATACCTTACGAGTATGGTATACGCCCAGTTAGGTATCACTCAGAGTGTGTTGGATGGGACCGCAGACGAGTCAACTATGCTGAACTATAACAACCGTTCTGTTGAGCCGTGTGCTTCTGCTCTTACCGATGAGCTCTATCGTAAATTCCTTACGACATCTCAGCGAAAGAAGATGGAATCGATCTCCTTCTTTAGAGATCCCTTTAAACTCGTACCAGTTAGCCAGATTGCTGAAATTGCAGATAAGTTTACTCGTAATGAGATTCTTACCTCGAATGAGGTCCGTCAGGTTATCGGTATGAAGCCGTCTAAGGATCCGAAGGCTGATGAGCTCCGTAATAAGAACTTGTCACAGTCTAAAGTGGATCAGGAAACCCCTACGGTCCCAACCAAAGCGGACCAAACCGTATCGGTCACAAATTCTAAAGAAGGAGGAGAAACATAATGCCCGATATTGATCATGTTCGTCCGGGTCCTGGCAATTCCGATTTTCAGGGCTGGGCGTCTAAGAACAATCTTCTGTGCACGGATGGTCGAGTGATTCGAGAGAATGCTTTTGCCCACCAGAATGGTGCTGTTGTCCCGCTTATTTGGAACCATAGACATGACAGCCCCAGTGCCGTGATTGGTAAGGCAACCCTTGTCAATAAACCCGATGGCGTATATTGCTATGGTCTGTTTAACAATACCAAGTTTGGCAATATGTGCAAAGAGCTTGTTGCGCATGGTGATGTGACTTCTTTGTCTATCCTTGCAAATCAGCTTCAGCAGAAGGGTCGCGATGTCATACATGGCATGATTCGTGAAGTCAGTCTTGTTTTGGCTGGTGCCAACCCTCAGGCGTTCATCGAAGATATGGATCTTGCACATAGTGAAGATGCTGAGTATTCTGCTCGCATTTATCCGCAGGAGCCCATTATTTGCCATGGCGATGATGACTTCGAGGAACAGGGAAATATTCCGGCCGAAGAGAATCCGGAAGAAAATCCAACCAACGAAGGTGGACCGGAATCAGATCCGGCTCCTGCAAATCAAAATGGGGAGGAAAATCCCGTGGAAGGCAACACGAATGTTGAAAATCAGGAGCTTCAGCACGCTGATGGTTCTGAAGAGACCATTCAGGATGTCATTGACTCCATGAATGAGAAGCAGAAAAACGTTATGTATTATCTGGTGGCTACTGCCAGAGAAGAAAATAAGGAGGATTCCACTATGGCTCACAATGCCTTTGAGGGCAGCGCCAACGCGCCTGCTCAGCTCACTCGTGAGAACTTCGCTCTTCTTGCGAAGGAAGCCAAAGCCTGCAGCTCCCTGAAGGAAGCCGTTCTGGCTCATATGGACGACATGGAGGGTCTGTCTGATGCCCTCATGCATGCTGACTACGGTATCGAGAACATCGAGTACCTCTTCCCCGATGATCGCAATGTTACCCGTCAGCCTCAGTTCATCCAGCGTGACATGTCCTGGGTCTCCGGCGTTATGTCTGGTGTCCACCATGTTCCGTTCTCCCGTATTAAGTCTATCTTCGCTGACATTACGGCCGATGAGGCCCGTGCCAAGGGTTACCTGAAGGGCAAGCTGAAGAAAGAAGAAGTCTTCACCCTGCTCAAGCGTTCCACCACGCCCCAGACCATCTACAAGAAGCAGAAGCTCGATCGCGATGACATCATCGATATCGTTGACTTCGATGTCGTCGCCTGGCTCAAGAGCGAGATGCGTATGATGCTCAATGAGGAAATTGCTCGCGCGATTCTGGTCTCCGATGGTCGTTCCACCGCTTCCGATGACAAGATCAAGGAAGACAACATCCGTCCGATCTGGACCGATGCGGACCTGTACACCATCAAGGTTGGTATTGATTCCGTTACCTACAACGATGACGACAAGCTGGCCAAGGAGTTCATCCGTCAGTGCATTAAGTCTCGTAAGGACTACAAGGGCAGCGGTAATCCCGCTCTCTATACCACCGAAGAGATGCTCACCAATATGCTTCTCCTCGAGGACGGCATCGGCCATCGTCTGTACAAGACCGAGGAAGAGCTTCGTACTGCTCTGCGCGTGAGCAAGATCGTGACTGTCCCCGTTATGGAGGGTCTGACTCGCGAAGTGACTCATGAGACCGATTCCAAGGCCTACATCCACAGCCTGATGGGTATCATCGTCAACCTGACCGACTACACCGTTGGTGCTGACAAGGGTGGTGCTGTCGCCATGTTCGATGATTTCGATATCGACTATAACCAGCAGAAGTACCTGATGGAGACCCGTTGCTCCGGCGCCCTGACCAAGCCTTACAGCGCCATTACCATCGAGTCCTACGCGGTCAAGGCCGGCGGCTAATTCAAAATGGCGAAGTTTTGTGGGAAAATCGGCTATGCAACAATGGTCGAAGAGAGCCCCGGCGTATGGATCGAGAAGATCGTTGAACGTCAGCACTTCGGCAATTGGGTGTCGAATACCGCGAAGCTTCAAGCTCAGGAAGGTCTGAATGACGATTTGGTGATTGCGAATGATCTTAGTATCGTTGCTGATCCCTATGCCAAGAAGAACTTCCACTCGATCCGTTATGCAACATACATGGGTACGAAATGGCGGGTGCGCATGGTCAAAGAGGCCTACCCCCGTCTTACCCTTGTGTTAGGAGGAGTATATAATGACTCGAATGGAAACCAATAGGCGGAAGTTCCATGAACTCCTTCGAAAGCTTCTTGGGTCTGATGAGGTTTACTATCAGAGGCCCGAGAACAAACAGATGAAATACCCCGCTATTATCTACAACCGTGATGAGATCAGTAATGGCCATGCGGATAACAGTATTTATAAGCAGGAGTATGTATATGCTGTTACTGTGATTGATCCGAATCCAGATAGTATAGTAGTCGATAAAGTATCGAAGATTCCTAGAACTCGATTTGTTCGACATTATACACAGGATCGACTCAATCATGATCTGTTTACCATATATTTCTAAGGAGGATCACATCCTATGGCTAATAAGCGTCTTATCTGGGATGCTGTTGGCGATCGCCTGTATGAAACTGGCGTGGACCATGGCGTTCTGTATGTTATGGGTGACAACAATACCTATGGTGAAGGTGTCGCTTGGAATGGTCTGACTGCGGTTAACGAGTCTCCTTCCGGTGCCGAATCCACCGCTCTGTATGCGGACAACATCAAGTACCTTAATCTGATCTCGGCGGAAGAGTATGGCTTCACGATTGAAGCTTACTATTCTCCCGAGGAGTTCGATCAGTGTGATGGTCTGGCCAGCCCTGTTGCGGGTATGACAATCGGCCAGCAGAAGCGCAAGGTGTTCGGCTTTGTGTATCGTTCTCTGATCGGCAATGATACCGATGGTCAGGATCACGGCTATAAGCTGCACATCTGCTACGGTTGCCAGGCGTCCCCCTCTGAGCGCAACCATCAGACGGTCAATGACAGTCCTGAGGCTACCACTCTGAGTTGGACCGTTACCACTACCCCGGTGAATGTGACCGACTATAAGCCCACTGCATCTGTCGTTATCGACTCCACCAAAGTTGATGCCGCGAAGCTCACGGCTCTCGAGGATGTTCTCTTCGGTAAGGATCCTACCACGGAGCTTGGCTCTGATGGCGTTGCCCCGAAGCTGCTGATGCCGGATGAGGTTATCGCGCTTCTGAAGACCGCGGGCTAATAAAATCATCTATGGAGGGGCCTCTTAGCGGGGGCTCCTCCTATCATTTTTATTTTTGAAAAGGAGAAAGCACAATGTATAGGAGACCTATTACTTTTACCGATTTCGATGGTAATCAGGTGACGGAGAACTTTGAGTTCAATCTGTCTAAGGCAGAACTCGTGGAAATGGAAGCCGAATACCCGGGCGGTATGCAGGCTATGATTCAGAGAATTACGAAGGAGCGTGATGGCAAGGCGATCGTCTCTGTCATCAAGGATATCATCCTTCGTTCTTATGGTGAACGTTCTCTCGATGGTCGTCGTTTTGTGAAGAACGATGATATGCGTGAGAAGTTTTCTCAGACCGATGCTTACTCCGAACTCTTCATGGAGCTGGCGATGAACCCCGACAAGACGGCCGAGTTCATCAACAACATCATTCCGAAGATGCCTGCTTCTGAATCGAAGTCCGAGTAAATTCAAAATGGTAGGAATGGAGGCTAGAGAATGCTTCGGCTGACGATACCTGCTCAAGAGGTGTTCAACGATGACACGCAAGAATTTAGCTTTACTAAAGAAGTAACGCTCCAACTTGAACATTCTCTAGTCTCTATTTCGAAGTGGGAGGCAAAATGGCATATTCCTTTTCTTCGAAGGGAGCCTATGACTCGTGCGCAGACAATCGACTATGTTCGGTGCATGACAATTACACAGAATGTTCCGCAAGAAGTTTATGATTTTTTAACAGATGATAATATTCGAATCGTTATGGATTACATAGACGATTCGATGACTGCTACGACAGTTACACATCGTAAGAAATCGGCTTCTCGTGATATTATTACATCTGAGCTCATCTACTATTGGATGGTAGCTCTTAACATCCCCTCACAATATGAGAAATGGCATTTGAACCGGCTTTTAACATTGATCGATGTGTGCAATGTGAAGAACGGCAAGCCCGAGAAGATGTCTCGTCGTGAGACTGCTGATCAGTATCGTTCTATCAATGCTCGTCGTCGTGCAGAAGCCAAATTAGCTAGGAGATAACAGCAATGGCCCTTGTTACTATGAAACAATCCGGTACCTTAAAGAATTTTGAAGGGTTTCTTTATAAAAACCGGAAAAGGCGTCTCTACCAACTGCTGAACGAATATGGTAAGCAGGGGGTTGAACTTCTTCGTGATGCTACGCCTGTTGACACTGGTAAAACAGCAACAGGCTGGGATTATGAAATCGAGGTGAATTCCCAAGGTGTTTCGCTTTATTGGGTGAACAGTAACGTGAATGAGGGAGTTCCTATTGCGATTCTTATACAATATGGTCATGCGACTCGAAAAGGAACCTATGTGCAAGGAATTGATTACATCAATCCTGCACTGAGACCATTGTTTGAGTCCATGGGTGAGAAGCTCTGGAAGGAGATGAGTTGACGATGGCAACCAGCATTGACTATAGAATTGTCGAAGCACAATTTCGAAATTCGAGTTTCGAGAAAAACATTGCCCAGTCGACTGAGTCTCTGGAGCGATTTAAACGATCTCTTGATGTCGATGAGCAAGCCAAGAGCTTAGAGAAGCTTGATAATGCGGCCGATCTGGCTGGTATGAAGGGTCTTGCTCAGCAGGTCGATAAAGTAGCAGATAAATTTTCTGCTATGGGTGTTGTCGCATTTACGGCTCTTCAGCGAATTACAAATGCAGCCATTGATACAGGTGTTTCACTGGTGAAATCGCTGTCCATTGACCAGATTACTGCTGGCTGGAATAAATACGAGCAGAAGACTGCTAATGTACAGACGCTTGTGAATGCTACCGGTAAATCGGTTGAGGACATCAATGGATATTTAGAGAAGCTTATGATGTTCTCGGATGAGACATCGTATGACTTCACTACTATGGCGCAATCGCTTGGCCAGATGGTCACCAGCGGTGGTGATATCGATAAGTTGATTCCGATGATCGAGGGTATTGCGAATGCTACTTCCTTTGCCGGTAAGGGTGCGCAAGAGTTTTCTCGATCAATCTACAATATGAATCAGTCCTATGGTCAGGGATATTTGACCCTTATGGACTGGCGAAGTGTGGAACTTTCTGGTGTTGCTTCTCAACAGTTAAAAGAGACATTTATCGAAGTCGGTAAAGCCCTTGGTACTCTTGATAAGAATGGTAAGACCGCGAAAGGCACACTTGTTGATATTGGTAACTTCTCGACTACACTCGCTGATAAGTGGGCTACTCGAGATGTTATGGAGCAGGCATTCGGTCGCTTTGCTCAAGTAACAGAAGCTGCGTATAAGCTTGTTGAAGCAGGCATGGCTGATACTTACAGCGAAGCTTATGCTATGCTAGATGGGCATTTCGAGCAAGTTTATTATCGTGCCGCATTGGCTGCTCAGGAAGCTAAGACTTTTGGAGAAGCAATTAACTCGGTTAAGGATGCGGTTAGTTCTGGCTGGATGACCACCTTCGATTATATTTTCGGCGGGTATGATAAAGCGAAGGAAATCTGGACGAATCTTGCGAATGATTTGTGGGATGTCTTCGCTGCCCCTGCACAGGAACGGAATAGCGTTCTTCGCGTTTGGGCCGCGGAAGCCGGAAAAGATCTAGGTAATGGGCTTAAAGGTCTTGGCGGTCAGGCTGCTCTTTGGGAAGGAATTACCAACATATTCAAGTCCCTTCTCAGCGTTATTCAAGCTGTAAAAGAAGGATTTTCAGAGATATTCCCTTCAAAAACAGCACAAGAGATTGCCGATTTCACATTCCGTTTCCGTGATCTTAGTGAGAAGCTAATCGCTAGTGAAGATACTCTCGCTAAGATCCAAAAAGTTGCTTCTGGTCTAGCATCCGTTTTGAAGCTAATGCTAATTCCGATTAAAGCCGTTTTGGGGATTATCGGAACGATTATTACAGAGGCAGCACCCTTGACCGAATACCTTCTTGATTTTCTAGCCTTTATCGGCACTTTAACAACGAACCTTGCTAAAGTAATCAATGAATCTAAGATAATTGAAGGTGTGTTCGCTACATTAAAGAGCTCCATTGAAGCAGTTGGCGGTGCATTTGCATTCCTTGGCGGTATGATCTCAAGTGGAATCTCTGCTTTGATGAGGGTTAACATTCTCGATATCGAAGGAGTAACAACTGCTCTAGCAAGTATTCCACCTATTGGTATTGAAGTCGGAAAAGTATTCGATACGATTGGGGATTCTGCTAAGAAAAATCTTGGCGGTCTTTCTGATGGTGCTGAACGAATTAAGAAAGTCGCTATTTCCGTAAAGGATACCATTGTTAAAGTATGCTCTGCTATCAGCCAAGTACTTTCTCCTGTTCTTTCGCGAATTAAACAGATATTTAAGAATGTTACACTGACAGATGCCATTGGTACGACTCTTCTGGTCGGTCTGTATCAGCAGATTAAGAAGATTGCTACGGCACTTGCTAAGGTGAAGTCTAATTGGGCTGGCGTTACTAAGGCACTCACCAACGTACTGAATACCGCGGGTGATGCGCTTAAGACATTCCAAAATAAGGTTAATGCTGAGGTTTTGAAATCGATTGCAGTTGCTGTTGGTATTCTTGCCGCCTCACTGTTCCTTATATCGAGAGTTGATACTGGAAAGATGCTCGGCTCTTTTGCGGCAGTTGCTCTTTTATTTGGGGAACTTGCTTATATTCTTGGCTCGCTCGGAAAGAAAGAGCTTGTTATTGGTAAAGCCGAGATTATAACTCTTTCTGGCGCAATGGTAGGAATGGCCTTAGCGCTGAACATCATGGCTAACGGGTTAGCTAAAATTGCTGAAGTAGAAAACGGTGGGAATATTGGTAAGGCCGCTTTAGCTATTGGCAGCCTTATGACTGCACTAGCAGTTCTATCGACAGCCATGAGTATCTATGCTGGCGATAAAGATATTCTTCGTCTCAGTGTTGTGATGCTGGCATTCGGTGCATCTATCAAGATTCTTGCGAGTGCCATCGATTCTCTGTCTACGATTACATGGAATGAAATCTGGCCAGGTCTAGTCGGATTGGCTGGTGCATTAGGATCAATTGTTGCAGTTGTTGCTATCCTCAAATCAAAATGGATGACCGCTAACATGGCGCATGTTCCTGCTACACTCGTGGCGTTGGGCGTTTCGCTCATGGCACTGGTAGTTCCGCTTCGTATGCTTGGCAGTATGCCTTATGCTGATGTTAAGACCGGTGCGGACGCACTTCTTGGTATGATGACGGGAATGACATTGCTTCTTTCCGTCCTCAAGGTCGGTAATTTAACGAGCGGAACATTCACTTTGTCTGGAGATTTATCCAAGGCAGCCTCTTCTTTGATGGCTCTTGGTACAGCGCTTACTATGCTTGTCATACCGATTCAAATCCTTGGTAAGTTGCCTACTGACCAGCTGGCACAAGGAATGGATTCAGTAATCGCTTTACTTACCGGATTTACAATTGCTCTATCTGCAATGAAGTTGACGAGCGGTGGTCTTGTTGGAGTGGGAGGATCTCTCATCGCCATGGCAGCTGCTTTGACTGCGTTGATTCTTCCCATTACAATCCTTGGTAAGATTAAGTTCACAACGTTGATTACTGGTCTTGCTGGATTGGTCGTTACTATGACTGCACTCGGCGGAACCGTTTATATTATCGGTAAATTCTCTAAGGCATTTTCCGGTATGACTGCTTCTATCACGGGATTTGCGGCTGGTGCATTGGTTATGATTGGTGCAATTGCCGCTTTTACAGCAGCTATAGCTGCTTTAGCTACTATGGGCACAGCAGCAGCGGCTGGACTTGCTGGGTTCTTACAGGGGCTGAAAATTATGGCTCCGGTTATTGAAGATGGCTTAGTGTCTTTGGTTCAGGTAATTTCAAACGTTCTGAAGCGGTCTGCCCCTGCTCTTGCAGAAGCAACTCTGGTACTGATTGACGAGACACTAAAGTATTTGGTGATATATACACCGACCATCCTTGAAAATCTCGGAACATGGCTTGTTCAGCTTGTGGAGGGTCTTGAAACATATGCTCCGGAAATTCAAAATGCCTTGAAAATGGTCTTCCAAGTGATATTCGGGGATGTTACAAGAGAAGAATTAGTGTCGGGCCTTGTTTTAACGATCGGTTCTTTGGTTGGGTCTCTGAAGTTGTTGGCGGCTGCAAAGTCGTTTGCTAAAGATGGTCTAATCGGTGCCGCTGCTATTGCCGGCGTTGTCACTATAGTTGGTGGAGCATTGATGCTGCTTCAGCAGTGGGGTGACACCTCGCAGATTCTCAATACCTCAGCGTCGCTTTCTCTGATTATGCTATCTATGGCTTCAGTAATGAAGATCGGAGCGGCAATCGGTCCAGTTGCAGCACAAGCTCTAATCGGAGTTGGTGCAATTGCTGCGGCTATCGTGGTTTTAACCGCTATCTTCGGCGGGCTTCAGCTTCTAGTCGACAATTGCCCAATTGCTCAGACGATCATGGAAGGCAATATTCGCATGATGGAATACTTTGGCAAAGCAATTGGCGCCTTTGTTGGAGGTATTAAAGCGGGTGTTGAAGCAGTTAGCGGTGATGACTTCTTAACGAAGATCGGTAAGCAACTGAGCGGATTCTGGGATGCCGCTGAAAAATTCTTCAATGGAATCGGTAGCATAAAGCAAGAAGCATTTTCTAATATCAAATCTATGGCAGTGGCACTTGCCGCATTAACCGGTGCCAAATTCCTTGAAAACCTTTCGAAAGTACCCATTGTCGGTAAATCTTCGCTAGTTTACTTTGCAGAGGAGCTCGAGAAAGCGACTCCTTCGTTTGTAGCATTCTTTGATGCGGTTAAGAGTGTTGACGAGTCTGCTATGAAGAAGGGTGTCGAAGTCGTTCAAATCATGGGCGATGCAGTAGAAGCAACGCCAAGAATGGGCGGTTTGGCTCAGGGAATTATGGGACATCAGTTTATCAATCTTTTCGCTAAAGAACTGGCAAATGCTGCTCCACGTATCGTTGAGTTCTCAAAAGCTTGCATCGGATTGAGCTCAGATAGTAAGCTTTATGCAAAGCTGATGTCTGACGTTATCATAGCAGTAAGTCCATGTGTGGATTATCTGCCGCGATATGCTGGTATCGAGCAGATTCTATTCGGACATAATCTCATTTCTATATTTGCTGAAGAACTTGCCACAGCAGCTCCGCATATTGTAAGCTTCGGTAAGGAAATGGCGAATGCTCCGACAAATATGATCGATATTGCAACCGATACAGCAACAATCATCGGTAAATTGGCAGATGCTGCAGATCACGTGCCTAAGACGTCAATTCGTACTGGCGGTACAAGTTTTGGCAATTTCGCCAAACAACTTAAGGCCATGGGCGAAGCAATCCTTGAGTATTCGATTGTTGTGGCTGATATTAATACCGATGGCATGAACGCCGCATCTGAGGCTCTTCGTACACTCATAAGCTCAATTCAAAATGCCGAGGTTCTGACCACAATTCAGAAGAAACTCAAGGATATCGAGTCGGGGATCTACCTTGTTGTTACTAATATCGCGAACAACATTATCACTCAATTCTCGGATCGTACGGATGAGTACGTTGATATCGGCATCAATTACCTCAAGGGTATCCGTAAGGGTCTTAGTGATATTCCCACAGTGAATTCCCTTAAGGGTGTTGCTGCAAATGTCGCGCAATCCATTGATCGGACATTCCGTGACGAGCTCGATATTCATTCTCCTTCTAAGAAGGGCGAATTAATCGGTAAGTATTACGACATGGGTGTCCGTTACGGTCTCGATGGCAGTAAGAAGACAGTTCTTGTTGCTGCTCGTAGTTTAACGAATGAAATGTTGAAGAATGGTGAGATTACCTATCAGGAACTTCAGGAGGTCTATCAGAAATTCAACACCTCCATCGCTAGTGCTGAAAATAAACGTCTCTTCGTTCTCAATGCGCAAAACCGTGTCGGTATGGCTGAGCTTGAGGATACTGTCGGAACAAGTCTCGATAATATCGTCGAGGAAACCAAGGCGATGTTCTACAAGACCGGAACGGCAATTGACGAAGGTTCGGAAAAGACAAAATCGAAAGCAAAAAAAGCAGGTGAAGAAACCGGCGATTCTTACATCGAAGGGCTCCAATCCGAACTCAATAAGCTCTCCACTCAACTCACGAGTTACAGCCTTGAGCAAAAGATGTGGACAACTCTATTCGGAGACACCGCTACCGATGCTGACAAGACTGCTGTGGATGAAGCCCTTAAGGTTAAGGAGCTCAACAACCTTACGCAGCAACTTAGTAAAGCAGAGGAAGAGTATGCGGCAACGGTTAAGGAGTACGGTAGTGAGTCGAAGAATGCTCTCGATGCCTACAATAAGCTCCTTAATGCCCAGATAACTCTCGCGGAGAAGGCTCAGGAGGTCAAATCCAACCAGGAAGAAGTCACCACGAGTGAGAAGGATCGTATGGTTGCCTATGCCAACTGGATGGTCGAATACAAAGACATGCTCCTTGAGCAGGGGTTCGCTTTGGAGCAGATCAACCGTGTTGCAGCGAAGGATACTGGTTATGACCCCTACAATCTTCTAACGACAACCGCGAGTGAGGCAACTAAGGCGGCTGATGCAGCCCTTGAGGCGGCACGACAGTCTTATGTCAACAGCGCGGATGATGTTCTTGGTAGTCTTACTCCGACATTCCTCCAGTATGGTCAGACCATGTCGACGACATTTGGTCAAGGCATCACTGAGAAGGCTGATGCCGTGGCGAATTCGACCGGACAGGTTGTAAATGGTGGCCTTGCTATGGCACAGTCGAAGGAAGAGCAGTGGGTTGCTTGTGGTGAGATCATCTCTGAGCGCATTTCCGAGGGTATCATTGCAAATGGTGGTGATATTCAGGGCGCGCTCAATACCGTTCTCGGTGATATTATCAGCATGGTCTCCGGTGGAGCAGTGGATGGCTACACGGACAACCTCTCCATTGGTATCCAGACTCTTAATCGTGATATTACCGACGGGATCGAGACCTCTCCGGTAATCACCCCGGTCATCGACGATAGTCAGGTGAAGTCCGGCGTAAGCGCTATGAATTCGCTGCTTGGTTCGACGGCAATTGGACGCACGGTTGTCCTTGCGGGTCAAGTCGCCAGTGGATTCAAGGATGTGGTGAACGGTATTACTGGATCGTCGAGTACGGTGAATAACACCTATAACTACACCCAGAACAACACCAGTCCGAAGGCTCTGAGCCGCGCTGAGATTTATCGTGATGGGAAGAATCTCTTCTCGAATGTGAAAAATAGCTACCAATAAGGAAGGAGTGGGCTTATGATTAAGGCCTTAACGGTAACCAATCCGAAAGGTGAAACACTTCGTCTGGAGCTCACGAACCCGGACCCCTCGGGTCTTTACATCAAGGACATCGAGGGGCTCGGTCCTCCTAAGGCGAATATTAACACATCAGAACTCGCTACCATTGATGGCAGTCTCTATGCCTCTTCTCGTTGTGAGAACCGTAATATTGTCATTACGCTCGGTATGCTGTTCTCCCCGACAATCGAGGACTCGAGACAGAAGACCTATAAGTTCTTCCCGATCAAAAAGCAAATCACGCTCGAGATCGAGACAGACAACCGTCAGGCAGAGATCAGCGGTTACGTGGAATCCAATGAGCCGAATATATTCTCCTCCGAGGAATCTACGCAAATTAGCATCATCTGCCCCGATCCTTATTTCTATGAGGTCGGCGGTAGCGAGAAGGTTTACACCAATGTCGAGCCACTATTCGAATTCCCATTCTCCAATGAGTCTCTCAGTGAGAATCTCCTCGAGATGGGTAAAATGGTGGACGATCCACGAGCAGTTCTAAGCTACGTTGGTGACATGGATACGGGTGTCATCATCACCATCCACGCACTCACCAAGTCGGGTGATATTACGCTCTACAACGTCGATACCAAAGAGCACTTCAAGATATTTGATTCTCAGATCAAAGCTCTCACGGGTGCCGTATTCGACGCTGGCGATGATATTATCATCTCGACGATGAAGGGCAATAAGTATGCTCGACTTCTGCGCGAGGGTAAGGAGACGAACATCATCTCTGCTGTTGACATGGATGCCGATTGGTTCCAAGTCTCCAATGGCGTTAATATGTTCAACTTCGTGACTCAGGAGGAGGAAGCGAATCTGCTGATCACCTTCTCTTACAAGAACGCATACGGAGGGATCTAAGATGGAGGCATTGATTCTCGATAAGAATTGGGAAGTCGTCGCTATCTTAGATGCCTTCCAGTCGTTCATCTGGACGGATCGATTTCTTGGTTATGGGGATTTCGAGGTCTATGCACCGGCTGATATGCCAATTGGGAAAGAGTTCAAGCAGGACTACTATCTTTGGTGTCGTGAGAAATCTGATCGGTTGATGATCATCGAGACCATTGAGACCAAGGTGGATGTCGAGAATGGTAACTTCATGACCGTTACTGGTCGTTCTCTGGAGTCCCTTCTCGAACGTCGTATCATCTGGGGGTATCGTCAGTGCTATGGCGATCTCCAGAAGTCGATCCGGAATCTCTTAAATCAAAATGCGATCTCTCCGAGTAACAGTGATCGGAAAATCCCGAATCTGGTATTCCGTGAGACAACCGATACTCGTATTACGACCCTTACGGTTGATACACAGTATTTCGGCGATAATCTCTATGAGGCGATTTACGGTATGTGCGAGGAGAAGAAGATCGGATTTCGAATCTTGCCCGACTTCTCCACCAAACAAATGATATTTGAGCTGTATGCTGGGGAAGACCGAGCTTACGGCCAAACAACAAACCCTTATGTTGTCTTTTCACCCAGTTTTGACAACTTCTTGTCCAGTAATTACATCGAATCCAAGAAGGCTCTCAAGAATGCAACGCTTATTGGTGGTTCGGGAGAGGGCTCTGCTCGGAAAACGACGGAAGTGACTGGAGAGAACTATGGAACTGGCTTGGATCGCCGTGAAGTGTTTACGGACGACTCAGGTGCCAGTGACGATGTTGACACCTACGATATTGAGCATGATGAAGACCTCGACGAAGAGGAGAAGGCAGCTGCTATCGCGGAACGTCAACAGCAAGCGACGGCGAATATGATTGCTGAAATGCAGCAGAAAGGGAAAGAAGAACTGGCAAAGACGAGCATCACGCAGTCTTTCGAGGGCGAGGTAGAAGCTCGGATTCAGTTCGTCTATAAACGAGACTTTACCATTGGAGATCTTGTCCAAGTTCAGAACGAATACGGTCAATCAGGTAAAGCTCGTGTTTCTGAGATTGTGTTCTCGGAAGATACATCTGGTGAGAGTATGACTCCTACCTTCACCGCCGAAGTCTAATATAGGAGGAATCAAAATGGCATTCACATGCGGATTCTTTAACTCCGAAAATGGTGATCGAAAATACAACGCCGAACAGATGTCTGCTATCTTCGATGGCATCATTGCTGACGGTGTATTCACCACGATTGGTGACCATATGGCGGTTTCCGCTGGCACTGGTATGCAGGTGCTGGTCGGTACCGGAAAGGCGTGGTTTGACCATACGTGGAATGTGAACGACGCGGCTTATCCCTTGACTATCGCTGCTTCGGACGTGACTCTCAGCCGTATCGATGCGATCGTGCTCGAGATCAATCACTCGGACAGTGTCCGTCTCAATAAGCTCCGTGTTGTTCAGGGTACTGTGGCATCCTCTCCTGTGAAGCCGACCCTGACGAATAGCGAGAAAATCCACCAGCATCCTCTGGCATGGGTGACTGTGGCGCCTGGCGTGACCCAGATCGCAGCGAGTGCGATTGAGAACGCAGTCGGCACCTCTGCTTGCCCGTTTGTTACTGGGATTATCGCCACCACCGACATCGATGACCTGTTCAATCAGTGGAATGGGGAATTTGATGAATGGTTTGATAATCTCAAGGCTCAGCTCTCCGACAACGTCGTCGCCAA
>ERZ808252.1616-NODE-1616-length-15956-cov-3.045909_pt1 | contig 15956 bp, 9 predicted proteins | sample MGYA00521242_ERZ808252 | MGnify/ENA primary metagenome ERZ808252 (study PRJEB31516, sample SAMN03275581) | gut metagenome | biome: mammalia-associated habitat; material: feces | host: Papio cynocephalus | place: Kenya | collected 2012-08-07 ...
TCTTAGTACTATTACTCCTTTTATTAGTACTTAATTCCTGTAAAGTTGAAGTATTGAGAAACGGAGAGAACATAAACAATATGCTCTATCCATACTTAGAGTTTACACTCTCTGAGGACGGAAGCTATTACACAGCAGAGATAATAGAGAATGTAAGACTTGAGAGCGTAGAGATCCCTGAAGCGATAGATAACCTTGGCTCTTCTATTCCTGTTAGATGGTTCAAGGGCTTTAAGAATAAGGAAGACGGAAAGAATCTTAAGACCATAGTTCTTAATTCAGGTGAAACAAATATTGTAACAGATGCAATAAGTAACTCTCTTTCTTTAGTTAGCATAGAGATGAAGGTTGGTAAATCTTATACACGTTGGCCAAGTCTTCCTGTTTTAGATAACACAAGTGAAAAAGAGTTTAAGGGTTGGTATATATATGGTACTGAGACTGAAATAGTCTCTGGAGAGATAGTAAATAGACGAAACCCAAAAATCACACCAGCATGGGGTGAACATAATCTTACTCATGTTGAAGCAAAGGCTGCAACATGCTTAGAAAATGGGTGGACAGAATATGATGTTTGCTCTACATGTTCTTATAATACAAAGAAGATAATTCCTGCTCATGGGCACAATATTGTTTTAAGAGAAGAGGTAACTCCGACATGTACTGAAAAGGGAATAAGAAAGCACTATGAGTGTACAAACTGTCATCTTCTCTTTTCTGACAGTAAAGGTGAGAACATAATAAATGAAATAGAGCTTCCTTCATTAGGTCACTTAGTTTATCTTGTTCCAGAATTAGAAGCACAGTGTGAAAAAGAAGGAATAAAAGAGCACTATGAGTGTGAGCGATGTCACCACCTATTTCTAGATAGCAATGCTGTAAATGAAACAACACTTGGAGAACTAAAGATTAATGCTCTTGGTCATGATTGGCAAAGAAAGCAATACTCTGATACGAATAAATGTACTTGGGATGAATGTACTCGTTGCCATGAAACAACAAACGCATCTGGCCACACTTGGAATAGTGGTGAAATAACAAAGGAACCAACAGAAAAAGAGAAGGGTATTAAAACCTTCACTTGTACTGTTTGTAACCATACGAAGAAAGAAGATATTTCTCCTTTAAATAGTGCGGAGCATACTCACACATGGAAAGTAAAAGAAACAATAACTCCAACATGTGTTAAGACAGGCTACACAGTGATGGAATGTTCTTCGTGTAAGATTACTTACAATAAAGATTATAAAGATGCTCTTGGCCATGATATGACTGAAATAGAAGAACAAGAAGCTACATGCACATCCAATGGTCACAAGAAGCATTATAAATGTAGAGTTTGTAACAATCTCTACTTAGATAAGAATGGTATTAATAAAACAACTCAACAAGAAGTAGAAGAAGGCCATATAGCTCAAGGTCATGTTTGGGAAAAAGATTATAAATATGACGAAACTGGGCATTGGCATAAGTGTAGAAATTGTGATGCAAGAAAAGACGAAGAGAAACATACATTAAGTGATATTAAGGATGTTAAATTCGTAAAATCAGAAGCAACATGTACAGAAGCTAAAGTCTACTATAAGAGTTGCAGGTGTGGTTATTCTCCAAAAACAGAGACATTTATTTCAGATCCTCCACTTGGACATGATTTAGAAAAAGTAGATGAAGTAAAATCTACTTGTGAAGAACAAGGTCATAAGGCCTATTGGAAGTGTAAAAGTTCTTGCTGCCAAGAAAACAACTTCTATGATGAAAAAGGGAACAGAATAGATGAATCAACTCTTATTTTACCTTTAGCTGATCATGAAATAATTCGATATGACGCGGAAGGGGAATATCACTATCCAGTATGTAAGGTACATGGAAGATTAATTCTAAAGGGCGAAAAGCATAATAAAGACAAGTCAACATCTGATAAAGACTTTCATTGGAAATGCTGTAGTGTCTGTGGTTTTCAATGGGAAAAACATGAGCATACATTCATTCTCGTAGGAAATATTACTAAGTGTTCTGAATGTGGATATGAAGCTAAAGATGATAGCAAGAGTGATAGTGGCTTTGATGTAGGTGTTGACTACCAAACACCAGATGGCTCTATTTCACATAGTAAAGATGGTGAAATCATAACTGTAACCTTTAGTGATAAATCAAAAAAAGAAGAGTACAAAACAACTGAAATCAGTTGGTATTTAGATAACGTCTTACAAGAAGAAAAGGGAGAAGTATTCACATTCTCTGCTCCTTATCAACGTTATTACAGCGTAAGGTGTTCATTCACAAATAAGTATGGAAGAGGAAACTCTGCATCGTTAAGTATTTTGGGTGGGTCTAATTGAGACTCCAAAAAATAAATAAATTAAGGGGATAAGTATGAAAAGATTAGGATTAATTCTAATTGCAGTAGCACTATGTGTTAGTTTAATCACATCATGTGCTCCTCAAAATGAAATCGACGAAGTAGTCGATATGAAATTCGATGTTTCAAAACTTGAAACTAGAACTTTAAATCAATCTGTTGAAGCTTTTAACTCTAATAATATTTATTGGATGTATGAAGCAACAAAGATTGACGGTACAGGTTATACTACAGGTGCGACAAACGGAAAGACTAAGCTTGTAGAAGGAACAACAGGAACTTCAGCTAAATTAACACTTTCAGCAGGTAAGTGGGAGTTCAAACTCTATGGTTACAAAGATTCCGGCTATTCTCAATTAGCTTACGAAGGTGAAACACAGGCTAATGTTAGTGGTGATAGTACAACAGTTTCTATTTTTGTTAAGACACTACAGTCAACAGATGGCAAAGGAGAACTTGTTATAAGTAATGCTGTTTTAAACAGTGTTAAAGATGCAAGCATTGAACTAACTATTTCTTTAGTCTTAGATGAGGGAAAAGGAAATAATACTCAACTTTGGGAAAAAAACACTGCTGATAAATATGATGATGTATCATTTAATGTAAAATCTGGTCGCCATCACGGAACAATCAAAGTAACTGCAAAAGATGGTACTATTGTTTATGCTAATGAAGGTATTGATTTTGATATCTATGACAACTTAACAACTACTATTGGTGGGTTATTAGATGGAAAGACAACACAGGTTGAAATAACAACAAGTAGCGAAGGCGTTTCAAAAATAAAGCAGAAAGTCACTCTTTCTAAAGATGGTTCAAAATTGGAAACAGAAGCTTCTCCAGTAGAAGTTGGAAATAAAGATGCTAAAACAACAATTACTATTCCTAGTGGTTCTGTTGATGATGCAGAGAATGTTGATTTTTCTTTAGTTGTATATCCAGCTGAAGTTGCATCTTCTAGTGAGAAGTTTACAGCTGAAAGTGGAAATAGTGTAGTTGCAGGTTTAGATATTACTCTTAAGAGTGGAGAGAATGAGATAACTTCTTTTAAAGATAAGGAAATTCAAGTAGAAACATTTATTGCTAAGGGTTTATCTGATGTTAAAGTTGTTTATGCTGGTGAGGCCTTAGATTCTAAAAAGTATAATTATGATTCTACAAGTGGAAAGTTAACATTTAATACAAACCATTTAAGTGAATACTATGTAACATCCAGTTCTGTTGCAATTAATACTTCGTCAATGTCTGCCTATAGAAATCTTCAAGAAGCATTAAACAGTGTAGATAACGATGATACAACCATTCTTCTTTTAAGCAATCTAATTGTCGATTCTACAATGTATTATAATGTAGAAAAGAAAGCCTTATTAGATCTTTGTGGCCATACATTATCTGGAGCTGTTCGTATCCTTACCGTTTGTGGGGGAAACTTAACAATTGATAATGGTACTATTGATTGTTCTGTATCCAATGTTGATTCTTCTGCTTTAATGGTGGGTAATTATTCTACTGATAACAGCAAGAATAAGAAAAAAGCAGAATTAACTATTGGAAAAAATCTTTTAGTAAAATCTACAGCATATGGCATCGGTGCATTTAATTATAAATTAGACAGTAACTCAGAAGTAATCGCAACCTTGAATGTTTATGGGAAGATTAATAGTTTTCATCCATGTGTTTCAAATTTTGGTTCGCAATATAATGGAACAACTATAAATATTTATGAAGGTTCTGAATTGACTCAATATGGAAATGTATTAGATAGACAGGTGGGACAATCTTTTTATGATGTTGTTGCTATCTACCATCCAGGTCCAGGAACGCTAAATATTTATGGAGGAACTATAATTAGTAAAATTGGAACTGCATTAGAGGTCCGTGATGGAGAAGTTAATATTTATGGTGGCACTTTTAAATCAGAAGCAGAGAGTTTTATTGAAGCAATAGAAAATGGAAGTGGTCCTACGACAATAGGTGCTGCACTTGCTATTGTTCAGCATAATACAGATGGTAGTCATGGAAGGCATATCACTGTAACTATAGATGGAAATGTTACATTAGATGCTAAACAACCTCTTTACATGGGATATCCGAAGGCAAATACTGAAGAAGCAATACAAAGAGTAAAACTTATTGATAAGAATAACATTATTCCTGAAAATTCTATTAATGGTGCTGTTTGTAAAGCTACAAAGGAAGGAAGTAAGGAAACAAGATATTATCTTTCGCTTCAAGCTGCTATAAATGATGATTTTAGTAATGGGGGGGGGTGTAAACTTTTAGATGATATCACTCTAAATGTTCCCGTTTATGCAGGTGAGGAATTGAAAGAACTGAAACCTCTCATTTCTATTACTAAAGATATAAGAATTGATTTAAACAATAAATCGATTAAACTAACTGGATTTCAAGATGGATATATTTGCATTTTTTCTGTAATGGAAAAAGCTAATGTTATTATTCAAGGTGAAGGTCTTATTGATTGTTCAAGATCCAGTACAAGTTATAGCTTTAACATTTATGAAGGAAATTTAACAATAAATGGTGACGTAAACATAACAGGGGCTCCATCAGCGGTTCAAGTCAAAACAGGAAAACTTACAATAAATGGAGGAAAGTATAGTTTGATTGATTATATATATGAAGTATGTAGTAAAGAAGAGTTGGGGGACTTATATCCATACTTGATAAATTGTATTGATAAAAATTTTAGCGATGGTTCTGCTACGATTGAAATTAAAGGTGGCTCGTTTGCTGATTTTAATCCATGCGCTTCAAAGGGAGAACCTGAAAACCCAACAAGTTTTGTTCCTGATGGATATACTGTAACATCTGAGAATGTTGATGGCAAGACTTGGTATACTGTCACTAAATCAAATTAATGCATTAGGTTTTTTATTCATTTGTACCCCTTAGGTTTTACCTTTGGGGTACTTTCATTTAGGCTGTAGCAAATTGGCTATTGTAGAGAGAGTAGTAGAAGCCTTTCTTTTCGATGAGGTCACTGTGACTTCCTTGCTCGATTATCTTACCATCCTTCATAACAAGGATTATGGAAGCATTACGTATTGTAGATAGTCTATGAGCAACAACGAAGCTTGTTCTTCCTTCCATTAATGTATCGAAAGCTTGTTGCACTAAGATCTCTGTTCTTGTGTCGATAGAGCTTGTTGCTTCGTCAAGAATTAGCATTGGAGGATGCACAAGCATTACACGTGCTATGCACAATAGCTGCTTTTGTCCTTCACTTAGACTATTTTCTTCCAAAACTGTATCTAGGCCATTAGGTAAGCGAGAGATGAAATCATAACAGTGAGACTTCTTAGCAGCACTCACTATCTCTTCTTCTGTGGCGTCATCTTTACCAAATGTTATGTTTTCTCTAACCGTGCCACTCTTTATCCAAGTCTCCTGTAGTACCATCCCGTAAGAAGATCGAAGAGAGTGACGAGTAACACTAAGTATATCTTTTCCGTCTATCTTTATCACGCCTTTATCTGGATCATAGAATCTCATAAGGAGGTTAATAATAGTTGTTTTTCCGCATCCAGTTGGACCTACGATAGCAACTCTAGTTCCATGTGGAGCTTTTACATTTAAGTTCTCAATTAAAGATTTGCTCTTATCATAAGAGAAGGCAACATTATCGATTTCAACGTTCCCTTCAACGTTTTCAAGTACACCATTTTCTTCCTTAACTTCTTCTTTCTCATTAATTAGCTCGAATACACGAGAAGCACATGCAAATGAATTCTGTAATTCTGTTATTACAGAGCTAATATCATTAAAGGGCTTCATGTATTGGTTTGCGTAAGCAAGCATAACAGTAAGCCCTCCTACAGTTATTGCTCCCTTTGGAATAAAAAGTACGCCAATTAATGCAACAACAGCGTAGATGATGTTGTTAACAAAGCGTGTAGAGGGGTTGGCGAGGCTACTATAGAAGATTGCCTTCTCTGATGATGAAGAAAGTTCGTCATTAAGATTTTTAAAACGCTTTTGAGCTTCTTTTTCATAGCCATAGCCCTTAACAACCTTCAAGCCTCCAATTATTTCATCAATTAGTGCCGTCTCATTTCCTCTGTCTTCGCTTTGTTTTCTAAATAGAGTGAATGAACGAGATGAAATAAAGGATGAGACAATAAAGCTAAGTGGAGTAAGAAGAATTACAATTAATGAAATTGTTAGGTTCTTAGAGAACATAAAATAGAGAGTTGCTAGTATAGTAATTACGCCACTAAATAGCTGAGTAAAGCCCAACAAGAGCCCATCAGAGAGAACTGTGGTGTCGGCAATGATTCTGCTTACAATATCACCAGAAGTATGACTATCTAGATACGATAGGGGAAGGTGTTGAATATGCTTAATAAGATCATTTCTAATATCCTTAACAACAGAGTATGTAACGCGGTTGTTAATATTGTTCATTAGCCACACAAATAGGGCAGATGTTAGGACACACAGAGCAATCTTAATTAAATACACTGTTAAAGAAGAAAACTCTACCTTTCCTTCTCCCACAAGACGATCTATAGCATCACCGAAGAGGACCGGTACATAAAGCTGTAATAATACACTTACAAGAGCAAAAAGGAGAGAGAAGAGTAAAAGAACTCTATAACCTTTAAGGTAGACAAAAAGATGCTTAATTGTTTCTTTACTGAGCTTAGCTTTCTTTTTCATTTACTTTACCTCCTTTTTCTCTTCAGGATACTGTGAGTAATAAATATCTTGATATACTCCGCAACTCTCAAGTAGATCGGAGTGCGTGCCATAGCCAACAAGGCGGCCACTATCAAGGACAACAATCTTTGTCGCATTCTTAACAGAAGATATTCGCTGTGAAACAATAACCTTTGTTATTGTGGTTAGCTTGCTTATAGCTAGGCGTAGTGCACTATCTGTCTTGAAGTCTAAAGCAGAAGAAGAGTCATCTAAGATAAGAATATCTCCACCCTTAATAAGACCACGAGCAATTGTTAGTCTCTGCTTTTGACCACCAGATAGGTTTCGACCATTTTGCTCGACAGGGCTATCTAGCTCTCCCTTTTTCGATAGTACAACTTCTTTTGCTTGCGCTATTTCTAATGCTCTCCAAATTTCATCATCTGTCGCATTACTACGAGCAAAAAGCATATTAGATCTTATTGTTCCTTTAAAAAGCTGGGCTTTTTGAGGAACAACTGTAACAATGCTATTTATTCTTTCTTTTGTGTAATCTTCTATTTTCTTACCACCAATTAAAATAGTGCCACTGTCTCGATCATAATAACGAGGAATAAGATTAATGAGGGTAGTCTTTCCACTACCTGTACCACCGATTATTCCGAGCGTTTCACCCTTATTAATCTTAAAAGATATTCCACTTAAGCTTGGTGTCTTATTCCCACTATATGTGAAATAAACATCATTAAATTCGATAGAAGAGTTTGTTTCTTTCTCTGGGCTATCTTTTTCAGGATAGGCCATATTGTTCTCTTCATTCATTATTGTCTCAACTCTTTTTTTGCAAGCAAGAGCTCTATTTATTGTGATAATTAATGATGCAAGCTTAATAAGTTCAACAATAATTTGGAGCATATAGTTATAAAGAGCAACTACTTGACCTTGCTCTAATGCTCCAATGTTAACACGTATTGCTGATTGTTTAATAAGTATGATAGTTGCTATGTTGATAAGAACATATGTGACAGGATTTAATAAAGCAGAAATCTTGCCAACGAATAGATTAATTTTAGTTAGTTCGTTGTTGCTTTCCTTAAACTCTTCTACGCTTTTTTCTTCTCTATTGAAGGCTCTTATTACTCTAACTCCAGTAAGGTTTTCACGGCTCAATTGAGTTACTCTATCTAGTTTATTTTGGCTCTTTGTATAGAGAGGAATAGAGATCTTCATGATAAATAAAGTAACAGCTAGTAAAAGAGGAATAGATAGAGCAAAGATAATGGCTGCTTTAGTGTCAATGAAGAAAGCCATAATCATTGCACCAAAGACAATGAAAGGGCTTCTAAGAAGAAGTCTTAGTCCCATATTTAATCCTGTTTGAATTTGGTTAATATCATCGGTAAGACGAGTAATTAGAGTGTTGCTTCCATTTTTATCTAATGTTGAAAAGGGAAGGTTTTGAATGTGGTTAAATAGAGCTTCCCTTACAGAAGAAGCAAAGCCAACACTTGCTTTAGCAGAAAAATATTGAGCAACAATAGAACATGTTAAGCCTAAGGCTGCCATAAATAGCAGTAAAACAAAGTAGAGGATGAGCTTGCTTTTTCCCTCTGGCAGAGTTGTATCAATCATTAAAGCTACAACAATAGGTACAAGCAAATCAAATGTTGCTTCTAAGAGCTTAAAAAGTGGAGCTATTATCGTCTCTTTTCTATATGGCTTAAGGTATTTTCCTAGTGGAGATTTTTCTTTCTTCATAGTATCCCCTATATATAAAATATAATAGGAAAGATTCTTCTTTCTCTTGTCTATGCTATATTTTCTCTCTCTAAATGAAAAGACATAGCGTTCCAATTCACTTTCTTTGCCAATAAAAAGACCCTCTTATTAGAGTGTTTCCAACAAGAGGGTAAGATGTGTTTAAAAGACCTTACTTATTGAGGATAGACATAAATTCTTCACCTGTAATTGTTTCTTTTTCTAAGAGGTAGGAAGCAAGTTCATTAAGTTTAGCTTCATTTTCTTTAAGAATGTTAACAGCCTTTTCTCTAGCTTCTTTAACAAGCTTTATTACCTCTTCGTCAATTTCTTCGCTACTCTTACTTGAACAGCAAAGAGATGTGTCGCCACCAAGGTATTGGTTATTTACAGTCTCTAAGGCAACCATACCAAATGTTGAGCTCATACCATATCTTGTTACCATTGATCTTGCAAGCTTTGTTGCTGTTTCAATATCGTTAGATGCACCAGTTGTGATGCTATTAAAGATAACCTCTTCAGCAGCTTGTCCACCTGTAAGAGTTGCAATCTTATTAAGAAGCTCTTCCTTACTCATAAGGTTCTTTTCTTCCTCTTCAACCTGCATTGTGTAACCAAGGGCGCCAGAAGTACGTGGAATGATTGTAATCTTAGTAACCGGTGCAGAATTTGTCTGCTTAGCAGCAACAAGCGCATGTCCAATTTCATGGAAAGCGACAATTCTCTTTTCGCTTTCACTAAGTACTGCATTTTTACGTTGATAGCCGGCGATAACAGTTTCAACACTCTCTTCTAGATCGTCTTGAGTAACTGTTTCTCTATTGTTTCTAACAGCACGAAGAGCAGCTTCATTAATTATGTTTGCTAGTTCTGCACCACTAGCACCACTTGTTGCTCTTGCAATTGCTTCCCAATTAATATTGTCGTCCATCTTAACATCTTTAGCATGGACTTTTAAAATAGCAACACGACCTTGAAGATCTGGAAGATTAACAGGAATACGGCGGTCAAATCTGCCTGGACGTAAGAGGGCTGGGTCAAGAGAATCAGGGCGGTTAGTTGCCGCAAGAATTACAACACCCTTATTGGCATCAAATCCATCCATCTCTGTCAGAAGCTGATTGAGTGTCTGTTCTCTTTCATCATTTCCACCATAAGGAGAGCTATCTCTCTTCTTTCCAATAGTATCGATTTCATCAATAAAGACAATACAAGGAGCTTTTTCACTAGCTTGCTTAAATAGGTCACGGACCTTACTTGCTCCCATACCAACAAACATCTCAACAAATTCAGAGCCTGAAATTGAGAAGAAAGGAACTTTTGCTTCTCCTGCAACAGCACGAGCAAGGAGTGTCTTACCTGTTCCTGGAGGGCCAACAAGGAGTGCACCTTTAGGAAGCTTAGCTCCAATTTTTGTATATTTTTCACTGTTATGGAGGTAGTTAACAATCTCTTCTAGAGCTTCCTTTGCTTCATCTTCCCCCTGTACATCTTTGAATGTTACACCAGTTTCATTTTCTGCATAAATCTTGGCATTAGATTGGCCAAAATTCATAGAGTTAAGACCACCTCTTTTCTGCATGATAGAGAATGCTACTCTTCCAATAATTGAGAAGATTAGAATAGGAATAATCCAAGTAAATATGAAGGAGGAAAGAGGAGACTGCTCCGGCTCAATGTAAGCCGAGAAGCTTACACCAGCGTTCTCTAGTCTTTCTCTTAGTCCATCATCTGGGAAGACAGCTGTCTGATAGGTTCCTATTTTCCCATCTATTTCTGCTGTAAATACAATATAATCGCTATTTAATACAACTTGTTTTACCTCTTTCTTGTCGACCATAGACAAAAAGTCAGAGTATCCAACTTCCTGGACTTTGTTGTTTAAGAAGAGCGGAAAAACAAATGCATTAAGAATCATCATTACCAAAAAAACAACAAGCGCATAGTAAATTATTGGCTTATTGTTATTGGGACTACTTTTCTTATTGTTAGCACTATCCATTACTATTTATCCTCTTTTTTCAAAATAATATATCTTTGAGCATAAGCAAACTTAAAAAATGAAAAAAGATTAAAATAAAACGAATGTATAACTTTACGAGTAGTCTGGGTCGATATTAAATGAAACACTGTAATCAGGAAATACCATCTCAAGGATACCTGTTGTGTTTGCTCTAAACTTATCCCAATCTTTGAGAGAGAAGGAAACAACTACATCAAATTCGATTCTTTTCTCTTCAAAATGAACATGAAAGCCATGGATTGCGAGTACATCAGGCGAAGAGAGCTTAAGACACTTGAGAGTCTTATCCATCATCTCCTTTACTCTTGGGTCATCTTGATTTTCTGCATTGATACCAAAGGTGAAGATTATTCCTGTTTCGTCTACTAGTTCCTTCTTTGCCTTTTCCATTGCCTCAGAAATACTCTCCGCATTGGCAGAGAAGGGAACTTCAACATCGATTGTTCCTACCATTACTTCAGGGCCATAAGAGTGAATGCGAATATCGTAACCACCGTGAAGAGGAGGATATTTTTTTATTATTGATCTTATCTTTTCAACTTCTTCTTTAGTTGGCCGCTTTCCAATTAAAGTATCTGAAATGGTTAAAACAGAGGAAATTCCTCCCCAAATAATGAAGAGAGAAACAAGAATACCTACTATACCATCTATATAAACATTAAAATGCAAAGCAAGAAGTCCAGAGACGATAGTTAATAGAGAAATAAGCGAGTCAGATATAGAGTCTGTAGCTGTTGCTTCGAGCGCAAGACTATTTGCTTTCTTGCTTTCTTTTTTGTAGAAAAAGTATAAGAAGAACTTTATTACGACAGTTGAAGAAAGAATTGTAAGGATTCTTGCATTTACTGTCATCGTACTAGGATCTTTTATCTCTTCTATGCTACTTATTAGAAATGAAAAGCCTGTTGAGAGAACAAGAAAGGCAACAACTAAAGCCGATAAATATTCAACTCTTCCGTATCCCATAGGATGGTTTTTTGTTGGTCTTTTTTTCGATGCTCTGAAGCCAATGAGCGCAACTAGACTAGAAACACTATCTGTCAAATTGTTAGCACCATCAGAAAGAAAGGCAATTGATTGGGTTATATAACCAATAATTACCTTTATAATACCAAGTGCAACATTAACAATAATGCCAACATTTGTCGCTCTTTTTATTATCTGGCTTCTTTCATCGTTCTTTTGCATTCGCTTATGATAGTTTTATTTTTTTAGATAAGCAATAGAAAAAGTGCTATCTATTGGTATATAAAAGAGTTAGTTAATATAAACAAACTGAGTAAATAAACACAGATTCTTAACACAAAAGAAAGGTAAAAAGGCTAATATAGAGCTATGGAAATAAAGAGAAGTAAAGCTTTTGTTGTTTTATCATTTTTGATTAAGACTTGTGTTATTCTTCTTTCATCTTTTATCGCATCTTTGGCTTTTCCTTCAAAATACATAGAGGACGGAATTCCTTTTCTTGCTTTCTTCTACCTTATTCCCGTCTTTTATGTAATATTCTCTTCACCGTATAAGACAGTTTGGTTTTATGGTTTTTTATATGGGTTTTCATTTTATTATTTCTATAACTATTGGCTTGAGACATTCCATCCTTTAGCTATATTGATTGCACCGATACTAGAGTCAATTCAATATATACTTCTATTTTTAGTGTTGAGACTAAGTAAGACACTCTTTAAGAGGTATTATCCTTTTTTTGCTCTTCTTTTTTATAACGGATACCTAATGCTAACTCAAACTGGCTTCTTAGCTTATCCATATGGAAATATTACCGCAGCTCTCGCAGAGTATAGCTCTCTTATTCAAATTGTATCAGTTACAGGTATATGGGGCTTAGGCTTTATAGTAACAATGCCTCAAGTAATATGTGCTTATATACTCTATGAAGGAAAGAGTAGAAAAAGGATGATTATCCTTTTTTCTTCTGTAGTTTTATTACTTCTTACTTGGCTAGGTGGGTACTTTGTGAAAGAGTACTATTCAAATAAAGAGAGCAATAGAGAGATAAAAATTGCAGCTATTCAGCACTCTGCAGATACTTGGCAAGGTGGATACAATACATACAAAGAAAACTTTGAGACACTAAAAGCACTAACAGAGGAGGCCCTCGTTTATTCACCAGATATGGTTGTCTGGTCAGAAACAGCATTTGTTCCATCTGTTAGTTGGCACCTTAGCTACCCAGTTAACATTAGAACAAGAGCACTTGTTAATGATTTTGTTTTATTTGGTAAGAGCTTATCAGTACCACTAATTACAGGTAATCCTGAAGGTGTTATTAAAGATAAAGAGCTTGCTCCCGTTCTCGAGAGTGGGGATTGGAACTGGAAGACATATAACACAGTTATCTATTTTGCCTCCGGAGAGGTTAAGGGTACATATCGCAAGCAGCATCTTGTTCCATTTACTGAATACTTTCCATATGAGAAAGAGTTCCCTTGGTTATATGAACTCTTATTAAAGAATGATTATAAGTGGTGGGAGATGGGAAGTGAAAGCACAGTCTTTAATTACGATGGCATTTCGTTCTCAACGCCAATTTGCTTTGAAGATATGTTTGGATATATATCTGCTTTCTTTGTCCAAAATGGTGCTGATATAATCATCAATCTAACTAACGATTATTGGTCAAGAAGTGTGCAAGCAGAGAAGCAACACTTTCAGTTAGCACTATTTAGGGCAGTTGAAAACAGACGACCAATGTTAAGAAGTACCAATAGCGGTATTACTGCTTTAGTACTTCCGTCCGGCGAGATAGTTAATCCTCTTGAGCCATTTACTAAGACATACGGTATATATACTATCCCAATTGGACAGAAAGAGGGGCTGACGTTCTATACAAGACATCCTGACTTATTTGGTTATAGCTTTCTTTCTCTCTCTTTACTATCTATTCTTTATGGAATAAGCGTAAAAATATATGAAAGAGTAAAGAGGAAAAAGGATAGGGAAGAATACCTCTTGCATCTCTTTGAAAGAATGCTCGAAGAATGACTATGGTAGTAGAATAAATTCATGAAACTGGGGCTGTAATAAAATAATAGTGCAAAATTTTTGTTAAATATTTCCAAATGCCATAAATTATTTGTTATGTAAGAAATTATTATAAGTGGGAGAGAAAACTAATAGTTCGGATTCTAAGCTAAATTGAAAACTCAATAATTAATCATAGATGATGATACAATTGACTTTTCGGGAGACTATAGTACAGGCATCCAAAGCAATAATTCCAGTGGCGTAGTATGGCGAAAAATCGGGATTAAGATTGAACTCTCCTCCTTTATTCTCGTAATGAGCATGGCCAAATGAAGAGTGCCAATGCCCACAGATGATTGTCTTGTTTGGTTCAATAATTCCCTCATGTGCAGCCTCCATACCATTCAACCACCTCGCTTTATTCCACTCTTGTTCATCTGCATTGCGCCAATTATTAATATAGTTATATTGGCTTTTGTTTGGTGTGAGATTAATTACGGTACATGGAATCCACCCATGAACAAAAATATAGTGTGAAGTTTCAAAATAGTCACGCATAGCAGGAATAATAGTTTTTATGTATGGACTTTGAAGTAGTTTTCTTACAATGTTTTTGGAGTTATGATTCAAATCGTATTGAGTCATTTTTGTAAGTTGAAGAATAGTATTAATTGTTCCATTAGTATGATGGTAATAGTGAAGGTAACTGTATTCTTGCCATTCATTTAGCAGTTGCAACATTAAATCTTCATGATTTCCCCTTATGAGAATCACTTTGTCTTTCTCGATTAAATCAAGAATGAAATTTTGAAGCTCTAAAGCCTGAACTCCTCGATCGAACAGATCGCCACATATAATTAGCTTGTGTGGTTCATCATCTGTAAAAAAACCATTTTTATATAGTGATGTTATAAGTTCATCATAAAAGCCATGAACATCGGATACAACATAATACTTCACAAGACATCCTTAAGATTATGGAGAAGCTCTGGTATATCATTACAAACAGTATGATATATAATGGAAAGGTCGACATTACCATATTCGTGAACAATTCTGTTTCTTAAACCCTTAATGGCTCTCCAAGGAATTGATGAATTTTTAATTTTAAATGACATTGTAAGCTTATCTGAGTTTTCTGATACTTGTATAAGACAAAACAAAATTGAATCGACGAGTACTTCGTTTTCTTCTAATTCTGTCTGTGTTAGGTCATTTGTATGTGAAATAATAAATTCTAGGTCAGTAACATTTTTCTTAATGTAGTAATGGTCTGTTTTTTTGTTATCCATATATCTTAACACCGTCTTTTAATATTTCGTTTACCAGTTCTATGTTTTCTTTGAGCTGCTCAAGAGTAAGTACGTCAACCCTTTTCTTTAGACATTCTCTAAGAGCTTCTACTATATCATAAAAACGTATACCAGAAACTGTTGTTGAGAGTAGAAGGTCAACATCGCTAACATCAGTTGCCTTTCCTTTTGCATAAGAACCAAAGAGATAGCAGTACTCTACATCATAGTTAGAGAAAATACTGCTACATAAAACTTTAATTTCATTGATTGTTAAAATTCCATGTTTTTCGTCAACAAAACCATATTTCTCCAACTTTTGAATCATGTAAAGATACTTCAGTGATGTTTGCTTTCTATCATCATTTTCGTAGTTTTGGTAAGTGCGAATTGGAACTCCAAGATAACTAGCACATTCGATTTGCGTTAGTTTTTTTTGTTTACGCAGTTCTTTGAGCGTCATTTTTTTGTGCCTCTAAATTATTAGTATCATAAAAAATAAAAAACACGCAATAGAATAATGCAAGAATTGCGTATATAAAAGCAGAATTGAACGCAATTTGTACGTGTTAAATGCCATGCAATTATCCTCGTGAAGCGAATAAATCAGAACAGAAGTAAAAATGCACTGTTTCTCTATGGCTTAAGTATAAATTAGTTTCTTTTCTTTGCTTACAAAATCTAGAGTTTTTTATGGGCAATAGAACAGGGTAATTACGTAAATTGCAAAGCAAAAAATCCATCTATATAGTGATGTATTTGCACAAGAAATATGGCATACCAAACTTGACAAATTGAGATTTGTTGAGGTTCATAATATAATAAGACCGTAAATTAGACAGGAGGTGAAAAAACAAAGAACATCTGCTACATTTTC
>ERZ808252.1617-NODE-1617-length-15953-cov-10.379859_pt1 | contig 15953 bp, 11 predicted proteins | sample MGYA00521242_ERZ808252 | MGnify/ENA primary metagenome ERZ808252 (study PRJEB31516, sample SAMN03275581) | gut metagenome | biome: mammalia-associated habitat; material: feces | host: Papio cynocephalus | place: Kenya | collected 2012-08-07 ...
TCGAGGGCTGGAGATGGGCCGACCTCAAGAGATGGGGTGTGCTCGAAGACCAGACCAAGATCGACCAGATAGCGAAATACCGTGATCCTGACTTCGAGAATTTTATCATCGGCAAGCACAATAGGCTGCCTCTTCCTACAGATGAGGTGAACATCAGCAAGGAGACTCCGACAAGCACTCCGAAACTTCCTCAGAATCCTGGCTATTAGTTTATATAAGGATTATTTTATTAAATAATGGCAGGGGTAAGCCGGCTTGACCCGGCTTACCCCTATTCAGTAATTAAAAACAAGCTGCTATCCAAGCTTATTATCGTTGATTATGAAGCATATAGCGATTTTTGTTTCATTGGCTTTGTTCGCTTGCATGTGTGCCTGCGGAGCCAAATACACTGATCCGGACGACATAATTGTCCCGGAGACTTCCTCACCGGTCCAACTCGCTGACCCATTCATCATGCTGGACGGAGACACCTACTACGCCTACGGCACACACGCCAGCTCAGGAATAGAGGTCTTCACCTCAAACGATCTGAAGGAGTGGACTTTCCAAGGGCTTGCACTCCAAAGCAAGGATGTATGGGCGGACAGATGGTTTTGGGCTCCGGAAGTCTATAAGGTCGGGGAAAAGTACTATATGTACTACTCAGCCGATGAGCACATTTGCGCAGCAGTATCCGACTCTCCGCTCGGTCCGTTTACTCAAAAGAACAAGTCCCCGATGATAGCCGATGAAAAATGCATAGACAACTCGCTTTTCATTGATGATGATGGAAAGCCATACCTGATCTTCGACAGATTCAATGGTGGACTAAACATCAATGTGGCCGAACTTGAGGATGACCTGCTCACTATAAAAAGAGGGACTATTACTCCATGCATCCACATGTCACAAGACTGGGAGAAAGTCTATCCGACCGTCAACGAGGGTGGCTTTGTCATAAAGCACAAAGGGTTGTACTACATGATCTATTCGGCCAACAGCTATGAGAGCCCAAGTTATGGCATAGGCTGCGCAACATCTGAAAAAATAACGGGTCCCTGGACAAAATATGATGAGAACCCGTTACTCCAGTTCCCCGGTAATCTTCAAGGAGTCGGACATGGGACGATTTTCCAAGACAAGGACGGGCAACTCCGGATAGTGTACCACTCGCATTGGAGTAAGACCTCCATACATCCCAGGATCATGCACATAGGGAAAGTCAGTTTTGAGAATGTAGGCGGTGTTGACCGCATGAGAATCAGCAAGGAATTCTTCACTCCTGAGCAAAAGCGATAAACATAATCACAAGACAATAAAATGAACTTAAAGACAACCACTTTTCTGCTTTCTGCACTAGTTGCGGGAACATTGTCAGCTCAAAGTTACCCTGAGGCCAAGACATTTGATGACAGAACATTCTCCTATTCATTGGATCTGCTGACTCCCGGCAACCCTGCCACTCACCACGAATTGAACGCAGTGAGCACAGGCAATGGGGAACAGGCTCTTACCGCGAAGGAAAACCTGCCTGTGGCGATCTTCAGAAGCCATTCGAAAACCAAGGAGGGAGAATCCATCCGCGTGGCGGTCACTGCGCTTGAAGACGTGAACTTTTCCTACGGGGAATCGTTCGCAACCGGACTTGCCCATTCCGGCAACATGTTTTATATGCCGGGATTTTGGTATCGCCAGAATCTTCGCTCACCGGAGGCCGCGCCTTCTTTCCACACCTCAGACAGTTGGATTGTGAGGGAGGACAGGCTCAGCACCCCGCTTACAGCGGTCTTCAGCCAGTCAGACGGGAAAAGTTATTCAATCATAAGGAAGGACAACTTCTTGTCAGAGGCTCTGACCACCCACAAGGAGGGTGAGGTCATTGTTTCAGGCAAAACCTCCATCGGCTACACTGGTTTCCAGAATCAAGACGGAATGACGGTGCTCAGGTACGGCTTCCCTTATAGGGAGGAGCCAAAGACCTACATCAGAAAACTCACCCTTGCCCCGCCTGTGCAGGCCTTCCAGCACCTCAGAGCCGGAGAGAGTGTCGTTCTGGAATGGGAGATAAGCTGCAGAGAGGCTGTGGACTTCACCGACTGTGTCAGCAAGACATGGGCGTACTCCTACGACACCTACCGCCCGCAGAAGGTCGATGGGGCATATTCAGTGGACTTCATGAAGAAGACCATGAGCCGCTATTTCCTTGATTCATACGTCGCTTCGACCCCAGTGAACTATTATGCGAGCCCAGAGATGGTGGTAGCCACTTGCGAGAGTCCGCAGAGAGCTGAAATCGGCTTCGTTGGAAGGACACTGCTGAATGCCTTCAATGCCCTTGAATATGGCGAGGCCGCCGGCGATGAAAAACTTGCGGTGCAGGCGCGTTCCATTTTCGACTCATACCTTGCACACGGATTCTCCCCAGCCGGCTTCTTCGAGGAAGTCATCTACTGTCCGTCCGGAAAGACGGGAGAGTCACACTCCATTCGCCGCCAGTCTGAGGGAATCTATGCTGTACTCTACTATCTTGATTACGAGAAAAGGCAGGGCCGGCAGCACAAGGAGTGGGAAGTGAAGGTCAAGAATATGCTTGATCTTTTCCTCGGAATCCAAAATCCTGACGGAAGTTTCCCACGCAAGTTCAAGGATGATTTGTCGGTAGTCGATGCGTCTTCCGGCAGCACGCCTTCGGCTACACTTCCTCTCGTGATGGGCTACAAGTATTTCAAGGACAAAAGGTACCTTGAAAGCGCAAGAAGAACTGTGGACTACCTTGAAAAGGATTTGATCAGCAAGGCGGACTACTTTTCATCGACTCTCGACGCCAATTGTGAGGACAAGGAAGCATCGCTGTACGCTGCAACAGCTGTCTATTATCTCGCCTTGGCAACAAGCGGGGAAGAGCGCGACCACTATGCGGATCTGGCCCGCAAGGCCTCGTATTTCGCAATATCCTGGTACTACACGTGGGATGTCCCTTTCGCTCAGGGGCAGATGCTCGGAGACCTTGGCTTCAAGTCAAGGGGCTGGGGTAACGTTTCAGTAGAGAATAACCACATTGATGTGTTCGTGTTCGATTTTGCCGATGTGCTCAGATGGCTCTCAGACAATTACGGAGAGAAGCGTTTCGGCGAATTCGCGGAGGTGATCTCCACCTCGATGAGACAGTTGCTGCCGTTTGAAGGGCATCTTTGCGGAGTCGCCAAAGCCGGTTACTATCCGGAAGTCGTGCAGCACACCAACTGGGATTACGGCCGCAACGGAAAGGGTTTCTACAACGACATATTCGCACCCGGATGGACCGTGGCATCTCTTTGGGAGCTCCTCACACCGGGACGCGCGGAGCGCTTTATTGAACGCAAGAAATAACGTTCCGCTCTCATACGCTGCTTTTCTACACTCGGCATAGCTCAAACAAACTTGGCTCTGCACGCGCTTGTCGGAAATGTCCCAATATAACAAATATACGAAATGAACAAACGTAGGCTCCTAGTTGTCGTCCTGATTATAGTTTTTGGAGGGGCGGTATGCCTGTGCTGCGGGAAAAAGTATCTGGATCCGGACGAGATCAATGTTACGAACCCTCCTTCGGCAGGGGATGACACCGAATATTCCAACCCGGTCATCCGCAGGAGTCTTCCTGACCCGACCGTCATAAGGGCTGACGACAACTGTTTCTATCTGTATGCCACAGAGGATGTCCGGAATGTGCCTATCTACAAGTCCGTCAATCTTGTTGACTGGCAGTTCATCGGCACTGCCTTTTCCGAATCGACAAGGCCGTTCTTCGAGGAGGGTGGCGGAATATGGGCTCCGGACATTAATAAGATTGGAGACAAGTATGTTCTCTACTATTCAATGTCCGTCTGGGGCGGTGAATGGACGTGCGGGATCGGATGCGCTGTGGCGTCTGGTCCCAAAGGTCCGTTCTTGGACCAGGGAATGATGTTCAGGAGCAATGGCATAAAAGTCCAGAACAGCATCGACCCGTTCTACATCGAAGATGGGGGCAGAAAATATTTGTTCTGGGGCAGTTTTCATGGAATATACTACGCCGAATTGTCGTCTGATGGCTTGTCCCTGAAAGAAGGGGCGGTGCCTGTCCAGGTGGCAGGTACGGCCTATGAGGGTACATATATTCACAAAAAAGACGGAAAATACTATCTCTTCGCATCCATCGGCAGTTGCTGTAATGGGCTCAACAGTACGTACACCACTGTTGTCGGGCGTTCGGACAATCTTTTCGGTCCCTACCTGAACAGAAAAGGCGAATCCATGATGGACAACCGTCACGAGATCTTTATCCACAGCAACGAACGCTTTAAGGGCACGGGACACAACTCCGAGATAGTGACTGATGACTCCGGTCAAGACTGGATCCTGTATCATGGCTACGACTCAAATGGTCCAAGTGGCAGGATGGTTTTCTTGGATCAGGTGCAGTGGGACAGCGGTTGGCCGTACATAGAAGGCAATTCCCCGTCCACCAAGGCAAAGAGACCTGTCTTTGAGAACAGCTCTCGTGAATTGAACTGAAATTTGTCGCCCGGCAGTTGTGGTTTTCCCTCGCCATTCCGCAGCCTCTGTCGCGACTGCTCCTTGCCTGGATCTACAGCAGCGGCTTGAGGTAGGGGCCGGTGACGGAGGCGGGGTCGGAGGCGACATGCTCTGGGGTGCCTTGGGAAACTATGAGGCCTCCGCGGCGGCCGCCTTCGGGACCGAGGTCGAAGAGGTAGTCGACGGACTTGAGGACATCGAGGTTGTGTTCGATGATGATTACCGTGTTGCCGCCGTCAACGAGCTTTTGGAGGACACCGAGAAGAATCTTGATGTCCTCGGTGTGGAGACCGGTCGTGGGCTCATCGAGGATGTAGAGAGTCTTGCCGGTTGATTTTTTGGATAGTTCGGCGGAAAGTTTCATGCGCTGGCTCTCACCGCCGGAAAGCGTGACGGAAGACTGGCCGAGGGTTATGTAGCCGAGGCCGACGTCAAGCAGGGCCTTGAGCTTCACTGCTATGGCAGGCACCGGCCGGAAGAACTCATAAGCCTCCGAAATCGGCATCTCAAGCACGTCGTTGATGTTCTTCCCCTTATAATAGACCGCAAGCGTGTCCTCTTTGTAACGACGGCCGCCGCACTGAGGGCAGACCACGTTAACCGACGGCAGGAAATTCATCTCTATGACCTTAATCCCTGCGCCTTTGCACTCCTCGCAGCGTCCGCCCGCTACATTGAAGGAGAACCGGCTCGCCTTGAATCCGCGCACCTTCGCATCGGGAGTCGCCTCGAATAGTTTCCTGATGTCGTCGAACACGCCTGTGAAGGTCGCAGGGTTGCTCCTCGGAGAGCGACCTATCGGCGACTGGTCAATCTCAATGACCTTGTCGATGTTCTCAACTCCCTCAATCGAGCCGTAAGGCAGCACCGGCAGCTTGGACTTGAAGAACTTGTTTTTCAGAATCGGCATCAGAGTCTCGTTAATCAGAGTCGATTTGCCCGAACCGCTGACTCCGGCAACGCCGATGAAGCATCCGAGAGGGAACGCCGCATCCACCCCCTTGAGATTGTTCCCCTGCGCACCCCTTATCGTCAGAAACAGTCCGTTCCCGGGACGTCGCACGGTCGGAACCTCTATTTTCCTTATTCCACGCAAATAGTCCAGTGTCACAGAGTTGCCGAAAATGCAATGGCTTTCTACAGCCCGGACCTCCGCCACAGGCACTCCCAGCCGTTCGGCCAAAGCCGTTTCCTCACCACCCATCGCAGTCAGCACGACATCATTCGCCTCCGCACGCCTCCCCGAAGCCGGAACCAAGCCCGCCTCCACCGCCTCCTGATGCGCAGCCAGCAGATCAAAAGGTCCGTTCATGCAGATGCGACCGCCCTCCGAGCCGGCTCCCGGACCGACATCCACGAGCCAGTCGGCCGCCCGCATCGTTTCCTCGTCATGCTCCACGACCATCACCGAGTTGCCGCTGTCCCTCAGTTCCTGAAGAGACGAAATCAGCTTGCGGTTGTCCCTCTGGTGCAGACCAATAGACGGTTCATCAAGTATGTAGAGCACGTTCACCAGCTTCGACCCGATCTGAGTAGCAAGCCTGATTCTCTGGCTCTCTCCACCGGAAAGCGATGCCGTCGCCCTGTCGAGGGAAAGGTAGTCCAACCCCACATCGAGCAGGAATTGCACCCTCTCGCTGAGCTCCTTGAGAATGTCCCGCGCAATCGCGTTTCCTCGGTTGTCAAGTTTGCCAGGCAGATTCAGCAGCCACTCCTTCAGCGTACTGATTTCCATCGCCGAAACCTCCCAAATCGGTTTCCCATCTATCTTGAAATAGCCGCATTCCTTCTTCAGCCTCGTTCCGCCGCACTCCGGACACACAATCTTGTCATCGATGTCACTCACGATTCCCGGAAACGACACCATCTCCGACATAGTCCCCTCCCCCACGCGGAAAAGTTCGTCTGAGCCATAGATTATCAACGTCAGCGCCTCCTGCGGCACAAGTTCAATCGGATCATATAATGAGAAATCGTATTTCCTTGCAATAGAGCGAATTATATCAAATTTCTTCGTCTGACGGATATTACCCAGCGGCACGATTCCCCCGTCAGCAATTGAAACCGACGGATCAGGGATTATAGACTTAAGATCAACATTCACAATGGTCCCAAGTCCCTTGCAGTGAGGGCAATAGCCCTGGGGAGAATTAAAGGAGAAGGTATGCGGGGCCGGTTCTTCAAGGGATATTCCGGAGTCAGGACAGATCAGATGCTTCGAATAGTGATGCAGATCGCCCCTTTCCATGTCGAGAATCGCCAAAGAGCCTTTGCCAAGACTCAGCGCTGTCATCACTGACTCCCTGATTCTCTTTTCGTCCTTCGCCTCCGGTTTCAGCCTATCAACCACAAGTTCAATAAAATGCGGCTTGTAGCGATCCAAGGCCTCGACATCCGAAAGTTCGACTATTTCCGAATCAATCCGCGCTTGTGCATAACCCTTTTTGCGAAGCTGTGCAAGCAGTTCTTTGTAATGTCCCTTTCGACCGCGGACAAGCGGAGCAAGAAGCAGGCACTTGCGCCCGCCATAACTGTCGATAATCAGCGAGACGATCTGATCATCCGTATAGCGCACCATTTCCTTCCCAGTCACCGGGGAATATGCTTTAGAAGCCCGCGCATACAGAAGTCGCAGGAAATCATATATTTCCGTAATCGTCCCCACCGTGGAGCGCGGGTTCTTACCCGTTGTCTTCTGCTCTATCGCTATGACCGGGCTGAGTCCCTCTATGCTCTCCACCTGAGGTTTTTCGAGTATGCCCATGAAATGCTTAGCGTAGGTCGAAAGCGTGTCCATATAGCGCCGCTGCCCCTCCGCATAGAGAGTGTCAAACGCGAGTGACGACTTTCCGCTTCCGCTGAGGCCCGTCACGACAACAAATTTTCCCCGAGGGATGTCGAGTGAAACATTCTTCAGATTATGAGACTTCGCACCACGTATTTTGATATATTTCATGTCAAGTATAATATGAAAAACTTATCGGCAAACCACCGCCGTCAAACGCAGACAGAATTCAGGAACAGCCACAATGAGAAAATAAAAACGAACAAACTCACTTCTGCGCGTAAATTTGTTCGTTATCCTCATAAACCCTTGACTTTCAAGGTAATCAGCGGAGAGTGAGGGATTCGAACCCCCGGAGGCTTTCACCTCAACAGTTTTCAAGACTGCCGCCTTAAACCACTCGGCCAACTCTCCTTCATCTTTTCAGACTTACCTTCTTTCCAGAAAGGATTGCAAAGGTAGTTAAAAAGAAGCATTCTGCAAATATTTTTTCGCTTTTTTCTAATTTTTGCGCTTCACGGATGTCTCGGTCCCTTTTCTGGATGAGCCCTGAGTACCCTCTTCTCCCTCCTGCGCGAAGAAATGGTATTGAAAGAAAATAAGGTAGAAAGTGCCCACCGTCACGCAACTGTCTGCGAAATTGAACACTGGCTCAAAGAACTTGAACGGGCGGCCTCCTATCCATGGCATCCAGTCCGGCCACGTCGTGTCTATAATCGGGAAATAGAACATATCCACAACCTTACCGAAAAGGAACGGGGCGTAATGCCCACCGAAGGAAGCCACAGCGTAAGGAGTAGACTCGGAAAAAATCAGTCCGTAGAAGAAGCAGTCAAATATGTTTCCGAGCGCCCCAGCGGTAATTAGCGTGAGCCCCACAAGCACACCGGTGGGAGTGGAAGTCTTTCTACATAGTTTGTTAATCCACCACACAAGAACAGCAAAAAGCACAATTCGGAAAAGCGACAAGAGAAGTTTGCCGATCCAACCTCCGAATTTCATTCCGAATGCCATTCCCTCATTCTCGATGAAATAAATCTTGAACCAGTCGCCGAAGACATCAAAATGCTCGCCGAGAGTCATGTTCGTCTTGACGAGTATCTTGATTACCTGATCTATAACAACGAGGACAACGCCCAACACTATGAGCCACTTGCCCTTGGATATACTCAATCTCATAAGGAGTCCTACTGCTGCTTCTTGTTCAGCATCTCCTTTGCCTCTACTGTAAGAGTCGCGTGCGGAACAAGGCGAAGTCTCTCCTTCGGGATGAGCTTGCCGGTGACACGGCATACCCCGTAGGTCTTGTTCTCGATTCGCACGAGAGCCGCCTCAAGGTTCTGTATGAACTTATACTGACGCTGGGCAAGCTGGCCGGCCTCCTCCTTAGACAGGGCACTTGCCCCCTCCTCCATGGCCTTGTACGTCGGAGCCGTGTCATCAATGTCATTGCTTGAGGCGTGGGTCACCACAGCACGCAATGTGTTGTATTCCTCCTTTGCCTTGGCAAGCATGTCAAGAATTATTTTCTTAAACTCCTGCAGTTCCTCATCACTGTAGCGGACATGAGCTTCCGGCTCAACCGTTTTCTTTTCTTCTGCCATAATCCATTTATATTAGTCCATGTACGATTCCTGAAATCACCTGACAACAGGAGTCCGTCATGCGGTAAAAACATTCACTATATCTTCTCAACGCTTATATTGATCGTCCCATCGCCCCATTCGACATCGGTTCCAGACGGCGCGTCAGCCATGCCCACGCTGACCGCAAGGGTCTGTGAGGCCACATAATCCGCATAAGTGGATAGCGCGTCAGCAATTTCCTTACGGAACTCCGGAACTCCGGCAAAAATGCCTACACGAACCCTGTCAGTCACCTCGAAACCGCTTTCCTTCCGGAGGTTCTGTATTCTGTTTATGAGTTCGCGTGCCGTACCCTCGCGGCGAAGTTCGTCAGTGACGGTGATGTCAAGCGCAAGGGTGAGCGGACCATCGCTGGCAACGAGCCAACCCGGCATGTCCTCGGAAGTAATCTCATAATCTCCCTTCTTCAGAACCACGTCGCCGGAAGGAAGGCTCAGCGTGTATTCGTCAGAGGCCTCTATTGCCGCTATGGCCTCCTGTGAAAGTTGAGGGAACGCTGCTGCAATTTCCTTCATCTGCTTGCCATATATCTTGCCGAGAGTCTTGAAGTTAGGCTTTATCTTCTTCGTTATGATGCCCGCCGTGTCATGGATAAACTCTGCATCCTTCACGTTCACCTCTCCGAGAAGCAGAGCCTTCACCTTTTCAAGCTGTTCCTTCACCTTGTCGTTCAGGACAGGTATGACGAGCTTCGAGAGTGGCTGACGGACTTTGATATTCACCTTGCGACGTAGCGCGAGCACCATGGACGATGCCCTCTGCGCGAGTTCCATCCTCTCCTCAAGGTCCTTATCGACGACAGTTTCATTATACTGCGGCATAGGCACATAGTGAACTGAGCGAGAGTCCCCTGACTCCCCAGCCGTAAGGTCGAGGTAGAGACGGTCCATAAAGAACGGAGCTATCGGAGCTGCAAGTTTCGATATGGAAAGCAGCACCTCATACAGCGTCTGATAGGCCGACATCTTGTCGGTGTCCATCTCACCTCCCCAGAAACGCTTCCTGCCAAGCCGCACATACCAGTTGCTCAGATGGTCGCAGACAAATTCCTGGATCAGACGGCCGGCCTGGGTCACGTCATAATCCTCATAAGCGGCAACAACATCCTTCACGAGCGTGTTGAGAAGCGATATTATCCACCTGTCAAGTTCCGGTCGCTCAGAGTAGGGAACCGGTTCTGTCGCAGGATCGAAACCATCCACATTCGCATATAGAGCAAAGAATGAGTATGTGTTGTATAGCGTTCCGAAGAACTTTCTGCGCACCTCATCCACGCCGGCCTCGTCAAAACGGAGATTGTCCCAAGGCTGCGAGTTGGTGAGCATATACCATCTCAAGGCATCTGCACCATACTTGTCCAACTGGCCGAACGGATCGACTGCGTTGCCAAGCCGCTTGCTCATCTTGTTCCCGTCCTTGTCAAGCACAAGTCCATTGGATATCACTCGTTTAAATGCGCATGTTCCGCTCACCATAGTATGGATCGCATGCAATGTGTAGAACCATCCACGCGTCTGGTCAACGCCCTCCGCGATAAAGTCCGCCGTGCATCCAAAATCAGGGCTGCCAAGATTGCGAAGACCCTCCTGCGCATAAGGCATGGCGCCAGAGTCGAACCAGACATCGATAAGATCAGTCTCGCGCGTCATCTTCTTTCCCGATGGAGAAACGAGGAATATATTGTCGACATACGGCCTATGCAGGTCAATCCTGTCATAATTTCCCTTTGACATATCATCCGGAGCGAATCCCTTGTCTTTCAAAGGATTGGAATCCATGAATCCAGCCGCAACGGATTTCTCAATCTCTACGTAGAGTTCCTTCACAGAACCGATGCATTTCTCTTCCTTGCCGTCTTCAGTACGCCATATAGGGAGCGGCGTCCCCCAATAGCGGCTGCGGCTGAGATTCCAGTCCTGAATGTTCTCAAGCCATTTTCCGAAACGTCCAGTTCCCGTTGACTCCGGCTTCCAGACGACAGTATTATTCAGCTCTATCATCTTATCCCTCACCGCAGTAGTCCTGATGAACCACGAATTCAGCGGATAATAGAGCACCGGCTTGTCGGTCCTCCAGCAGTGCGGATAGGTGTGCACATGCTTCTCGATCCTGAATGCCTTACCCTGCGACTTGAGCATCATGCAAATGTCAACATCGAGAGTGGGAGCATCCGGTGCGAGGGATGAATCGTAGGCGTTCTTGACGTATCTTCCCGACCATTCCGCATAGTCCGAAGAGACATATCCTGCAACGTAGCCCGGATCCATGTCCTCCACACGGAAGAAACGCCCCTGACGGTCAACCTGCGCATAGCGGTCGCCGTTGCGGTCGATAACCATAATCGGAGGTACGCCTGCCTGCCTAGCCACCTTGTTGTCATCAGCACCGAATGTCGGAGCAATGTGCACGATACCTGTTGTCCCCTCTTCAATCGTGACATAGTCACCGCCGATTACGCGAAATGCCCCATCAGTCTCAGGCTTGAACCAAGGGATAAGCTGATGGTAGTGAATGCCGATAAGTTCGCTGCCTTTGAACTCGCCGTCAAGAATCCTGAATGGCACGAGTTTGTCTCCTGACTTATAGTCCTCAAACGGGATTTCCGCAGCCTTCGGGTTGAACCAATCGCTGACAAGAGCCTTAGCCACGACATAGATTGCCTGCTTGCCTGAATAGGGGTTAAAGGATTTTACACGGACATAGTCAATGTTCGGGCCGACGCAGAGAGCTGTGTTTGAAGGCAGCGTCCACGGAGTCGTAGTCCATGCGAGGAAATATACTGGAATGGTCTCGCAGCCAAAGAGAATCTGCGACTTCTCGTCCTTTATGACCTCGAACTGTGCGGTCACCGTGGTGTCTTTCACATCGCGGTAGCATCCCGGCTGGTTCAGTTCGTGTGAGCTCAAGCCCGTCCCGGCAGCCGGTGAGTATGGCTGTATGGAATAGCCCTTGTAGAGCAAGCCCTTGTTGTATATATCCTTAAGAAGATACCACAGCGTCTCAATGTAACGGTTGTCATAGGTAATGTACGGATCGTTCATATCCACCCAATAGCCTATGCGTTCAGTCAGGGACACCCATTCCTTCGTGTATTTCATCACCTCCTTGCGGCAGGTGTCGTTATATTCCTCCACGGAAATCTTTGTCCCGATGTCCTCCTTCGTGATTCCGAGTTTCTTTTCCACGCCAAGTTCAACAGGAAGCCCATGTGTGTCCCACCCTGCTCGACGCCTGACCCGGAACCCGCTCTGCGTCTTGTAACGGCAAATTGAATCCTTGATCGAACGCGCCATGACATGATGTATGCCGGGCATTCCGTTGGCAGATGGCGGTCCCTCAAAGAAAATGAACTCCGGAGCGCCCTCACGCAACTCCAAAGACTTTTCAAACGCATGGTTTTTCCTCCACCTTTCGAGGATCTCGTTTCCCACATCGACCAAATCCAGTCCTTTGTACTCCCTGAACTTCATATATTATATTTCTTTTGTCCGAAAACTTATATCCACAGCCTTCAGCCACATGCCTACCGACTTTTTGAACAGACAAAGATAATGAATTGTGGAGTTATTACAAAATGATTATTTTTGCAGAGGATTTTACCGGACTCATGAATAAAATAAATGTGAGAAAAATTAAAACAGCTTCTCATATTTCGCAAAAACAATGGAAAGTATTAGCGCATTCGACATAATTGTTCTGGCCTGCCTTCTGGCCGCCCTATGCATCGGTATAAAAAAGGGATTCATCGCCCAAGTGATCTCGCTGGTGGCCTTGTGTCTCGGTGTATGGCTGTCCGTAAAGTTTTCCGCACCGCTCGGGCAGTGGCTGTCGGGATGGACATCGCTTGAGGGCAACGTTCCGAGAATCATTGCGTTCATCCTAATTTCCTGCGTCACCAGTCTGGGTATTACTCTTTTGGGGAAAGTTCTGGAAACGATAGTGAAAGTCGTGCTGCTCGGTTGGCTGAATCGGCTGCTCGGTGCGATACTCGCTGTTTTCGAATGTCTGCTGATTCTGTGCATATTGCTTATGGTTTTCGATGCTCTGAACGAAACATTTTCGTTCGTCAAGAATGAGTATTTAGCATCAACAAAATTCTATGGTCCGCTAAAATCTATGTCCTACGCAATATTTCCCTATATGAAAGAGCTTTTCTTTTGGAAATAGAAAACATCATTAAGCACCATCTGGACTACCTTGAATATGGAAAGAATCATACTGATTGAGACATCAACGGCATTGTGCTCGACCGCAATTGCTGAAGACGGGGAGATTGTCTGCTATAGGGAGAGTTCCGCAAACCGCGCACATGCGTCACTGACCGCCGTATTCATCGACGGGATGCTCAAAGAACGCGGATGCCAGCTCAAGGACTGCAGCGCGGTCTGCATAAGCGAGGGACCAGGTTCCTATACTGGGCTAAGGGTCGGGGTCTCAACGGCAAAGGGGCTGTGCTTCGGTGCCGGCATTCCCTTGTTGAGCGTCGGCACGCTTGAAGTGCTTACCAATCAAGCGATTCAAGATCACGACAGAACAGATACACCATCTGCATCATCGGAAGATAAGGGACACCCCGTACAGTTCAAGCACATAGTGCCGATGGTTGATGCCCGCCGTATGGAAGTCTACACGGCAGTGTTCGATGGAAATGGAACGCGAGAGACCGAGACAGAGGCAAAGATTATCGACAGCGGAAGTTTCAGCGACATTCTCGCGCAGGGGCCGGTTCTCTTCATCGGAGACGGAGCGGCAAAATGTGAGAGTGTCATCAAGCATCCGAATGCGCATTTTTTACAGACCTGCCCGAAAGCCTCAGCAATGCTAAGACCGGCTCTCCGAGAACTGCACGAAGGCCACTTCAGAGACGTCGCATATTTCGAACCGTTCTACCTGAAGGAATTTGTGGCAACCGCAAGCAAAAAGAAACTTTTTTAGAAACATGAAAAATAAGTTGCATCAGATTTGTCAATAATTTCCGAGTATAGATTTCTTTTGGAAGAAGGAGTGTACTAGACGTACACGACTGCTGAGAAAAGGACTCTTTTCGATAAGTGAGAGCAAAGCCAAGCTTGCTTGGGTTATTATTTTTTAAAGGTTTCTTGAAGCCTCAGCATATGTGCGGACGGCATCCACAGCTGAAAATTTTCCCAAAAATCGCAACCATTACTTGCTGACAGCAACAATCTGTTGCTGTTTTCGTATGGTTTTCTGTTATAATTTTGCCGCCCATAAGCTTATTGGCCGGTATGGTGGATAACAGTTCAATAAAAAAGAACATATATCGTTTCAGAAAAGCCAAAGGTTTAACGCAGGAAGAGATGGCTAGCCGGATAGGCACATCGGTCACGCACTATAGGAACATAGAGTCCGGAAAGACTTGGCTCATAAGTCCGGTTGTCGGAAAAATAGCGGATGTTCTTGGAATCGGAGAGGATGCCATTCTGACAGGAAACGGGAAGTTCCTTTATGGTGGAATCCTCGAAGACGAGCCAAGTCCCTACTCTTGCCGCGGCAACGACATGGGCGGGAAAATCGCACAGCTCCAGTCCGAATTGTCCGTACGCATGGAAAGGGAGGCCGGACTCAAGGCAAGGATAGATGAAATGAACCGGTATATCGGAGACCTGCGTTCAACCATAGAGATATTGAAAAGGGCCAAGGGATTTGAGAATCCTGAGAAAATTTGAAATCGCCTTGGCCCTAGCAACAGACCGGAATTCCGGACTGAAGACCGCTTGCTGAAAAAATCATGTCGATGGGAACAAATCCTCATCGTATGGGGCTGCGTTGCCTATTTCATTTTCCATCAACGGCAGTCTGAGCGCCCGCCTGATGAAGACACACAGAAAAGCGCGGACGTCCTCTGCATGAAGGTAACTCGCGGCTCTGGACGGCCTTGTTGCACCTGCAAGCAGCGAAACAGTCCGCGCAATATTGCGTGAACCATCGCTACTTGTCTCTGTGCAACTTCTGAATTGTCCAGATTCCGAGTTACAGAAACAAGAACTTTGTTCATATTTTTCAAATGTCTCCAGCACAACGGCACCACACCGGATTTAGCGCAGGCAGACAAAGCAATACAATTTCAGGCTATGGTGAAATCTATTCTTTCACATCAGCCTTCGCATCGATGGTAGCATCCGTGGAGGCAGTATCCGTGGAGGCAGTATCCGTATCAAGGGTCAGGTCCGCTATGCCGCGCCGCTGCTTCTTAAGATCGAAGAAGCCTATCACGGAAATGAGGAACGAGCCTGCGAAATCAAGCATAAGGTCATCCATTGTGTCTCTTAGTGCCTCATGCCCCTCAAGCGGAACTGCATTGTCAAAAGTTCCCGGAGTTGTCAGATACTGTTGCGAGTTCAGCCCGAACAAGCCATCGGTAATGAACTCGATAATTTCCCAAATGGCACCGACTGCCAGCGCGAAACATATCACCCACAAAGAGACAAACACCGGAGAAAACTTGAGCTTATTGCCTTCCACGCTGTTGAATGTGTTGATTATGGCATAGCCAAGGATTCCCAGAAGGACGCCCGACATCCCGTGCTCAAGTGAATCCCACCAGCCGAACTTGCCGTAAAAATCTGCTACATCTCCAAGAATCAGACAACAGAAACAAAAGGCTACAAAAATAACCTCCATCAAATGTGGAATCTTTATGTGTATGATTCTGTGCACGATGCTGGGGACGAAGGTCAGGAACATCATAAGTGCGACCTCGAAAGTCTGGAATGCGAGCCGGCTCTGGGTCGCATCGTCATCAACTATACATATTGAAGCTATTCCCCCGACAAACAACACAGCGCAGAGCGACAATATGACAATAGAGAATTTCGATAGTTTTTCAAAAGACATATAAATCGTTTTTACGACAGTTTCGCCCACGAAGTTAATTCAAATATTTCAAAACGCAAAAACAGGAGACGGCATCGGAAGTTTGACACTTCTATGAGTTGAAAATCCTCGTATGAATTTCGTAAATA
>ERZ808252.1623-NODE-1623-length-15934-cov-8.100321_pt1 | contig 15934 bp, 14 predicted proteins | sample MGYA00521242_ERZ808252 | MGnify/ENA primary metagenome ERZ808252 (study PRJEB31516, sample SAMN03275581) | gut metagenome | biome: mammalia-associated habitat; material: feces | host: Papio cynocephalus | place: Kenya | collected 2012-08-07 ...
TGGGCGGTCCTGACGGGGAAGTGCATGCTGATTGGAGGTCGTTTCTGGATTCGCTACTGGAGAGGTGGTCGGCTGAGTCGATGGGTTCAGCTTTGTGGCCCGGTCTCGGTGGGGAACAGCGTTTGAGGCGGCACACGGCGATGCTGGAGGAGGCTTATATGTTGGGTGACAGCCGCCATGTCGGGCTTCTGGAGCGGAGCTATGCGGAACTTGTCTGCGATGCGGAGTTGCCTTCATCGGGTGGCGGTTCGCTTTCTAGCGGCGGAACGGACTTCGGCTATTTGTCAGCCCTGTATGATGCGGCCCTCGACGGGACGGACGGGCTGATGCCGGATCTGGCACTGATGGATGCCGTGGCAGGCTTTTGTGATGAATTTGTTCTGGGCAGCCTCGCTCCGGCCCAGTCTCGCGATGCCGCGCTTGCTGGGGTATCAGGCTCTGATACGGCTGGCACTGGCATCCCTGCTTTCGCCCCGTCGGCAGGTCAGGCTCAAGCACTGGCGGTTTCTGTGCGCCACTGCTGCTGGCAGCTCTCCCGGCAGGCCGACGAGGAGTTCGACAGAAGTTTTTGAGGTGCTGCTTTGGAAATATCTTTGAGAAAGATTATCTTTGAGAAAGATATTTCACGGGTTTATGGTTCTGAAAGAATTTTTGGACAGGGAAAAAGATGTCAGACGGCTTCGCGCGGCTCTGGATCGTCTTGATCCTCAATTTATAGTGATATACGGAAGACGGCGTATCGGCAAGTCTTCCTTGATAAAGCATGTCATAGCTCAAATTAAGGATATCTACTTTCTGAGCGACCAGACTTCAGAGCAGAATCAGCGCATGCTGTTTTCCCGCTCTGTGGCGGAACTGATAGAAGGATTTGACAAAGTTGTATATCCGGACTGGGAAACTGTTTTCCGTGCGTTGAACAACCAGTTGCCGTGTAGGATAACTATTTGTCTTGATGAGTTTCCGTACCTTGTAAAAAGTTGCCCATCGCTTCCGTCCGTCATCCAGAAGCTGCTGAATTTCAAAATATTCAAGTTCGATCTGGTGTTGTGCGGCTCATCGCAGCAGCTGATGTACAGTTGCGTGATGGACAAGAAGTCTCCGCTTTATGGGCTGGCTGATGAGATAATAAAACTTTCACCCATTCCTGCCGGGTATATCAGCAAGGCACTGGATTGCAGTGCATCGCAGGCTGTGGAGGAATATTCTATATGGGGAGGTGTCCCAAGGTATTGGGAGCTGCGGAACGATTATCCCGATATGGAGTCCGCCATACGGAATCTGCTTCTGGATACGCAGGGTATCCTGTCAGACGAACCGCAGAGGCTTCTTCGTGACGATATGCGTGAGACGATACAGTCGGCGACACTCCTTTCTGTAATCGGAGAAGGTTCGAGCAAAATATCGGAGATAGCTTCGCGGGCCGGAAAACCGGCAAGTGAAATCACCGAGACATTGAAAAAGCTCCGGGATCTCGGTTTTGTTGCCCGGGAAGTGCCTTTTGGTGAAGATGAGAAGAACAGCAAGAAGGGGCTCTATCACATAAGTGATTCTTTGTTCAGGTTTTACTACAAGTTCGTTTCTCCATATATCTCTCTGCTTGAGCTGGGTGATTCGGATGCAGTGATGGCACTGTTCCGTAATCAACAGGCATCTTATACGGGAGTGTGCTGGGAGCATCTGTGCCGGCGTTTCGTGAGCGGGCGGTCTATTGACGGGGTGCTGTACAACCGGGCATCCCGGTGGTGGGGGAAGGCTTTCCCGGAAGGTGAAAGGGAGGGCAGGATGATGGAGTTTGATGTCGTGGCAGAGTCTTTTGACAAGAAGCACATCCTGATAGGCGAGTGCAAGTGGACTCGTTCTGAAAATGCCGAGGCAATAGTTAAGGAAATAAGTTCTGCTGTGCCGTATCTGCCTTTTATCAAGAAGGGGCAGTCCGTGCAGGTTGTTCTGTTTATGAAAAATGAGCCATTGAACCGGTCTTCGGCAAAGGTATTCCTTCCGGAAGACGTTCTGGCTGTTTGAGACGAGAGTTTATCATGGAAGTAATAAAGACAAACATAGAGGGTGCGCTTATCATCGAGCCGATGGTGTTCGAGGACGCGAGGGGATATTTTTTTGAGAGCTTCTCGCAACGGGAGTTCGATGCCAAGGTCGGGCCGGTGCGCTTCGTGCAAGACAACGAGTCGATGTCCAGTTATGGGGTGATGCGCGGCCTGCATTTTCAGGCGCCGCCGTTCGCCCAGAGCAAGCTCGTGCGCTGCGTGCGCGGCAGGGTGCTGGACGTGGCGGTGGACATCCGGCGTGGGAGTCCTACTTACGGGCAGCACGTGGCGGTTGAGTTGAGCGAAGATAATCACCGCCAGTTCTTCATCCCGCGCGGCTTCGCGCATGGCTTTGCCGTCTTGAGCAAGGAGGCGGTGTTCCAGTACAAGTGCGATGAATATTATCATCCGGAGTCGGAAGGTGGCATCAGTATTCTGGACAGCAGTCTCGGCATTGACTGGCACATCCCTGCAGAGCACGTCATCTTGAGTGAGAAGGATACGAAGCACCTGTTGCTGAGGGACTTCGTGAGTCCGTTCTCGATAGATGTAGATCTTTATCCGGAGTCCCTCTGACACCGCAAGGAGGCGCTCCCTTACGAAAACACCTCCCCTTGGCTGTCCGGATGAGAAAGAAGCGGCCATCAGGCCGGCAGATGCATCAAGAGACTATCGCCTCCTCCGCAAATGCGCTTTGCGTACTCGGATCTTACGCCCGTCCTTCTGCCGGAAAGTTCCGGAGACGATGGTGTATCGATCCAGGAGCAGCTCCTTGACAAGCTCATCAAAAAGTCGCTCGCAAACGTTGAAGAATCGGTATAGTTTCATATCAAAATGATTAATAAGAGTTTGAAGCGTTGGAGCGGCTTTGCATAAGCAGTCATCCGGTAGGTCAAAAAATACAGAGTATCCATCCGTTTACGAATAAATACTCTGTTTTGTTTCTCAACGTTTGCGAGGCGCTTATCTCTCACTGTTGAAACTATACCTATTACAAAGGTACAAAACTTTTCTGATTTCCCAAGCAATTCACGATAATGAACATGGATATCTCAACATCTTACTTCTGCGCGCTCCCATTGTTGGAGGGCATCCGTGCGCTGGATCATATAGGACAGGCGAAAGCTGGCGGCCATCAGTGAAGCTGTTAAGGCAGGCGTGCTTGCTAACGTAAATTGATTGTTTAACGCATATGACTGACGAACAGTTCAATAATCTGCTGGCATTCATTACGCGTAACCGGGATCATATCTTTAAAGATCTTGGACAGGCGAAACGAGAGTGTGACGAGGCACAACGTGGACTGCTGGAACGCTGCCAGAAACTGGCAGCGAAGAATGAGGAGTTGAAGAAAATAAAAGAAGCCCTGAAAGAAATTGATGCGGAACTGGAACGTAAAGATCGAGAGATTCGCGATAAAGACAGGAAGATTGCAAATAAAGACAAGCGCATAAAGGAACTTGAGGTGCAGTTGGCGGAGTTAGAAGAGGGATTCTGACGTGCTGCGGTATACCTGAGCGTGATGGTGAGCACGGTGAAGCTGCCCGCGGCGTAAACGAACGGCCTCTGACACCGCAGGGAGGCGCTCTCTTGCGAAAACACCTCCCCTTGGCTGTCCGGATGAGAAAGAAGCGGCCATCAGGCCGGCAGATGCATCAAGAGACTATCGCCTCCTCCGCAAATGCGCTTTGCGAACTCGGATCTTACGCCCGTCCTTCTGCCGGAAAGTTCCGGAGACTATGGTGTATCGATCCAGGAGCAGCTCCTTGACAAGCTCATCAAAAAGGCGCTCGCAAACGTTGAATAGAATACGAAAAAAATTCATGCGTGAAATTTATTATAATTTTGAAGCGTTGGAGCGGCTTTGCACAAGCAGTCATCCGGTAGGTCAAAAAAATACAGAGTACCCACTCGAAACCGAATAAATACTCTGTTTTTGTTTGCTCAACGTTTGCGAGGCGCTTATCTCTCACGGTTGAATTTTTTTCGTGATGCAAAAGTAGCAAAACTTTTCTGAAGTTTCCAAGAAAGTTCACGATAATAAAATGAATACTTGTATCTCGACATCTTACTTCTGCGCCGTACCATTGTTGGAGGACATCCGTGCGCTGGATCATATAGGACAGGCGAAAGTCTGTGAGGCGTTTGCGAAGTGGCTTGACCGCAATCCGAACGTGGACTCCATGTTCATCGAGCGTTTTAGGGAGTCATTCGACAACATTGATCATGATAAACCGGACGAGTCGGTGGAATTCATCCACTATGCCGTCAACGATCTTGACAGCGCCCTGACATTCATAGACTACCACTCGCCGATGGACTTTCTTGAACTCGTGGGGTCTCTGGCTCCCGTGATTGCGGAGGCGAAAGCAGGCCGCGGCCGGTGAAGTTGTCCCAGCGTAAACGAACTGCCTTACGCCGCAGGGAGGCGCTCCCTTGCGAAAACACCTCCCCTTGGCTGTCCGGATGAGAAAGAAGCGGCCATCAGGCCGGCAGATGCTCAAGAGGCTATCGCCTCCTTCGCAAATGCGCTTTGCGAACTCGAATCTTACGTCCGTCCTTCTTCCGGAAAGTTCCGGAGACGACGGTGTAGCGATTCAGGAGCAGCTCCTTGACAAGCTCATCAAAAAGACGCTCACAAACGTTGAGTATTAAGTAGAGAAATTTCATATAATGAATTATTTACGAGTTTGAAGCGTTGGAGCGGCTTTGCATAAGCAGTCATCCGGTAGGTCAAAAAATACAGAGTATCCACCCGAAACCGAATAAATACTCTGTTTTTGTTTGCTCAACGTTTGTGAGGCGCTTATCTCTCACTGTTGAAATTTCTCTACATTGCAAAGATAGCATAACTTTTCCGATTTGCAAACGCGAAAATCAATAAGATCATAATCCCATGTCCCAATACGCAGACATCCATTTCAAGGATGACGGCAGGCTCAAGCTGCTGATAATCGTCGGCACGCGTCCCGAGATCATCCGCCTCGCGGCTGTGATCAGCAAGTGCCGCAGATACTTCGACGTCATCCTCGCCCACACCGGGCAGAACTACGACTACAACCTCAACGGAATCTTCTTCCGCGACCTCAAACTTGCTGAACCGGAAGTTTATATGAACGCAGTAGGTGCGGATCTCGGCGAGACTATGGGCAACATCATCTCCGAGAGCTACAGGCTGATGTCCGCCATAAAACCTGATGGCGTGCTCGTGCTCGGAGACACCAACAGCTGCCTGAGCGTGATAGGCGCCAAGCGCCTGCACATCCCCATCTTCCACATGGAGGCGGGCAACCGCTGCAAGGACGAGTGCCTGCCGGAGGAGACCAACCGCCGGATCGTTGACATCATATCGGACGTGAACATGGCCTACAGCGAGCACGCGAGACGCTACCTTGCCGACTGCGGCCTGCCGAAAGAGCGGACATACGTCACCGGAAGCCCGATGGCTGAGGTGTTGCATGCCAACCTTGCGGAAATAGAGTCGAGCGATGTCCATGCCAGGCTCGGCCTGGAAAAAGGGAAGTACATCCTTCTGAGCGCCCACCGCGAGGAGAACATCGACACGGAGAAGAACTTCCGGAGCCTATTCAACGCCATCAACGCCATGGCGGAGAAATACGACATGCCGATCCTCTACAGCTGTCATCCGCGCAGCCGCAACAGGCTGGCCGCCAGCGGCTTCAAACTTGACAGCCGGGTCATACAGCACGAGCCTCTCGGCTTCCATGACTACAACTGCCTCCAGATGAACGCCTTCGCTGTGGTGAGCGACAGCGGCACGCTTCCGGAGGAGAGCAGCTTCTTCACCTCTGTCGGACATCCTTTCCCGGCGGTGTGCATCCGCACCAGCACAGAACGCCCCGAGGCACTGGACAAGGGGGACTTCATCATCGCCGGTATAGACGAGAAATCACTCCTGCAGGCGGTAGACACCGCAGTGGAGATGAACCGGGCTGGGGACTATGGACTTCCTGTCCCTGACTACGTGGACGAGAACGTCAGCACGAAAGTGGTGAAGATCATCCAGAGCTACGTGGGCATCGTGAACAAGATGGTCTGGAGAAAGAACTAGGGAAAGATGAAAATACTTGTTACGGGAGCGAAGGGGTTCGTCGGGAAGAACCTCTGCGCGCAGCTGCGCAATATCCGCGACGGCAAGGCGAAGTGCTACGGTGACCTCGCCATAGAGGAGGTCTATGAATACGACATTGACTCCGCTCCTCAGCAGCTTGAAGAATGGTGCCGGGAGTGTGACTTCGTGTTCAACCTTGCGGGCGTCAACCGCCCGAAGAACCCGGAAGAGTTCATGGCGGGGAACTTCGGCTTCGCCACGACACTTCTGGATACCCTCAAAAAATACCACAACACCTGCCCTGTGATGATCAGCAGCTCCGTTCAGGCCACCCTTGCCGGACGTTTCGGCAACTCCGAATACGGGCGCAGCAAGAAGGCCGGCGAGGAACTGATGTTCCGTTACGGGGATGAGACAGGCGCCAGAGTGCTTGTCTACCGTTTCCCGAACCTCTACGGCAAGTGGTGCCGTCCGAACTACAACAGTGCCATCGCCACATTCTGCAACAACATCGCAAATGACCTTCCCATAATGGTCAACGACCCGGAAGTCGAACTTGAAGTCCTGTACATCGACGACCTTGTGGACGAGATGATATGTGCGCTGAAGGGGGAGGAGCACAGGTGCGGGTTTGACGGCGTGGACGCTGTCTTCGAGCCGGATGGCCGCTACTGTGCAGCCCCGGTCACCCATCATGTAAGACTCGGAGAGATCGTGGACCTGCTCCATCGTTTCCATGACATGCCGCAGACGCTGATGATTCCGGAGATGCCGTCGGACAGCTTCGCCAAACGCCTTTTCAGCACCTACCTCAGCTACCTCCCGAAAGACAGGGCCGTGTTCGACCTGAAGATGAACAGCGACCGGAGAGGAAGTTTCACCGAGCTCGTGCATACGCGGAACTGCGGTCAGGTCAGCGTGAACATCAGCAGGCCGGGCATCACCAAGGGCGAGCACTGGCACAACAGCAAATGGGAGCAGTTCATAGTGGTCAGCGGCCACGGGTTGATACAGATGCGCAGGGAGGGCACGGATGAAGTGATTGAGTATGAGGTCTCCGGCGAGCACATGCAGAGCGTGATAATGCTTCCCGGCTTCACCCACAACATCATCAACCTCTCCGACACTCAGGACCTCGTGACGGTCATGTACTGCAACGAGACATTCGACCCGGAGCGCCCGGACACGTACTCCGATCCGGTAGTTAAACAGAAATAACAAACACATACATACTATGAGCATTTTCGCGGGTAAGACCCTTATGATTACCGGCGGGACGGGCAGTTTCGGCAATGCTGTCCTCAACCGCTTCCTCAAGACAGACATAGCGGAGATCCGCATCTTCTCCAGAGACGAGAAGAAGCAGGACGACATGCGCCACGAGTACCAGGCCCGTATGCCGGAGTACGCGCACAAGATAAAGTTCTACATCGGAGACGTGCGGAGCCTGGAGAGCTGCCGCAGCGCGATGCCGGGAGTGGACTACATCTTCCACGCGGCGGCGCTGAAGCAGGTGCCGAGCTGCGAGTTCTTCCCGATGGAGGCGGTTAAGACCAATGTGATAGGCACGGACAACGTGCTCACGGCGGCCATCGAGAACGGTGTCGGCTGCGTCATCTGCCTGTCCACCGACAAGGCGGCGTACCCGATCAACGCGATGGGCATCACCAAGGCGATCGAGGAGAAGGTGGCGGTGGCGAAGAGCCGCCACAGCGGCGGCACGAAGATCTGCTGCACCCGTTACGGCAACGTCATGTGCTCTCGCGGCAGCGTGATACCCCTGTGGATCGACCAGATCCGCAACGGCCTGCCGATAACGCTTACCGAGCCTAAGATGACGCGGTTCATCATGAGCCTCGAGGAGGCCGTGGATCTGGTGCTGTTCGCGTTCGAGCACGGGCAGAACGGTGACATCCTCGTCCAGAAAGCCCCGGCCTGCACCATAGGCACGCAGGCGGAGGCCGTGTGTGAACTCTTCGGCGGCAGGAAGGAGGACATCAGGGTCATCGGCATCCGCCACGGTGAGAAGATGTACGAGACCCTCCTCACCAAGGAGGAGTGCGCCAAGGCTGAAGACATGGGCAACTTCTACCGCGTCCCGGCGGACAACCGCGACCTCAACTACGACCAGTACTTTAAGGACGGCAACACCAGACAGGTCACCATAGATGAGTTTAACTCCAACAACACCCGACGCCTCGACCTCGAGGAGACTAAAGCCAAGATCGCCTCCCTGCAATACATCCAGAACGAACTGCACGGTGTGGAGAATCTGGTGAGGTAAAGAAAAAGTTTCTTACTATGGATTGGAAAGACATATACAGAGCATTAAGAAACCCAGAGGTTTTTTATTCGCACGCTGAGATAAACCCATACTATTGTGGGAAAACTAGGAAGTCAATTGAATACGATTCTCTTAATTATAGAATAAAAGGTCTATCAGGAACAGTTTATAAAGTTTCGGTTCGAGTATATCCGAATCTGAAAGTGATATGTGTTATAGAAATTGAAGATGGAACGGGAAAATTATTGGATAAGAATAGGGAGGTCGTATTTGACATAGAAGAAGATTTTGAATCTGTCAAAATGAAACTACCATGTATATCTGATAGTGGGGTTGATTTAACACCGGAATTACAGCAAATCTATAATTGGCTAGTTGATGCATGTGAGAAGGTATTGCCGGAGTAACCGATTTTGCATTCCGATACCGGAAGGACGGGAACTATCCGATAGACAACAACCTCGCGGAACGCCAGGTGCGCCCGTTCACCGCGATGCGTAAGGGAATCCAGCACTACGGGAGCGATGACGGTGCGGAAAGGGCGGCGGTATACCTGAGCGTGGTGAGCACGGTGAAGCTGGCTGGCGTGTCTGTGTGGAAGTTCCTGGGGTACTTCTTCGAGGACATGGTGACGGGCGGCAGCAAGCACCGGGCGCTGCTGAAGCTGTCAGCGGCGTAGAAAAACAAGAAAAATCACACAGGAAATAACGGAAAACGGTCAAAGACGGGCCCTTGGACACGCTTGACACTATCTATGTGTCTGGTTTACAACGAGGTCCAAAAATTGACTGCTAATGTATCGGTTTGTAAGTTCCTCGGCGACTTACATGGTGATGGCGGAAGCAAGCAACGGTTGCTGCTTAAGTCGTTACCCTATATAGTAAAACAAGAAAATTACACAAAAAAAATAGAATAGCAGTCGAAGTTGGAGTCTCTGATGCGCCTAGCATTATCTATATGTATGGTTTAAAGTGAGCCCCCAAGACTGCTGACATCAGGGAGGTATAAAATGCAAGCAATAATCTTAGCAGCCGGAATGGGAAAAAGGCTTGGAGTATACACGCACGACAACACCAAGTGTATGCTTGAAGTTAATGGAATAAGACTCATTGACAGGGCATTAGAGACACTTAATGAGATAGGAATATCGCGGGTTGTTCTCGTTGTTGGATATAAGGGTCAAAACGTGAAAGATTATGTTGGAACTGACTACAAAGGGACTCCGATTGTCTATGTAGATAATCCAGTTTATGACAAGACCAACAATATATATTCGCTATATTTGGCTAAAGAATATCTGTTGGAAGAGGATACAATCCTGTTGGAGTCTGATCTCATCTACGAACCAGCAGTGGTGAAGAAACTTTTTTTTGATGATTTCCCCAACATAGCCTTGGTGGATAAATATGAAAGTTGGATGGATGGAACGGTGGTAACTATTGATGAAGAAAGTCGAATTACACGTTTCATTGATAAGAATAAATTTAAGTTTGAGGAGATCAAGAGCTATTACAAGACCGTCAATATTTATAAATTTAGTAGGGATTTCTCTGCCAAGTATTATGTGCCTTTTCTTGCTGCATATAGTGCAGCTTTGGGTAATAACGAGTATTACGAGCAGGTTCTTCGTGTGATTCTCCATCTTCATGAAGCTCCTTTGAAGGCACTTCCTTTGAGTGGTGAAGTATGGTATGAGATAGATGATGTTCAAGATCTTGATATTGCCTCGGGTATGTTTGCACCGACAGAAAAAGAGCATTATGCGGCAATATCTTCTCGTTATGGTGGTTATTGGCGTTATCCCCAAATGCTTGATTACTGCTATTTAGTTAATCCATACTTTCCACCTCAGAGAATGATAGATGAAATCAAGGCTAGTTTTGAGACATTGGTGCGTGAATATCCATCCGGTATGAGGGTGAACTCGCTGCTCGCTTCTAGGAATTTCGGAGTAAGACCTGAATATATCGTTGTTGGGAATGGAGCAGCAGAATTGATTAAAGCATATATGGAGAATTGGACGGGGAATCTAGGCGACATCCTCCCCACTTTTGAGGAATATCCTAATCGCATGGATAGCCAAAATTTAGTACAGTATATTCCTGATAGTGAGGGTTTTAAGTACACGGCTGATGATATCAAGTCCTTCTTTTTAGGCAAGGATATAGATACTCTGCTTCTTATCAATCCAGACAACCCATCTGGCAATTACATTCCGTTTAATGAACTTTTTGGTCTCATAGAGTGGACGAAAGAAAATCATTTGAAGTTTGTGGTAGATGAATCTTTTGTTGACTTTGCCAGTGTGGAAGGAAGATGCTCTCTCTTAGACAATGATATACTGGAGAATAATCCTCATCTTGTAATTGTTAAAAGCATAAGTAAGTCTTATGGTGTACCAGGTCTTCGCCTTGGCGTTCTTGCCTCCGGAGATACGGAGATGATTGCGAAACTAAAGAAAGGAGTTGCCATATGGAACATAAATTCTTTAGGTGAGTTTTATATGCAAATCTACGAGAAATATCACAAGGACTATGACAAAGCTTGTGTTAAGTTCCGTGAAGAGCGCGAGATATTTTATAATGAATTAAAAGAAATACCTTTCTTGGAAGTCTATCCTAGCCAAGGGAATTATTTTCTATGTAGAGTTAAAAGAGAGTATACATCTCATGAATTGGCCCTTAAACTTTTGAAACGTAATATCCTTATTAAGGACTGTGGGACTAAGAAAGCTTTCAATGGTGGTAATTATATCCGTTTGGCTGTCAGAAACAGGAAAGATAATAGTTATTTGATCGAAACTTTGAAACACTTATAGTATGAAGATTTGTGTTTACTTGGATATCATCTCAAGTTTGGCTTTGCGTAAAATATGATAGAAATCCTCGCTATGGCACTTATAAGAAGAGTTTTTAATCGTATTAATCGCTAGATAATACAATGAGAGTTTTGTTAAAAACTATATATTCTCTCTGTTTAAGGATATTAAGTTTATTTATTAAGAAATCAAGAAAATCGGTCCTTTTTGTACCGCATAAAAACTGTAAGAACGATGGTTATGATATTATTAACTATCAGGCTGATAATGTTCTTGCTTTGATTCATTTTTTACTCGATGAGGGTAGTTATACTGATTATGTGTTTTATTTGATTGTCTATGATGTTGACAAGATAGAAAAATATAAACAATACATAAAGGAAAAAGGCTATATATGTACAATTAAGTTTGTGCCATTTGACTCCGTAGAAAGAGATATAGCGTATATAAAATCAAAGTATGTATTTACCGATAATTATTATGAACCAACAATATTTAAGTTGAGGCAACAAACAAGTGTTTGTTTAGGCTATTTTGCAAATGCCTTTAAAGACGATTATTTTAAAATTGTTGTAATGGGGAAAATGCGTGCCTTGATAGACCGTTTTATAAAGAACATATCTTTTGACAATCACATCTCAACGTCAGATTTGAGTTCCCGAGAGCTTGCGCTAGATTCTCAAATAGCTTTTGAAAAATTTATCCCTTTAGGATTTCCTCGCAATGATGTTCTTTTTACGGATAGTACAGACTTTAAGAGGAGAGTTTACTGTATCCTAGGTTTCATACCAAAGAATATAATAGTTTATGCGCCCACGCATCGTGACTATGAGCAACAAGGGGTAGTAGGGGATCAGAAGAGGAGTATCTTTGGGTGGGTAAATAGTAATGAACTCCAATCACTAGAAGATTTTTTGGAAGAATCAAATAGTGTTATCATAGCAAAAATACATCCAAGGCAGGAACGTAATATTATTAAAGGATCGTCCAACAGAAGGGTAGTTTTTATGAGCAATTTAGTTTCAGCTAATGCAAACCTTCAGTTAATTTTATCAATATCAGACTTGTTAATAACAGATTATTCATCAACGTTTTATGATTATCTGTTGTTGGATCGGCCTATTGTTCATTATTGTTATGACTATAATGAAATGTCCGCTAATCGCGGATTCTTTATAAACCCAGTTGACCCTTTTTTTGCTGGTGATGTGGTGAAGTCTTTTGATTTATTATTACCAGTGATAGAAGAAAATCTAAGGTTACCTGATACGAATAAATTGAAGAGAGAAAGAGTAAGATCTCTTGTGTTTAAATATACTGATGGGAAATCGGCAAAACGAATAGCTGAGCAATTCTTTATTAAAGACTAACATCATTTTTGTGAACTCAGTAGGACGACTTTTAAAGAATAGTGCAATCTATGGATTGGCGCCGTATATACCTACAATGGCATCGATTCTTATATTGCCATTGCTTACCGCACATCTGACCGATATTGATTATGGCATAGCTGGGACTATCTCCGCATATGTTATGGCTATTGCCTCATTGTCAAATTTAGGTTTAAATGTTGTATTACAGGTATCATTCTTTCGATCCCCTAATTATTATAAATATCTTTGGCGTCAAATATATGGATTTCTCCAATTGTGGATGATTGTATTTGCCATCATCCAAGGAGTGCTTCTCTATTATATTATACCTGCTGAAGCTCAAGAAAATAGGTGGGCTATAATTATTTTATCAAATTTTAATACTGTTTTTTTTGGTTCGTCTTCTTATATTGGCCCACTCTTTTTTCAATTATCACAAAGGCCAATTCCAATAGCGATAAGAAGTCTTTTGTCTGGTTTTTTGACCTTAATTGTCAATTATGTAACCATTGTACAATTGGAATGGGGATATATGGGTTGGTATATGAGCTCCTTCCTTGGTGGATTCTTTATAAATGCTTCGTATTGGTATGAACTGAACTTCAGACTAGGCATTAAACCTATATATAAATTTAATTGGAGGACAATATGGGGGAACTTGAGAATATCCCTGCCAATGTTGCCACACTATTATACATATTATATGGTGACTACTTCGAATAGAATGGTAATGGACTGGAGAAAGGTTCCTGTTGGAAAAATAGGGGAGTTTAACATGGGCCAGCAATTTGCCAAGTATATGGAGTCAGGAGTAGGGGCAATGGAAAAGGCTATTTCTCCTATGTGTATGGAATGCATTAAAAATAACAATGAAAAAGAAGGGAAAAAATTAATTCTATTGTTTGTAGATATAGTATTTGCTGTGGCTTTTCTATTTGCAATATGGAGTAAGGAGATATTTTCTATGTTGGTAAAGAATAATGATTTGGCAGGCGCGTACCCAATTGCCGCTATTTTGGCTCTCGCGTTATGTTATAGGCCAATGTATGTAGCAGCATCAAACTATTATTTCTATTATGCTAAGACATTGCATCTTTTATTGATTACAATGGTCGCGGGTGTAATAGCTATTGTAGCGAATCTAATTTTTATACCTAATTTCGGAATAATAGGTGCGAGTGTCGTCACTTATTTTTCATTCTTGTATCAGGGATACAGTGGTTTTTTATTTAAACCTTACAAGCTGTATTCCAAGGTTAAATATCCAGTTGTTCAGATATTGTTAATACAGTTGTCGTTGACTGGTTTGGCATTAGGATTAATGTCCATGGTGTTATGGGTAAAGTGTACAATATCTTTAGCTGCTATTATGATTGCTATTATGATTGCGTTCCTTACTCAAAGGTTAAGATAGGTCAATAAGTGTTATGGGTAAGATCATATATGAAATAAAAAAAACTCTCTCTCTATTATTAAGAAAAAAACGCGAGAAAGTTGTAAGAAGTAAGACAAAGGCATGCGGTAAGGATCTGTTTATAGGGGGTAAATGCGTTTTTCATGCCGATGTTTATTTGGGTGATAATTGCAACTTCAACGGGTTGCAGATACTCGGTAGAGGGACTGTAAAGATTGGTTCGAATTTTCATTCTGGTGTGGAGTGTATGATAATAACTGAAAATCATAATTATGAGGGATCCAAATTGCCGTATGATGAAAACTTTGTCAAGAAGGAAATTAATATAGGAGATAACGTATGGTTTGGCAATAGAGTACTGGTGGTCGGGAATGTAAACATAGGCGAAGGGGCGATTATCGCAGCTGGTAGTGTTGTGGTTAAGGATGTTCCTAAACTTGCTATTGTTGGCGGCAATCCAGCCAAGGTTATTAAATATCGAGATTCAGAACATTACAATCGACTTAAATCAGAAAAAGCATTTCATTAATGTCTAATAAGCGATGAGAACTGAAAGGGGAGCTTCATTTTATCATATACTGCCGGTCTTCTTAGTAGTATTCTTTAGTTTGTATTCATTTCCGCTTTCAATATGCTTGGTGGTGGAATTAGCGGTTTGTTTATTTATGCTGCCTGCACCTTCGCTGGCGGCTTATGGCAATAAGACAGTAAGGAGTATTATCATAAGTGCTGTACTGCTTGGCACGTATACAGTATTTATATGTCTTATTAATACCAGTGATTCACTTTACGCTATTGGCAAGCCTTTAAGATTTGTATTTACGCTTGTTGTTTTTGCTTACCTATCGACTCGATTTGCTAAATATAATATAAAAGAGATTGTAACAGCACTTGTTTTGGCGCTATTAATTCATCTGGCTTTTGTGTATTTGGAATTCTTTATTCCATCCTTGAAAACAGTTATCTTCTCTTATCTTAATACCGAAAAAAACGACATTGTTAATTTGCCATTAAGAGCTTTTGGTTTATGCTCTTCTTTCGATGGTGCTGGTTTGGCGTTATGTGTTTTACAAGCATTGCTGTGGATGTTGACATTACAAAAGAAGAGTGCACTGTTATTCACTCTATGTATTCTATCTTACGTGGGTTGTTTTATGGTCTCCAGGACTTCAATGCTTGTATCCACTATATTTATGGTGCTGATTCTTATCTCTTTCGTAAGAAAGAATAAAAAATTTCTCTTTTTCTTTATCGTGCCAGTTTTTATAATAGTTGGTTTATACGTATATGATTTAGCAAAGGATATACTTTCTGATAGTATTATTGAACAGAGTTACCGTATGGAGTCATCAGAAAAGTTGACGGGCGAAATGCTTTATTTACCTGATTCCATATTCGGCACTTTGTTTGGTACTGGTGATAGATCTGAATTCTCGGACATCGGCTATGTCAATCAGATTTTTATGGTTGGTATTTGGGGAATGTTGTGGATTCTGTCTATTTATTATCAAACTTACTATGCTGTTAGACAGAGGAAGTATCAGTACAAGTATGAATCATGGTTCCTGATTATTATGCTTGGGCTATTGTTAGCTTTTAATTATAAATTATCATTCCTTTATAGCCGCTCAGTAAGTGACGTGTACTTCTTGTTGGTGTTTATCATGTTAAGAAAAGCACCGGGCGCTAAATTGACTTTAGATAATGCCAAAAGTAGCTGTAATCGGAAAGTACAAATGCAGTGAAACCGGCAAGGAAGGATACAGTAAGAACGGCAACAACAATGCAGCAAAATCGGCAACAAGCGTGCAGTAAAAACGGCAACAACAGTACAGTGATATTGTTATAAAACAGGGAACTTTGCATCGTGACCAAAGTTAGCAGTCAAATTTTGGACCCAGAGAAAGAGGAGTTACCTTAGCTGAAAAAGT
>ERZ808252.1627-NODE-1627-length-15924-cov-5.793056_pt1 | contig 15924 bp, 11 predicted proteins | sample MGYA00521242_ERZ808252 | MGnify/ENA primary metagenome ERZ808252 (study PRJEB31516, sample SAMN03275581) | gut metagenome | biome: mammalia-associated habitat; material: feces | host: Papio cynocephalus | place: Kenya | collected 2012-08-07 ...
CGTAGACCACTGTTCCATCAGCTGGAGTATCGACGAATGTCTGTCGGTTTATGGAAGTAAGAATATCACCCTGCAGTGGAACATCGTATCGCAGAGCCTGAAGTATTCCGGACATTCAAAGGGTGCACACGGATATGGTGGCAACTGGGGCGGCAGCGGAGCATCGTACCACCACAACTTGTTGGCTCATCATGATTCCCGTGTGCCACGACTCGGTCCGCGTCCCGGCACTCAGACTGATGAACGAATGGACTTGCGAAACAACGTGATGTATAACTGGGGTGGAAATGGCTGCTACGGTGGTGAGGGCATGAACGTGAATATTGCCTATAACTATTACAAACCGGGACCAACAACGCTGAAACTTAAAGGCGAACGTAAGTACAGACTTGCCGCTCCGGGTATACGCACTGTAGACTATTGTCTGAACAAAAGTACTATAGCTTATAACTACAAGACGTTGACGGGAGTGAGTGTAACTGACAAGGATGTTAGCGGATCTTCTGACGGTACGAACAATTATGTGACGATAAAGGGAACGAAATATCTGATTGACATGACCACCAACAAGATTGATGTTGACGGAAAGCAGATGACTATTGCCTGGAACGACTGGAAGAAGATGCTACACACATGGGGACACTACTATGTGTATGGCAATTACAATCCGAATTATGACAACATGAACAAGGATAACTTCAAGTATGGCGTTGCTGACCAGATAGACAAGAGCGGAAACGACAATACTTATCCTGGCGATGATGCAATAAAGTTGACTACGCCTATGACATTCGAGGGCGTTACCACTCATACTGCACAGGATGCCTACGACAGAGTGCTGGCTTATGCAGGAGCTTCGCTACACCGCGACTGGGTGGACGAGCAGATGGTGAACGACACGAAGAATGGTGTTGCTACAGCTACCGGAAGCGGAAATACGGGCGGTATTATTAACTCGCAGGACGATAATAAACCTGCCGGGGCTGCTGACGACTGGAGTCCGTGGCCTAATCTCGTTACTGATACTTCTATTAACGTTACCGATACCGATGGCGACGGTATTCCTGATTATTGGGAGGATGCTAACGGACTGGACAAGAACAATAAGGCTGACGGTAATCAGACTGATGCTGAAGGTTACACCAATTTGGAGCGTTATATGAACAGTCTTGTTGCCGACATCATGGCGAAGGAGAATGAAGGCGGTAAATTCCTCAGCGGTAACCAGACATACGAGAATCCTACTGGCATTGCTGATGCTCCTATATATAATAAGGTGGCAGACGGCAAGATTTATAATCTTCAGGGAATGATTGTGAGTAAACCTGTGTCGGGAAGGGTATATATTCAGAACGGGAAGAAGTTTGTGAAGTAAGAAACCCACCCTAAAAACGCACCCTAAAAACCCACACTAACCCTCCCTAAGGGAGGGAATGAAACCCACCCTAACCCTCCCTAAGGGAGGGAATGAAACTACCCTATAAAAAATAAAATCCCAAGCGAAAATTAAATTCGCTTGGGATTTTTTCACTTTTTGATTTTTATTTCTTTTTATATAAATAAAGCATATTACTCCCCTCCCTATGGGGAGGGGTAAGCCGCCTTGTGCGGCGCGGGGGAGAGGCTTTTTCCTATGGGGAATGGTAAGCCGCCTTGTGCGGCGCGGGGGAGAGGCTTTAAATTCTCTGTTCCCTATTATTGTATGTCAGCATATCCTTAGGCACATTTTCTTTCACTGAATCAACGATAAGTTGAGCAATAGAGTGGCGCACGAAATTCTTTGTCGTTAGTAAAACCACGTCTCTAACAGGAATCGGCAAGGCAAACGGACGCACGAGTTCCATTTGGTTCTCCGACAATTGGCTGAGGGCAAGTTCGGGAATAAACGTAACTCCCTGTCCGCTTTCCACCATACGCATGAACGTCTCGATACTGCCGAGCGAATATTTCGATTTGCTCTCAGTAGCCGATTTTAGGTTACAGAACTTCACGAGCTGATCACGGAAACAATGTCCCTCGTCGAGCAACCACAGAAACTCATTACTCAAGTCGGAAGTCTTGATATTCTGATGCGAGAACAGCGGGTCGTTTTTCGCCACGTATGCAATAAACTGTTCATAATACATCGAAGTCTGGTTGTACACATCCAGTTCGTCGAGTCTCACGGCGATGGCTGCATCAATCTCGCCACGACTCAGAGCCTTCTTAATGTCGGCCGTCTTCATCTCGATGATATGGAAATCAATATCGGGATTCTGTTTTTCCAGTTTCGTAAAGAAGCGTGGCAAGAGGTATGGAGCGATAGTAGGCAAGATACCTATTTTAAATGTTCCGGAAAGCGAATGTTCCTCTTCGGCAACAATATCTTTAATTTTGTTGGCGCGCGACAGAACCTTCCAAGCCTGTTCCACCACGAGTTTTCCAACAGCCGTCGGCGTAACCTGTTGAGATGAGCGTTCGAAAATCTTTACTCCTAATTCCTTTTCAAATTTCTGAATCATGGCGCTCAGCGTAGGTTGAGTAACTCCGCACATTTCTGCAGCCTTTGCAAAATGTCTCACGCGGTAGACTGCCACGATATATTCCATCTGTTGTAGTGTCATAATATTTTTCCTCCTTTTAAATAAAAAAGCATACAAAGGTAAGGAAAAAATCTTAAACTCAAAAGCAAAAGCATGTCTTTATAGAAGGTTTTAGCTGACAGCAATAAAAATCATACAAACAAGTTCCCACATGTACTCATTTAATCATTCTTTTCATGAAAATAAAAAATATATATGTGCAAATATAATAAAATGAAGTCATCTGCGTTAGTATAAAAGAAAGGACTAAAAATATAATGCCTATGAAACATTTTACTTCAGAAGAGGCGCAACCGTCAAAGAGAACTCTTGACTTGATTCGCGCTATTGCGTACACATATAGGGTGATAAACCTAAATGGAAGGATGACTCCGTATTGTCTTAATTAATGTTGCGGGGAATTTAACAAGAAAAATTAAAAGATATTCAAGGATGGCGACAATTATATCTCCGTCTTTGCTGGCAGCAGACTTCACAAATCTGCGCGGCGAGGTGGATATGATAAACAAGAGTGAGGCAGACTGGCTTCACATGGATGTTATGGACGGTATGTTCGTGCCGAATATTTCTTTCGGCTTTCCCGTGATAGATGCCGTGGCGAAAATATGCAAGAAGCCGCTCGACGTGCATTTCATGATCGAACAGCCGGAGCGGTATATAGAAAGAACGGCAAAGACGGGGGCAATGATGATGAATGTGCATTATGAGGCGTGTGTTCATCTTCATCGTGCCGTGCAGCAGATACATGATGCCGGAATGAAGGCCGGTGTCACGCTGAATCCGTCGACTCCGGTTTCTGTGCTCGAGGATATACTGGGGGATGTTGACATGGTGTTGCTGATGAGTGTTAATCCGGGATTCGGAGGACAGAAATTCATTGAGAATACGATAGAGAAAGTTGGAAGACTGCGCGAAATGATCAGTCGCAAGAATGCTTCTGCACTTATCGAGATAGACGGTGGCGTACAGGCAGAAACAGCTCCCCGTCTTGTAGAAGCCGGTGCTGATGTCCTTGTCAGCGGAAGCTATGTTTTCAAAGCTGCCGATCCGATAGCTACAATATCTGAGCTAAAAAGATTGAAAGATTGAAAAACGTTGGAAGATTGAAAAATTAAAATAGGAAAGATTGAAAAATTGGACATGGGAATGTTGAACCCATTTTCCTTTTTTTCAATCTTTCAATCTTTCAATTTTTCCAGTTTTCAATACTGTACTTCCAGCGACATTTTGCTTTTCTTAGCCATGCGTCTGAGGTTAAGGATAGCATAATGCATGCGACCGAGGGCGGTATTAATGCTTACTCCAGTAGTTTCGGCAATTTCCTTAAACGGCATGTCTTGGTAAAAGCGCATGAAGACAATCTCTCGCTGTGTCGGCGGGAGCAGGTTCATCATCTTCTTGACGTCTTTCAAAACCTGTTCATTGACAAACCTGTCCTCGATGTTAAATTCGAGACAACTGTTTGTGTTAATGTTCGACAAGTCATTGTCTTCAGTAGCCTCCACGATATTTTGTGCACGGTTATCTCTGTACCAGTCCATAATGACATTATGGGCGATACGCATAATCCATGCCGAGAACTTTCCGGAGTCAACATATTTCCTCTCCTGTAGCTTTGTGATAACCTTCACAAAAGTTTCCTGGAAAATATCATTAGCCAAGTCCTGGTCGTGTACGACAAAAAGTATATATGAAAACAACTTCGATTGATTGCGCAACAATAACAAATCGAAAGCCTGATTGTTTCCGTTTACGTATGACAATGCCAACTCCTCGTCGGTCATTTCATTTAAATTTATCATTTTATTCAAGTTTTAGTGAAGTAAATGATGTTTCTATAGGCTATTCAATTTTATTTATTGTTAATAATATATTTAATATGGTGACGGATATTATTAATAGCTTTTATCCCTTACACGTATGCAAAAGTATATATATTTGTTCGGATGAGCAAATTTTTTTCTTTATATAATTGTTTTTCTTTGTATTTTGCAAAAAAAGATATACATTTGCAGCGGAAAAGACATGTTGTTTGTCTTTTAAAAGAAGCGGAGGTGTGCCGTCGGCGCACTTAAAAGGGAACGGAGTGTAAGTCTCCGACTGTCCCGCAGCTGTAAGCTCCTTTATTTTCCTTTGTATGATGCCACTGTTCGGAGAAGTAGGATGGGAAGGCGCAAAGGAGAGGAGTGAAGTCAGAATACCTGCCTCTGCTTGTTGTTAAGGCGGAATCTTCTCGATGTAAGGAGTGGAAGCGATATTGTTTGTTTATTTTTGGAGTCGTGTGGGGAGATGTTAAGTCTCTTCGTGTGATGCTTTATAGGCATATCCGCTTCTTTATCTGTAAAATCGGCAAGACGCTGTCGTGTCGGTAAGACATGCGTGTATTATTATATAAGTTTTAATTTGGAATGGCGTTGCCGTGAGGCAACGCCATATTCGTATCGTGTTTTAATTTCCAAAACCAAATTAGATACTTTAATTACTCCTCTATGTCGTAGAAGTATATTTCCTTTATCCCCGGAATCTTCAGGTATGTAGTCTTCATTCCGTATACCGTAAGTAGTTTTCCGTAATTCTCGGGATTCTGTGCGAGGTTCAGTTCCTCCCTCATGGCAGATCCGCTCTTCAGTTGTATTGATATGACTTTCGCTTTGTCGTCTTCGCCCTGTTTGTCGGCGAGCAGTAGTGCCGTTTCATATTTGAACGGTTTTGTGAAGTTATAGTCATATCCTTTAGCTCCCGTCGCCGAGCCAACGATATAGCCTCTAACGAGAACTATTTTATCATTTCCCGTTTCCATAAACTGGCTCACGCTGATAGTATCGCCGTCTTGCCAGTCGTTGCCTTTATTACCTTCGCCGTTAATCCATCCGCCGTTATCGTTCTTGTCATGCGAAGCCCCGTCGCTTTTGTTTTCCGTCTTCTCCTTGTCTTCCTCCTCGTCGTAGACAGGTTTCTCGCAAGCCGTAAATACGGCGAGCAACATGGAGAGTATAGATATGATAGTGGCTTGTTTCATGTTTTCTTGATTTATGTGGTTCCTTAGGTTATGTGCTTTGATAGATATGATGTTGCAAATGTAATAAAAGAATTCTTTACCCACAAGTATTTGCAGTGTAAAATGTTTTTGGTAAATTTACCCTCACACCCTCACATTTGTCGCAAAAGTCCCTGTATATCGATGTTTCGAGGGTGAGGGTAAGTGTGAGGGTAGGTGAGGGTAAGTGTCGATAAAGTAAAAGCATGACAGAAAAACAAAAGAGGTTGGCGCAGGATGCAACCAACCTCGATAGATTTCGTAAATGGCGAAATCATAAATAAGATGCCGCAAATATAGACTTTACTTTTTAAATATGCAAGCAAATGCGGATTTAATTTTCTAATTTAACATTTCCCCACGTTATTCATCCTTTTTCAAAGAAGTATTTTCTTTTCTCTATTCTCTCAAACACCCGATAGGCACAACGTACACCCCATCTTTACGACGATATGCAAAATCGCCTGTTCCTGTAAGTACCATCATAAAGGATGGTTCGTTCATTTTTTCTGTGTTGATTTTTCCTGCAAGAGTGAGTAAATTTTTCGCACCTTCATTGATAAGTCTATCACCTCCCAACTTTACTTCAATAAGACCATACTTTCCATTGCGAAGATGGACTACCGCATCACATTCCAGTCCATTTTTGTCACGATAGTGATAAACCTCTCCGTCCAGGGCATCTGCAAAGACACGTAAGTCACGGACACAGAGAGTCTCAAAAAACAGTCCCATTGTATTGAGGTCATTGATGAGGTCTTTTGGTCCAAGCCCTAATACCGCCGTACCGATAGAAGGATCTATAAAATAACGAGTGTTCGCTGTACGAATAGCCGTCTTGGAACGAAGGTTTGGATTCCAGGCCTCAGAATCTTCTATAACGAAGATTTTACGCAAAGCTTCCAAATAGCTTCCTGCCGTTTTCACGCTAATTTCATTCTCGGCATTGGTCATCATATCTGCCACTATCGTTCCTATCGTTGCTTGTGCACCTTGATTGCGAGCATACGAGCGCAACAATAATCTGGCAGTTGCAGAATTACGGTTCACACCATCTACTCGTGATATATCTTTCTTGATAACAGCATCCACGTAATCAAATGCTTGCGCCAAAGCGGCATCTCCCTGCAATCCACATGCAAAAGGCCATCCACCACGGCATATCAAATAAGCGAGCTTATCTATCTTCAATTTATTGAACGCAACTATTTTATCAGGTGCATCAAACAACTGTGTCAAACTCACCATTCCATTCGATTCGCCCGACTCATATAAACTCATAGGACGCATCGTTAACCAACAAAATCGGCCAGTTCCTGAATGGTGCATATCTTTCTCGTCGGCAGGCACTGCAGAACCTGTCAACACAAACTGTCCCACATCATGTCGATGATCCACTTCAAATCTAACGGAATCCCAAAGTTTCGGTGCCAACTGCCATTCGTCAATAAGGCGAGGCGTCTCACCTTCGAGCAAGATGGAAGGGTCAATCTCTGCCATTTGCATATTAGTTTCCAAAGAGGCTGGATTATCCATATACAAGATGCTCTTTGCCTGTTGTTCAGCAGTAGTAGTCTTGCCACACCACTTTGGTCCTTCTATCAGTACAGCCCCTTTGCTTGCCAACTTTTTCGCGAGCATTTCATCTGCTATTCTATGTTTGTATTTCATATCTTTCAAATCTTTGATAATCAGGTGCAAAGGTACAAAAATATTTTTTTATATTTACCAAGTTGGCTGAATATTATTTCCTTAGTTGGCGATATTTTATATCCTCTGTTGGCTGTTTACTGTTTCCTTAGTTGGCTATTTGTCTATCATTATTATCTGCAATACTTGGCATTTCCTCTCCATCAGTTAGATACAAAGTTTTATTTAATCTCATCACCAACTGTTTTTCTGTCAAGGCAAAACTTTTCCTCGTTTTTCCTTATCATAAAACATGAAAATCCAATAAGTTCGACTTTAGAAGAAACCCGTAAAAGCTGATTTAAAATGCAAATAATCCTTATTTTTGCGTTTTAATTTAGTGTATATATATAATAATGTGTATCTTTGCAGAGATAATGTTGCAAACGTTTGAATAAAAAACTTAAACCGAATACATTCAACAACTAAAATTTATGAAAAAGCTAAATGCACTATTCTTGTTGTGCCTGCTTTTCCCACTCACTATGATGGCATCCGTATGGGATACCGAATATAAGCAGGTGGAGCAGAGCATCAGAGAGCCTAAGTTCCCTAACCGTACATTCAGCATCACCAAGTATGGCGCTTCGCTGAAGAATACAGCGGCAAAGAACCAAAAGGCAATCAACAAGGCAATTGAAGCCTGCTCGAAGGCAGGCGGCGGTAAGGTAATCGTACCTGCCGGAACATGGAAGACCGGCGCAATCCGTTTGCGCAGTCATGTAAACCTGGTAATCGAGAAGAACGCAACACTATTCTTCGAATTCGACCGCAACCTGTATCCTCTCGTCGAGACACGTTGGGAGGGACTCGACTGTATCAACTACTCTCCGCTAATCTATGCCTTCAAGGAGACCGACATCGCCATTACCGGTGAGGGAGTAATCGACGGAAACGGTTCCGACGATACTTGGTGGCTCATGAGCGGTAAGACTCCAAAGAGCCGCGACGTGGAGGTGAAGGAGAAGCAGCAGAACCCTGGCGGACGTGCCGATTTGCTGAAGATGGCAGAAGAAGGCGTGCCGGTAGAGAAGCGCGTGTTCGGTCCGTGGAAGGGACTTCGCCCGCAGACCGTAAACCTGAACCAGTGCGACGGTATCCTCATCGAAGGCGTCAAGATGATACGCTCACCGTTCTGGGTAATGCACCCACTGCTGAGCAAGAACATCACCGTGCGCCGCGTGCATGTAGAGAATCACGGACCAAACGGCGACGGCTGCGACCCGGAGTCATGCGAGAACGTGCTCATCGAAAACTGTATCTTTGATACCGGCGACGACTGTATCGCAATCAAGAGCGGACGCAACGAAGACGGACGCGAGGGCGGAAAAGGAAAATACGTAGGTCGTCCGAGCAAGAACATCATCATCCGCAACTGCGACATGAAAGACGGTCACGGCGGCGTGGTGCTCGGTTCCGAGATTTCCGGCGGATGCAGCAATGTGTTTGTAGAGAACTGCACGATGGACAGTCCAGACCTTGAGCGCGTGCTCCGAATCAAGACAAACTCATGCCGTGGCGGAGTAATAGAGAATGTGTACTTCCGCAACGTGACAGTAGGTCAGTGTGGCGAGGCAGTATTGAAAATCAACACCAACTACGAGCCAAAGGAAGTAGGTCGCCGTGGCTTCTATCCAACAGTGCGCAACGTATATATGGAGAACGTAACCTGCCAGAAGAGCAAGTACGGCGTGATGATAGTAGGTTTCGACGACCGCAACACTATCCACAACATCAACCTGAAGAACTGTAAGTTTGACGGCGTATACAGCAAACCGGTATACATCACCGGACAGACCGACCAGCCAAACTATGAGAACGTAACAATCAACGGTTCGCAAGTACTCTCACAGGCACCATACAAGACATACAGCCAGTGGATGGCAATGTCGGAGATACAGCGCAACCCGGATCCCGTATACCTCGACTTCGCCAAGAACCCGAAGTGGGGCTATGTAACAGGCATCGAACTCGAGTCATTGCTCGACGCATACAACTCATGCAAAGACGAGAGTATCATCAACTACCTGAAGCAGTATCCGGCAAAGATGATCGACGAGAAGGGAAACATCACAGGCTACGACTATGCAGCCTTCAACCTCGACAATACCCGTCCGGCACGTTTCCTGCTTCGCTTCAACCAGCTCTTCCCTGAAAAGAAAAACGAACTCGCCCTGAAGACAATCTTCAAGCAGCTCGAGAAGCAGCCGCGCACAACCGACGGCGTTTGGTGGCACAAGGCAATCTACGCTTACCAGGTATGGCTCGACGGCGTGTATATGGGACATCCGTTCTATACCATGGCAGCTCCGATACTGAAAGGCGAGAAGAAAGCAAAGAAATATTACGACGACTCTTTCGAGCAGATCTCAAAAACCTTCAAGCGCACTTACGACGAGAAGACAGGTTTGTGGAAGCACGCATGGGACGAGACCGGCGAGATGTTCTGGGCAAACAAAGAGACGGGACTCTCCCAGCATACATGGTCGCGCGCCCAGGGCTGGTATGCCATGGCAATCCTCGAGGTTCTCGACGCTCTGCCTGCCGACTATGCACACCGCCAGGAGCTAATCGACATGCTGAACAAGGTGATGAAGGCAACAGTGAAATATCAGGACAAGAAAACCGGTCTGTGGTATGACGTTATGGACGTGAAAGATTCTCGCAACTATCTTGAGGCAACAGCATCATCAATGTTCACATACGTATTGCTGAAAGGCTCACGTCTTGGATATTTCGACGGCAAACTGAAAGAGGCCGGCATCAAGGGCTATAAGGGCATTCTGAACAACTTCGTGAAGGTAAATCCCGACAAGACAATCTCTCTTACCCGTTGCTGCGAGGTGTCAGGACTTGGTCCGGGCATGAGCGCAAAGGTGCTCAAGGCAGCTCCTAAGGTAAAGGAGAACAAGCGCCGCGACGGTTCGTTTGAGTATTACATCAGCGAGCCAATCCGCGACAACGACGGTAAGGGCGTTGGTCCGTTCATCTGGGCATCCCTCGAGATGGAGCAGATGGGATATGATGTTGAGGCTCTGAATAAATAAAAAATATTTTTCTGAACTTTCTGATTTACAATCTTCCCCTCTCCCGTCTCCCCTTCTAGGGGAGAAGCGGTTACTCTTTCCGCTTGAGAGTAGATATTTTTGTTTTTGAACATTTGCAAGTCGAGAAAATAATGAATTGTTTTCGAATAAATGAAGACAAGTATGCAAGTTTTATAGCAATCAAAGGTAACATAAATAATGAATTGTTTCCGAACATTTGCAAGTCGAGAAAATAATGAATTGTTTTCGAATAAATGAAGACAAGTATGCAAGTTTATAGCAATCAAAGGTAACTGCTCCGCCCCTGGAAGGGGAGGCGGGGGAGGGGAAGAATATAAATATGAAACTAGAAAATTTTATACTAAGCAATTATAATTGATAAAAACTGTTATCCGCTTAGGATTAATTGATAAAAAATTAGTAAAAACGGCATAGGCAACAAACCTTTGTCGTTTTTTCTTGTCATATAAAATAATAAGACGTAAATTTGCAGCGAAAGAATAGCTGTCAGTTTATTTCTTTATCAGAATAAAAAGCTGAAAGCTTCAATGATTAGCAAAATCTATTAAAATCAAAACAATAATGAAAAAGGTATATTCCACAATCTTTGCCCTTGCCGTTGCTTCGGCAGCCCTCGCACAGGGCAATGTTCCGGCATTCCCGGGAGCCGAAGGCTTCGCCCGGTACACAACAACCGGCGGTCGTGGTACCGACGGCAAGACCACCGTATATCATGTAACGAATCTCAACGACAGTGGCTCCGGCTCTCTGCGTGAAGCACTGAAAAAGTCAGGACCGAAAACCATCGTCTTTGATGTTAGCGGATACATCGACCTGAAGTCAAACCTCCAGGTAACATCCAATACCACCATCGCCGGACAGACAGCCCCGGGCAACGGTATCACTCTGCGCTACTATACCGTGGAGCTGACAAAATGCGACAACGTAATTATCCGATTCCTGCGCTTCCGCCGCTCACAGGTGAAGAACGTGAACGATGGAGCCGATACCACATGGGGACGCGAGCACAAGAATATCATCCTCGACCACTGCTCCATGTCGTGGAGTATTGACGAACTTGCCTCGTTCTACGACAACCGTAACTTCACCATGCAATGGTGTATGCTCGCCGAGGGCTTGAATTCCGGTCATGATAAGGGCGACCATAGCTACGGTGGAATCTGGGGAGGTAAGCCGGCATCCTTCCATCATAACTTTATAGCCCACGTGAACAACCGCGCTCCGCGCTTCAACGGTGCACGCTATAACTGGACGGGCTACGACAAGACCCTCTATGCCAACTCCATTCAGGCAGAACGAGTAGACTTCCGTAACTGCGTGATGTATAACTGGGGCAACGGCAACGGCTGCTATGGCGGTCCCGGTGGCGGATATATCAATATGGTGAACAACTATTTCAAGGCAGGTCCTGGCACGAAGAACAAGACTCGCGTTACCCAGATTTCATTCTCAGATGCTTCTAATGGCGGCGATAACCCGTTCCCTAACTATGCCAGCCGCTATTATATCCACGGAAATTATGTTACCGCAGCCGGCTCGTCTGCCGAGAACTACGACTGGAAGGGAGTAATATACGATAAGACTATAAAGGTGGATGGTGAATACTGCATGCAGGATGCCAAACACTATTATGGAGAAGACCAGACATACGTGAAAGACGACAGCGGTGTGGACTGCATCAAGATAAAGCTCGACTCTCCGATAGATGCCGGCGACGTAACAACCCATTCTGCACAGAAGGCATACGAAAAGGTTTTGGCGTATGGCGGAGCAAGTCTGTATCGCGATGCTTGCGACGTGCGCTACGTAGAGGAAGCAACAAACGGAACGACAACTTATAATTCATCACATTGCAAGGTTGCCGGAATCATAGATTCAGTAAACGACCCGTCGTCTGCTACTCAGGATGCAACTACAGTGAGCTATCCGGAGCTGACCTCAGAGTCTCGTCCAGCCAACTTCGATACAGATAAAGACGGTATTCCAGATGCATGGGAGATAGCCAACGGCTTGAATCCCAATGATGCAAGCGATGCTGCAAAATACACTATCGACCAGAAGGGATGGTATACTAACCTTGAGGTGTATATGAACTCGCTTGTAGAGAATATCGTCAAGGCGCAGAATGCTGATGCCGAAACTTCCGTAGACGAGTATTATCCATTATGCAGCACATTGGGTATATCATCCGCCGTGCAGCAGTCGGAAGTAAAGAATATAGAGTATTACTCTCTCGACGGACGGAAACTTTCCGCTCCATCAACAGGAGTTAGCATCCGCAAGATGACATTCTCGAATGGCAAGACCATGGTGGATAAAGTAATCAAGAAATGATAAAGAAAGGTTGTCGTAAAACGATAATTGTAACATTTATTTCACAAAATAGGAAGGAAGTACCTTAAAGTACTTCCTTTTTTCCTATATAACAGTTTCTTAACCCAAATTTAACATCCCAAAGAGTTGATTGTATTGATAAAAATCCTATCTTTGCAATACTTATCAAAAACATTAGTAAATTTAATTTAATCAATTATGAAGAAAACTTTACTTTTATTGGCTTCATTGCTTATGACAATGGGCACATTCGCAGACGAGGTGACATTCGACTTCGTCAACAATGGTCTCACAATGTTCCAGGGCATTACTGTCGGTTCTACACAGGACGGACAGGACAACACAACATTGACTCACGACGGCGACATTACAGAGAACAAGACTGCTACTATTGATGGCGTTACTCTTGAGGTGACTCCTTCTGGAGCAACTAATCCTAACCGTATCTGGACAGTTAAGTCAAGCGGTGCAACATCTCTTCGCTACTATGGCGGTACAATGACTTTTACAGCTTCTAAGAATATCAAAGAGATAGAGTTTGTAGATGACAGCAAGTGGAATGCTCCTACTCCAAGTACTGGTGCATTTACAAGCAAGACATGGACTGGTGATGCAGCTTCTGTAACCTTGACATTTACAGGTCAGTGTCGTATCAAGTCTATCAAAGTATCTTATGGAGATGTCGTTGTAGATCCTGTTCAGACAGTATCTTATACAAAGGCAACGGCTATTTCAGATGGCTCATATCTTATTGTAGCAAATGCCGACGGAGCTTTGAAAGCTGCAACTCCTATTTCTGGTAAGGCTTATGGATATCTCAATGTCGTTGATGCAACTGCAACAAACGATGTTATAGCTATGGAAGCTGGCAATGAGTTCACATTTACAGCTGTAGACGGTGGCTATACAATCCAGCAGGCTGACGGCAAATACCTCTATATGAAAGGCACATACAACAGTTTCAACCTCTCTGATGCTCGTGTAGACGGCGATGTATTCACTGTAGATGCAAATGCAGACGGTACATTCAAAATTACAAATGTTGCCATGGGTAAATATTTCCAGTATAGCACAAAATATACTTCATATGGTGCTTATACTGACGAGCAGGGAATCATGCCTTCTCTCTATAAAATGGGCACAACTAGCATCAACCACGTTACAGCAGAGAAGTTCAACGCTAACGCTCCTATCTACAACCTCGCAGGTCAGCGCGTAAGCAAGGACGCTAAGGGTATCCTTATCCAGAACGGTAAGAAGTTCGTTAAGTAATATCGCTTACATATAATTCCTATAAAGAGGCATCTTCATTTCGGTGGAGATGCTTTTTTTGTCGTTTCTTCCTCTCTCGTTTCCCCTTTATTAACCTGTATAATTCATGAGATAATGTATGTCATTCTGTGGATTAAGCAGGTTAAAAGTCCTATTAAGCAAGGGGAAAAAGTAGATGCAACTTTGGTGCAGCATATCTGCACTTTTGGTGCATTATAGAAATACCGCTGCTAAATAATAGCTTTACTATTGCTGGAAGACGCCTTAAAAAGGCAAAATTCCCCCTTCATTACATGTGTGAGGGTAGATGTTTACCCCTCACACTATCCCTCACACATTTAACCCCTTGTTAATCAGGGTGTTATTGCTAAAAGGTGAGGGTGTGAGGGTAAAATGACCGAAAAATATTTTTGAGAAAAAAGTGCAAAATATTTATCAAAAAGTTTGTTCGTATTGAAAAACTGTGTATATTTGCAATCAAATTAATAAAACAAGCAAAATTATGATGAATACTCTATTTACAGCATGGTGGTGGCGTTACTCAAGATTCAAGAAGTCGTGAGCAATACAGCCTATGCGTAAATAAAGAGAAAAGAATAAAGAAGCAAAAGGGTCTGTCGTACTTACGGCAGACCCTTATTTTTTTATCCCGATTTTTACTTTAATCAGTTTCAGAACCTATAAAAAAAGAAGATATGGAAATGAAGGAAATACTCAGCAATGTGGTGGCAGGCGGCAGACTGTCGAGGAAGGAGACAAAAGATATACTGCTCGGCATAACGCACGGAGAATATTCCGGCGAACAGATAGCTGCCCTACTTACAGCGATGCAGATGCGCGGAGTAGACGTAGACGAACTGCTCGGTTTTCGCGACGGCATACTTGAAACCGGCGTCGGCGTAGATATCAAGAGCGACAGGTTTATCGATATCGTGGGTACGGGAGGCGACAAAAAGAACACCTTCAATATCTCCACCTGCTCATGTCTCGTAGTGGCAGGAGCAGGATACAAGGTAGTGAAACACGGCAATTATGCCGCAACCTCAACAAGTGGTGCGTCGAACGTGATAGAGGCACACGGAGCAAAGTTCACCGCCGACGAAGACAAGATAAACCGCAGTCTCGACGAGAGCGGTTTTGCCTACCTCCATGCCCCCTTGTTTGCCAAGGCGATGAAATCAGTAGCTCCAGTACGCAAGGCATTGCAGTTTCCTACGTGCTTCAATCTTCTCGGACCGCTCGTCAATCCCTCTCATCCCGGCTGTCAGCTCCTCGGCGTAGCCACACTGGGTCAGATGCGCCTGTATGCCAATGTTTATCAGAAGATAGGTGTAGACTATGGTATAGTGAACAGTATCGACGGATATGACGAGATATCGCTGACGGGCGATTTCAAGGTGAAGACAAACGAGAGAGAGAAAGTTTATTCGCCACAGGATTTAGGGTTCAGTAGGGTAGAGCCGCAGCAGCTCGAAGGTGGCAACAGCGTTGAGGAAGCGAAAGAGATATTCGACAGCATTTTGGAAAACCGCTCCACGGAAGCTCAAAAGAGTGTTGTTCTTGCCAATGCAGCATTTGCCATAACGGTGGTTGACAAAAAGAAGTCGCTTGCCGATGCTTTACAAACGGCAAGAGAGTCGCTCGAGAGTGGCAGGGCTCTTGAAGCATTACGGAGGTTCGTGGAGATTTACAATTGATTATTGTTTCTTCCCCTCCCCCGCCTCCCCCTCCGGGGGCGGAGCAGTTTCCTTATCTAATCAAAAGATAAAAATATTGTTTTCTCAAGAGCAAGAATAACAAAAAGGAACTGCTTGTTTACTCAAGAGCAAGAGCAACAAAAAAGGAACTGCTTGTTTACTCAAGAGTAAGAGTAACAACAAGAAATTGCTTGTTTACTCAAGAGCAAGAGCAACAAAAAAGGAACTGCTTGTTTACTCAAGAG
>ERZ808252.1633-NODE-1633-length-15886-cov-4.484113_pt1 | contig 15886 bp, 12 predicted proteins | sample MGYA00521242_ERZ808252 | MGnify/ENA primary metagenome ERZ808252 (study PRJEB31516, sample SAMN03275581) | gut metagenome | biome: mammalia-associated habitat; material: feces | host: Papio cynocephalus | place: Kenya | collected 2012-08-07 ...
ATTTATCCGGATTACGCCGGAGTTAGATATCCACTCCGCATCTTGGCGCCGACGATATTTATCGTTGCCCTTTTGGGAGTGTTCCGTGGATTCTTCCAGGGCAAGAAGACTATGATCCCGACAGCGGTGTCGCAGGTCGTAGAGCAGATTGTCAATGCCATTGTGAGTGTGGCAGGTGCCTATTACCTTATGAAATGGAACGCAGACAGTCCGTTTAAGAGTGGGTGGGGCGCTGCCGGTGGTACGCTCGGAACGTGTATGGGAGCGTTTTTTGCCCTTCTTTTGGTGGGATTTGTCTATTGGATCTATCGACCGATCCAGAACAAACTGGAGCGGAAGGACCACACGAGACAAATGTATTCTGCGGCTCATATTTACCGTATGCTGATCCTGACGATCCTCCCGGTTATCTTGAGCCAGACCGTATATCAGATCAGTGGACTGGTGGACTATTATCTGTTTGGAGATGTACTTGGACAAAAAGGAATTGACTCCGTTACGATCAAATCCATGGTTGGAATGTACAGTTCCAAATACCGCCTTTTGACGACGCTGCCGATCGCCATCTCGACGTCGATCGCTTCTTCGATGATTCCGAGTGCGGTAGCGGCATATACAAAACGGGATGAAAAACTGTTAAATGACAATATTTCCTCCGGGATCAAATTTAATATGATCATCGCTTTTCCGTGTGCCATCGGATACACGGTGATCGGCCAGGGGCTTATCCGTATGCTGTTTCCGTCGTCCGATTATATTACAGGTGGAAAATTGATGCTTGCCGGTTCTGCCGCCATCATCTTTTATGCCATCTCCAATGTAACAGGTGGTGCTTTGCAGAGCATTGATAAAATGCGTCTGCCGGTGATCCATTCGGCAATCTCGCTTGTGATCCATATCGGCATCGTGGTGGCACTTTTACACGCGACAGAACTCAATGTGTATGTATTGGTGATCGGGAATGTGACATTTCCAATTGTTGTAAGTGCTTTGAATATTTGGGCGTTAAAACGTTATATTCCGACTTTTGAAGTGAAACCGCTCACCACGTTTGGAGTACCGCTTTCTGCCAGCCTGTGGATGGGCGTGGCAGTAGCGATCGTATATACGCTTATGAATCGTCTGTGTCTGACATTCTTAGGCGGCTATATGGCGAATGCTCTGGCATCGCTGGTGTCCGTCGCGGTGGGAGCGCTGGTATTTTTCTGGATGTTTTTATCATTGAAGGGAATGACCAAACAGGAATTGTTTGATTTCCCGATGGGACGTAAATTATATCTCGTTGCCAGAAAATTACGACTTATGGAATAACTTCTTTGTCAATGCGAAAAGATAGTCTGTATAGCCGGCGGCCGGGACATCTTTCGATGCGACAAGGGCAACGGAACCGATTTTTTTATTGTTATCATAATAATCAACAGAACCGACAGGGGCACCTTTTTTCAGGGGTGCCTTTTGAGCGTCAAAATAACTTATTTTCCTTGTCGGAGCGGCTGCCGTATCATCGCTTTTCAGCAGATAGGAAAAGGTGCTTTTCGGAACCGGCAGAACCTGATCCTCTTTGCCGCCTTTGACCGGAACCGGTTTCAATGCCTGCGTGATATCGGTGTCGCGGTAGATGCGGCAGTTGGCAAAGCCGTAGTCAAGCAGAGCCTGCGCTTCGGAAAAACGCTTCTTGTGATCCGGCGCAGCCATGATAACGGCGATAAGATCCATGTTGTCGCGGCGTGCACTGGCGCTCAGACAATATTTCGCTTTGGAAGTAGAGCCGGTTTTAAGTCCGGTGATTCCATCGTAAAAGCGCACCAGTTTGTTCGTGTTAGTCAAGCCGAACTCGCTCTCGCCCTTTTTGGTCTTGTGGATGATCGTATCCATCCAAACCGTGGAATAATTGCTGATCTCCGGGTGCTTTGTGATCAATTCGCGTGACATGAGAGCCACATCATATGCACTGGAAAAATGTCCGGATTCGATATTGTCATCAAGGCCGGTGCAGTTTTTAAACTGCGTATGTTTCATGCCAAGGGCAACCGCCTTTTCGTTCATTTTTTTTACAAAGGCTTCTTCCGAACCGGCAATCTTTTCAGCCATAGCGACCGCAGCATCGTTCGCACTCGCAATGGAGATACATTTGATCATCGTATCGACCGTCTGTGTTTCATTTGGTTCTAAAAAGACCTGGGATCCACCCATACTCGCAGCGTACTCACTGACAGAGACCGGAGTTTCCAATGTCAATTTGCCGTTATCCAGAGCTTCAAAGATCAAGGTCAGAGTCATGATCTTTGTAATGCTGGCAGGAACCAGTTCTTTGTCCTTGTCTTTTTCATAGATAATATCTCCGGTTGAACCCTCAATCAGTACGGCGGAAACCGCGCTGATGTCAACCGCACTTCCCGAAACAGATTTTTCTTCTGCCAGCACAATTCCAGATATTGGAAATACAAGAGCGAACAGGCAGACGAAAAATAAAGTGAGACGAAATTTCATAATATAACCGTCCTATCCATTTTTTATGCTATATTTTATGCACAGACAAGAAAAAACATGCCGAAAATATGTGGTTATTTAACAACCGTTACTTTACAGCGGTAACATTTTTTGTTTGCGATCACTTTGATGATGGCGACACCGGTCCGCCTGCCTGTAATTTTTCCGAACGGAGAGACACTGGCAATATAAGGGGCAGTGGAGTAGTAGCGCACCGGTTTTTTGGAATGCTGCAGATGAAGATATGCCGTTTTTCCAACCTTTAATGTGAGAGCGGTGGCGGTTAGTTTCCGTTTGGGGATGATCGGTTTGTAATATGCGAGGCGGGTGTGCGGATAGAGAAAAAAGGCGCACAATATAAATAGTAGAACGACAGTATACTTTTTCATAAAAATCTCGGAAAAAAGGGATTATTTCATTTTATGCAGAAAAAAGAGCCGCAAACATAGAAAATACTACATTTGCGGCCCGGTTATTTAATATAAGGAGTATGAAACGTTTATCTTATACTTCAAAGATCAGGTCTCCATAAGAAGGTACCGGCCAGAATTCTTTGTCAACAAGCATTTCCAGCTCATCGATCGGAGTACGGAGTTCGGACATTGCACTAAATACAGTGTCGCGATAGAATTCAGCCTGCTCTTTTCCTTCTTCCATTGCACAGCCCTTGTCGGTTGCTTCGATCAAAGTGTTCAATGCACTCTGTGCTTTGGCAAGGAGGGCAGAACATTTGGTAAGAAGTTCTGTCTGAACGGAAACGGTAGCTTCCGGACAAGCACTCTTGATCTGATTTACAGAATCTGCCAAACTTGTTGTATATTTGATAATGGATGGGATGTACTGTTTTGCAGCCATCTCGATCATTGTCTTTGCTTCGATGTTGATTGCTTTTGCGTATGTCTCGTAGTTGATCTCCGCACGGGATTCCAATTCTACTTTTGTCAATACGTTCTGGCGCTCAAACATTTCAATCGTCTTAGGATCTACGAGAGAAGCAGTAGCATCTACCATTGTTTTTACATTTGGAAGACCGCGGCGTTCTGCTTCTGCAACCCATTCGTCAGAATAACCATTTCCGTTGAAGATAACTTTCTGATGTTCTTTCAATGTCTTCTGGATGAGAGCATCGACAGCAGAATCAAAGTCTGCAGCACCGGCAAGTTCGTCTGCCATGCCTTCCAAAACGTCAGCAACGGCGGTGTTCAATACGGTGTTTGCACCAGCGATCGACATGGAAGAAGCCACCATACGGAATTCAAATTTATTTCCTGTGAAGGCAAATGGTGATGTACGGTTACGGTCAGTAGCATCCTTCTTAACCGGAGGAATGGAACTTACACCGATATCCATTTTCTCGCCTTTGATACTGTGAGTAGCAGTACCGGTAGCAATGATCTGCTCTACGATATCCTCAAGCTGTTCGCCAAGGAAGATCGAAATGATGGCAGGAGGTGCCTCGTTTGCACCAAGACGGTGGTCGTTTCCAGGGTTGGATGCAGACATACGGAGCAGGGCAGCATTTTCATCAACTGCTTTAATGACAGCAGCCAGGAACAAAAGGAACTGTTTGTTGTCATGTGGAGCAGAACCCGGATTCAACAGGTTGATACCGGTATTGGTAACGATAGACCAGTTGTCATGTTTACCGGAACCATTGATGCCGGCAAATGGTTTTTCATGAAGAAGACATTCCAAGCCGTGACGGCGGGCAACTTTCTTCATTGTCTCCATAACGATCTGGTTATGGTCAGTTGCAATATTTGCTGTATTATAGATCGGAGCCATCTCGTGCTGTGCAGGAGCTACCTCGTTGTGCTGCGTTTTGGAAAGAATTCCCAATTTCCACAATTCAATGTTGAGGTCTTTCATGTAACCTGCCTGACGCTCGCGGATCGTACCAAAGTAGTGGTCATCCAGTTCCTGACCTTTTGGAGGCATTGCTCCAAACAAAGTACGGCCGGTAAAGATCAAGTCATCACGTTTCAGATACTGATCATGGTCAACTAAGAAATATTCCTGCTCAGGTCCTACGGAACAGGAAACCTTTGTTACATCTTCATGTCCGAACAAATGCATGATGCGGACAGCCTGTTTGCTGATTGCTTCCATAGAACGAAGAAGAGGAGTTTTCTTATCCAATGCTTCTCCGGTATACGAACAGAATGCAGTAGGGATGCAGAGTGTCACACCGATTTCATCTTCACGAAGAAATGCCGGAGAGGTACAATCCCATGCAGTATATCCTCTTGCTTCGAATGTTGCACGAAGTCCGCCGGATGGGAAAGATGAGGCATCCGGTTCCCCTTTTACCAACTCTTTACCATTAAATTCCAAAACAGCATGAGACGTTGAATCTGCGCCAAGGAAAGAATCCTGTTTTTCTGCGGTCACGCCGGTCATTGGCTGGAACCAGTGAGTATAATGGGTAGCACCATTTGCAAGAGCCCATTCTTTCATACCGTGTGCCACAACGTTTGCGACTTCCGGTGTAAGCTCTTCGCCACTTTCAATTGTTTTTTTCAAAGACTGATACGTTTTCTTTGGAAGGTATTCCTGCATGACTTCGTCGTTAAATACCTTAGTTCCAAATACATCTGAAATTACATTTGTTTCCATAGTTTCCTCCATTCCGGCATGTGCTGCCATAAAAATTTTCATATTCAAATGTGCCTGCAATCCTTTATCCATTATACACAAAAATTTCGTTTGTGCAATAAATAAAAAAAGGGCATCCTCAAAAAATGAGAACGCCCTTGTTCTGCTTTAGCACAAAATCATCATATCATGTTTCGAAAAAAAAGTAAAGAGTTTTTTTGAATTTTTTTTTGAAAGTTTAAAAACAAAAATATTTATATAATTATTTCTTGCAGAAAACCGATAAAAATTCATCAAAAACTTCATATAAAATGTGGGAAAACGTGATCTTCCCGACAGACGCTGCCGGATAGACCGGATACGACGCATAAACACTGCCGTTGATCCGGCATTCGATCGTTCCGACGGGGGCGGAGGTGCTGACCGGTGCGGTTACTGACGCGGGAAGGCGGTAATGAACCACAAGCGTTTCAAAGGAAGCCAGTGGAAGAGTAACCGGCTCCGGGACACGGAGAAATACCTGGTTTTCAATGCCGTCCATGACGCGGAGAGGTGTTTTGCTGAAATCCTGAAAGGAAATGTTTTGTTTCTTAAAGTTTGTAAAGCCATAATCCATCAGCGCTTTTGTGTCCGCCCATTTGCGGCTCTTATCCGGCGGCCAGCCACTGGCGAGGACACAGCTGGTAAGCGTGAGATCTTCCTTCTTTGCTGCGCCGACAAAACAATATCCGGCTTTTCCGGTAAAACCGGTCTTTATCCCCAAAGCTCCGCTGTAAGAGGAGAGAAAGGCATCGTGATTGGTCAGGGAATACGAATGTCCTTTCTTATCTGAGATGGTTTTGGACGGTGTCTGGATGATCTTCAGAAAATCTTTGTTTTGGCAGGCATAGGAAGCAAGCCGGCACATATCCGACGGCGTGCTTTGATGGCCGTCAGCATCCAGTCCGTTGGGCGTTACGAAATGGGTGGCTGTCATGCCGAGTTCTGCCGCCTTCTGGTTCATTTTACCGGCAAAACCTTCGACAGAGCCATCGATATGTTCTGCGATAGCGACCGCAGAATCGTTGTGGGATTCCAGCATAAGGGAATACAGGAGATCATTCAGGGCAAAAGAAGCACCCTTTGCAGCGCCTAAATGTACTTTTGGCATGGAAACGGCGCGGGATGAAAAGGAAACTTCTTCCGATAAAGAACTTTGTTCCAGCGCAAGAAGACAAGTCATGATCTTTGTCGTACTTGCCATAGGCAGGGGAGTCTGTTCTTCTTTTCCATAGAGAATACGACCGCTTTCCGCATCCATCAGGCAGGCACCGGAGGCATAGAGAGAAAGCGGTTTTGGGGTATCAGAGGTTGCAGAGATGGTGTCATCTGCAAGAGAAAAGTCGGGAATTACGGTACTTTTCTTCAGAGGATGTGCATACATATAGCAGACGATCAAAAACAGGATCCCTGCAAAAAGGGAGAAGCAGATCAGAGATTTTGAATGTTTCAACAAAGACCTCCCATAAATACTTTATATTATTTTGTATCTATCCTATGAAACTTTACATTATTTAATGCATAAAAATTTCATGTAAATGTTTTGTAAAATGTTAAAATTATTGTTGCTATTTTTTCAAAAAAGCATTACAATTACAATTGGAAAAAATTTTGTTTTAACAAAACATAACTATAAAAAAGTGGAGGACTGCAGTATGAGTAATTCAGCAAAAATGTCAGCAAGACAGAGAATTGAATCTCTTGTTGACGCAAACAGTTTTGTTGAGATCGGCGCTCTTGTAACCAAGAGAAATACGGATTTCAACATGCAGGAAAAAGCAGTGCCAGCTGATGGTGTCATTACAGGTTATGGAGTGATCAACTCCGGACTGGTGTATGTTTACAGCCAGGATGTGACCGCAATGAATGGTTCTGTCGGCGAAATGCACGCAAAGAAGATTGCCCGTCTTTATGAGATGGCGATGAAAGCAGGTGCACCTGTGATCGGATTGATCGATTGCGCCGGTGTACGTGTTCAGGAAGCCGTAGATGCATTGGCTGGATTTGGTGAGATTTACATGAGTAAAGTCAAGGCAAGTGGAGTGATTCCACAGATCAGTGCTATTTTAGGCTCATGTGGAGGAGGAGTGGCGGTATCGACACTTTTGAGCGACTTCACTTTTATGGAAGCGGAAAACGGAAAATTGTTTGTCAATTCTCCAAATGCCATTGACGGAAACCGCGTAGAAGCTTGTGATACAGCAAGTGCGGCTTTCCAGGCAGAAGCAGGGAATGTAGATTTCGTTGGCGAGAACGAAGCAGATGTACTTGCCCAGATCCGCAACCTGATCGAAGTGCTTCCGGCAAATTACGAAGATGTGGCTGCAAACGAAGTAGAAGATGACATGAACCGTGTGATCCCGAATTTTGAAAGTCTGATTGGAGATCCTGTGGCAGCATTGACACAGATCGCAGATGCCAATGTATTTATTGAGACGAAAAAGGATCATGCAAAAGATATGATCACCGGATTTATGACACTTGGCGGCGTAACGGTAGGTGCTTTGGCAAACAGTGCGGAGCAGACACTTTCTACCGCAGGATGCCGTAAAGCAGAGAAGTTCATCTATTTTTGCGATGCGTTTGGAATTCCGATGATTACACTTACTAATGTAAAGAAATACGCTTCTTCCATGGAAGAGGAAAAGACGATCGGACAGGCTGTGGCAGATCTGACATGTGCATTTGCCAGCGCAGAGAGCGCCAAGGTTAATGTAATTACCGGTGAAGCATACGGAAGTGCATATGTAGCAATGAATTCAAAACATATCGGAGCAGATCTTGTACTTGCTCTTGAAAATGCCAAAGTCGGTGTAATGGATGCCAAGAGTGCAGTTTCTGTTATGTATGAAGATGATATTAATAAAGAAGCAGATAAACTTGCTGCTTTGGACGAAAAGGCCAAAGAGTTTGAGGAGATGCAGTGCAAAGCCTCAATCGCAGCAAAACGAGGCTATGTAGATAATATTATTGAAGGCTCTGAGATCCGCAAACAGTTGATCTATGCAATGCAGATGTTCGGAATGAGGTGATAAAATGATAGTATTAGCAGCGACAGCGCAAGCAGCGGGAGAAGATTATACGACGATCCCGGAAGCCCTTGTCAATACTGTTATTGCCATGGGAACGGTGTTCCTTGTATTGATTCTGATCAGTTTTATTATTTCTTTGTTTAAATATATTCCAGCTTTGATGGATAAATTTACAAAGAAAGAAGAACCGGTACAACCAATTCCACAGGCACAGCCGGCACCGGCACCAAAGCCTGTTGTACAGACACCGGCAGCACCTGCTGACGATACACAGTTGATTGCCGTGATCACAGCAGCTGTTACAGCAGCGATGGAACAGGACGGAGTTGCCGTACCTGCAGACGGATTGGTGATCCGTTCCATCAAAAAGCGTTCGTATTAAATTGAAATATATCTTTAGGAGGAAAAATTCATGAAAACTTATACAATTACCGTAAATGGAACGGCTTATGATGTTACCGTAGAAGAGACAGCAGGCGGCGCAGCTCCTGCCCCAGCAGCAAAAGCAGCCCCAGCGGCTCCGGCAGCAGCTCCTGCCCCAGCCCCGGCTCCGGCAAAAGCAGCAGGCGGCGCAGCAGGATCCGTAGAGATCAATGCACCGATGCCGGGTAAGATCCTGGATGTGAAAGCACAGCCGGGTGCAAGTGTTTCCCGTGGAGACGTTGTGTTGATCCTTGAGGCGATGAAGATGGAAAACGAAGTTGTAGCACCTCAGGATGGAACCATCGCAAGTATCAATGTAAATGTTGGTGATATGGTTGAGCCAGGAGCAGTTTTGGCGACAATGAACTAGTCGATAGACATAAGAACGGAGGATTAAGATGGAAGTTTTACAAAATCTTATTCACCAGACAGCATTTGCAAACGGTACGTTGGATTGGCGTAACGTAGTTATGATCTTTGTGGCATTCCTCTTTTTATACCTTGCCATTAAAAAGGGATATGAACCACTGCTTCTTGTGCCAATTGCGTTTGGTATGTTACTGGTTAATATTTATCCGTCCATTATGGCACCGGGCGGATTGTTGGAATATTTCTTTAAACTGGACGAATGGTCCATCCTGCCATCTCTTATTTTCCTTGGAGTTGGTGCGATGACAGACTTTGGTCCGTTGATCGCAAATCCAAAGAGTTTTCTCTTGGGAGCAGCGGCGCAGTTTGGTATCTTTGCTGCATATCTGCTTGCTATTGTACTTGGTTTCAATGGAAAAGCAGCAGCAGCAATCTCAATCATTGGTGGAGCCGATGGTCCTACGTCCATTTTCCTTGCCGGAAAACTGGGTCAGACAAATCTGATGGGATCGATTGCCGTGGCAGCGTATTCATATATGTCGCTGGTACCGATCATCCAGCCGCCAATTATGAAACTTCTTACGACAAAAGAAGAAAGAGCAATTAAGATGGAGCAGCTCCGCCCGGTTTCCAAACTGGAGCGAATCCTTTTCCCAATCATCGTTACGACTGTGGTATGTTTGATCCTTCCAAGTACAGCACCTCTCGTAGGTATGTTGATGCTTGGTAACCTTTTCCGCGAATCCGGAGTGGTTCCGCAGTTGATGGAGACAGCCTCCAATGCGATGATGTATATCGTAGTTATCCTTCTTGGTACATCGGTAGGAGCAAAGACAAGTGGTGCAGAGTTTATCAAACCAGAGACATTGAAGATTGTTGTACTTGGTCTGGTTGCATTTGCTGTCGGTACAGCAGCCGGCGTTCTCTTTGGTAAGTTGATGTGCAAAGTGACAAAGGGTAAAGTAAATCCATTGATTGGTTCTGCCGGAGTATCGGCCGTTCCTATGGCAGCCCGTGTATCTCAGAAGGTTGGTTCGGAAGCGGATCCGACAAACTTCCTTTTGATGCATGCGATGGGACCAAATGTAGCCGGAGTTATCGGTACGGCAGTTGCCGCCGGTGTATTTATGGCTATCTTTGGAATTTAATTAGAATTATATAGGAGGAAACTATCATGGCAGAAAAGATTGAAAAAAAGCCGATTAAAATAACAGAAACCATTCTTCGTGATGCACATCAGTCATTGATCGCTACTCGTATGACAACAGAGCAGATGCTTCCGATCGTAGACAAGATGGATCAGGTTGGATTTCATGCAGTAGAGTGCTGGGGTGGTGCTACATTCGATGCCTCACTTCGTTTCTTGAAAGAAGATCCGTGGGAGAGACTTCGTAAACTGCGTGCCGGATTCAAAAATACAAAATTGCAGATGTTGTTCCGTGGACAGAATATCCTTGGATACAATCATTATGCAGACGATGTGGTAGAATATTTCGTTCAGAAGTCAATTGCAAATGGTATTGATATCATCCGTATCTTTGACTGTTTGAATGATATGCGCAATCTGGAGACTGCGGTAAAAGCAGCAAACAAAGAAAACGGTCACGCACAGATCGCCCTTTCTTATACACTGGGTGATGCGTACACATTAGATTATTGGAAAGATATGGCAAAGAAGATCGAAGATCTTGGTGCAAAATCACTTTGTATCAAAGATATGGCGGGTCTTTTGACACCATACAAAGCAACTGAATTGGTTACAGCTCTGAAAGAGTCTGTAGATATTCCAATCGACCTGCATACCCATTATACTTCCGGTGTAGCTTCCATGACATATCTGAAAGCAGTAGAGGCAGGATGTGATATCATTGATACTGCAATGTCTCCATTCGCACTCGGAACAAGTCAGCCGGCTACCGAAGTTATGGTAGAGACATTCCGTGGAACACCATACGATACCGGATTGGATCAGAATCTTCTCGCTGAGATCGCAGAGTACTTCCGTCCAATGCGTGAAGAGGCACTCGCAAGCGGCCTTATGAATACCAAAGTGCTTGGTGTTAATATCAAGACATTGATGTATCAGGTACCTGGTGGTATGCTTAGTAACCTTGTATCCCAGTTGAAAGAAATGGGTCAGGAAGACAAGTACGAAGCTGTACTGGAAGAAGTACCTCGTGTAAGAAAAGACTTTGGTGAGCCGCCATTGGTTACTCCATCTTCTCAGATCGTTGGTACTCAGGCAGTACTCAATGTCGTATCCGGTGAGCGTTATAAGATGGTTACCAAAGAATCTAAGAAACTTCTTTCCGGTGAGTTCGGTCAGACCGTAAAACCGTTTAATCCGGAAGTTCAGAAGAAATGTATCGGTGATGTTGAGCCGATCACATGCCGTCCGGCAGATTTGATCAAGCCACAGCTTGCAGATATCGAAAAAGAGATGGCACAGTGGAAACAGCAGGACGAAGACGTATTGTCTTACGCATTGTTCCCACAAGTAGCTACGGAGTTCTTCAAATACCGTGAGGCACAGAAGACCAAAGTAGATCCAACTCTTGCGGACAAAGAAAATAAAGTATATCCGGTATAGGATATCCTCTGACAGAATGATAAGCCCGGCCAAACATGCGAAACTGTAAAGCGCAGCAATGTTTGGCCGGGCTTCTTTGTAATCTAAAAATAATAAATTTGTAACCATTTGCCGTCCAATATGTTGTAAAGTATAATTGATAAAAATTGGCAGAAAACAGAATAAGCCGGAAAGAGGAAAATGATGAAACGAAAGACAGAAATAGGGATGGTTGTATTTTTTGCAGTGATACTTTTGACAGGACTGACTGCCTGCGGCGGCTACCGGATTGAGACGGGAAGCGTATCCGGTGGTGCGGTCAGCGGACAGGCAGTGTCAGGCACAGCTGTCAGTGATTCTACGGCGTTGAATATTCATGTGATGACAGAGGGAAAAGTGACGATTCCCAATCCGGCAGATGTCGAAGGATCCGCCGATGTTTATTTGAGAAAAGAACCGGATGACAACATTTACGTCGAGGACCATTATGGAGAAGAGGTAGTACCATCTGTGTATGAGGATTTTTTGGCAGATATGTCTTTTCTCGGTTTTGACAAGCCTGTATTTGTCAGTTCTTATGCCGTAGGAAATCTGACGAAAATAACGGATTCCATTGCCCATGTGACGACACAAACCAAAAAGGGAATCAAAGAAAAAGAGATAGAGGGGGATTGTCTGGTACTATTTGTGACAGCAGAAATACCGACAGCGGAAGATTACATGAAGGATGTGGAAAATGGCATTGACAGCCAGTCTTATATTGTTGTGCTGGATTATGGGGCAGGGAAATCTTATAAAATAGAAACAGAGTTTTTGCTAGCGAATATTCAGCACTGGAGTGATTTGGAAACGGTAGATCTGACAGGAGATGGAGTACAGGAAGTGGCTGTTCAGCACTGCTACAATCAAACGATTGTGTTTGGGGCGTATCGTGTCAATCGGGAAACAGCGGAACTGAGGGAAATTTATTCTACACTGTTGTCAGAAGAGGGAGGATACCGGGAAGAACGTGGATTTAAGGGAACACTGCTGGATGACTATAAAGTAAAACTGGAATTTCCGGATATTGGATATTCTAAGACGGTTTCGATGATGGAAGACGGCGGCTATACGGAAGAGGAATTGCAGATAGAGAATCACGAGGATGGGGAGGGCAGTATCAAGAATTATGGAGCGTTGTGGAAAGACGGAGTTTTAAAGGGAGATGGGCCGGTATTTTTATATACGACGGATCATGTGGATTATATCAAGAATAAGGATGGCAGCATCCGGGTGGATTTTGCCTGGTTGTTAGCTGTGGAACATCGTTCGTGTGATATTGGAACAATGCATGTATATTATGAGTATGATAAATCTAAGGATACCCTTGTTTTGGCAGGGGCAAAGTATGTAAATAGGGAGCAGGCAGAGAAAGAGTGGAAAGAATGGGCAAAAAGAATGAGGAAAAAGAGAGGTAGTTGTGATGAAGAAAAAATGGAATGGATTTCTGACTTTGATGGTAATGACAGCAGCCGCTATGCTGGCTTTGACTGCCTGTGGCGGTTACCGGATTGAGACGGGAAGCGTATCCGGTGGTGCGGTCAGCGGACAGGCAGTGTCAGAAAAGCCGGAGGAGACAGGAATGTTTTGCAATGACACGCATCTGTATTACCGACCATGGGAATCGGACGACGAGATGGAGACCATTGTGGAGCGAGACTTTGCAGATGGTTCAGAGCGGAAAATCAAAATAAAAGATCTTTATGACCTGCACTACGTAGACAATGACTGGATTTATTATGAAAAATGCCAGAATCCCACAGATGAAAAAACGGCATCGTTTTGGCGCGCACCGATAGAGAAAATAAACGGAAAAGATCAAGTGAATGAGGAAAAAGAAGAAGTGGTTTGTAAGCCGAAAGAGGGAGTGGGACATAGGATCAGCGATTTTGCCTGTAAAGTTTTCTGTAATGGAAGATTTATCGCTCATGCGTCGGCAGAAAAATATAAGTTGTGTGTATTTGATATCGAAAAGGGAGAATATGTCGATACAAATCAGGAAGATGACATTTTTTGTAATATAACCGGTGTCAGTGAAGCGGGAGCAGTGATAGAGGATAAGAACACATGGTGGCTGGATGGAAAAACAGGAAAGTTGAGTGTTATTCGGAGTTATCCCCACAATGAATACGGCGGCAGGGCGAGTTATGTAAATGGCGGAAAAGTATTTTTGACAGGTTCCCTGTTATACAATGAAAGGGGAGACGCAGAAGTGGCAAATACAGAGGTAGAGTTATATCTCCCGCCTTGTAAAGAATTTCCGGATGGCAAACTGCAAAAAGTAAGTACTCAGGATGAATTAAAGACAGTATTGGAACAAGAAGGATATTTGGATGCTTTGAAAGAATATGAGATAGATATAATTAATGTTTTTTTTAGAAAGAATACGGTATATTATCAAGTTTTTCTTTCCGGCGAAAAAAACAAGGTTTCGTATCAGTATAATGTAATACTTAGTAAAAGTTTACAGTCGGGCAGCGGATTGAAGGTTGAGAATGAATTGACGAAAATATTGTCAAATGCAAAGGAAAATCAACAAGTTTCCGGAGTTTGTCTGGAAATAACAGACAAATATGCGATTATGTTAGTGGAAAATGGGGATGACAAAGAACAATTTTTGTATTATGATTTTGATACGGGAGAAGTGAAAACAATGACGAAAAAAGAGAAAGAATGGTATTTGCCATATTGTAACGATCTCTATCATTGAGAGGGACGTCTGTCTGCCGGAAATTATCGGTCATACAATCCCTAAGAATGGAGAAGAATCGGATAACCTATATAAAAGAAGCAAAAATGGAGATTAGAACATGGAAAAAGTAAAACAACTACTGGAGAAAAACTTAAATGAAAACACCCTGCGCGCGGTGGTGAGCAACCGCCGCAGTAAACAGGTTTCGCAGAAACTGGTATTCCGTCCTTTTATGGAAAAGAATAAGTTAATGTTTCAGCGGGAAGAGTATGCGAACAATCAGGTCTTTCATGAGAATATGGACAAGGAGACAACTGTAGAACAAATCTGCACCTTTTTGGAGAAAGATTATAAGCAGCTGGATCTGTTGTGTGAACAGAGTTCTTTCAGTGCGTTAGTCAGCAAGAAAGGGAGATCTACAATAAAAGAAAATAAAAAACAGATCGCAAAGAAAATTGATCTTTCGCACAACCGCAGGAAAAAGTACATCTTGGACACGGATGAAGTGATTCCGTTTTTGGTTGACCTTGGAGTACAGACAAAAGAGGGAAAGATTGTAGACAAAAAATATAAAAAATACAAGCAGATCAACCGGTTTCTTGAATTTGTGAAAGATGTACTGCCGGAACTTCCGAAAGACCGCCCGGTCAAGATCATTGATTTTGGCTGCGGAAAATCCTACCTGACGTTTGCCGTATATTATTATCTTCAGATTATGAACGGCAGAGACGTGGAGATGATCGGACTGGATCTGAAAAAAGATGTGATCGCACATTGTAACCGTATGGCAGAAAAATACGGGTATACGAATTTACATTTTCTGGAAGGAGATATCAGTACATACGATGGCGCAGACAGTGCCGATATGGTGATCACGCTCCATGCCTGTGATGTGGCGACGGATTTTGCGCTGGATAAGGCGGTACACTGGAATGCGAAAGTGATCCTGTCGGTTCCGTGCTGCCAGCATGAACTGAATGCACAGATTGAAAATGACGTATTAGAGCCACTTTTGAAATATGGCATCTTAAAAGAGCGGTTTGCAGCGCTGCTGACGGATGCCCTGCGGGCAAATCTGCTCGAACAGAACGGCTATGAAGTGCAGATCCTGGAATTTATCGACATGGAACATACGCCGAAAAATCTTTTGATACGTGCAGTAAAGCGCGGAGAAAAGGCGGATAAAAAGCAGGAAAAACTCGAAAATTCCTACAAAGTGTTGTGTGACGAGCTGAATGCACACGGAACATTGGAAAAAATATTAAAGATGTAAAGAAAAACCTTGTTAAGTGTTTTTAACTATGTCACCGCTTTCAAATGATACAAGTTTATGATCTAACCATCGACAGAAACGAGAGCTATCTCACGATAAATCCTCATTTTTATCGAAGAATAGAACAGTCTTATTGCATAAAACTCGATATTTATAAATCACACTGCTTCGCAGTGCACGCAAACAAAAACCTTGGATTATCATGCAAGCATGTAATCTGGGGTTTTTGTCTGCTGAAACGATTTATAAATATCTCAGACAGTTATGCAATTGCGACTTATTCTTCTCTTAAAAATATCGATTTATAACGTTCGATAGCAAGTTCCGTCGCTGGCTAGACCATAAACCTATATAAGCTTTTTAAC
>ERZ808252.1635-NODE-1635-length-15876-cov-11.926743_pt1 | contig 15876 bp, 17 predicted proteins | sample MGYA00521242_ERZ808252 | MGnify/ENA primary metagenome ERZ808252 (study PRJEB31516, sample SAMN03275581) | gut metagenome | biome: mammalia-associated habitat; material: feces | host: Papio cynocephalus | place: Kenya | collected 2012-08-07 ...
TTTTGCTATATAATTAGCCAATATGGTTGAAGTAAGGTTAATCAATGACAACGAGATAGAAGAAGCAAAGGCGATAATGAGCTCTTCTTTTCCTAAAGCCTATCATTCGATTTTTTATCTCTATCCTGAATCTACATTGATTGCTAGTGAGAATGGAGTAGTTTTGGGCGGAGTAAACCTAGATATCTTCGATGCATGTGTGAAAGTTGGCTATATTGGCTGGCTCTATGTCTCTGACAGAGCTCGCGGTATTGGCATTGGGAAAAAACTCATAGACGAAGCTATTGTTTTTCTTGAGGATAGTGCGAAAGTTGATGAGATTCTTCTCTGTATCGAAGGCGACAATCCTTCTTCTTTCAAGCAAGTTTCATCTCGTGATGGTTTTGAGATCATGTCTTTGCAAAAAGAAATATGCACTTTCAAATGGAATATATTCAAAGTTTACAGCCATGCATCAAGATTCTTCGATATGGGATATTTCTTGTGGCATAAAAACACAAAGGATAGCAATGCTGAAAAATCTCTTGAGATGAGCTATAAAAAGCAAATTGCATCCTTCTTATGCACAATTGTTTTCAATACTGCCCTATATCTTCTTATGGCTTTAAAGTTCAAAACAATAGGGGTTTTCTCTTTTCTTGTACCTTCGATTGTACTAATAGCTAGAACGACAATTGAAGCCGTCGTCATTAAAGCCTTCAAGGAAAAACCTATATTCCTGGCTTGGGATTCTTCATGGCTATCATCTCTGATCTCAATAATCATGCCATTTTATTTCCCATCACCTGGTGGAATTTATATAAGAGGTGACGAGTGGTCAATAAAAGAAAAGAGCAAAACATTGGCATTAAGTGCAATTTCAACTGTAATTGTGGAAGCTCTTTTGCTTTTGCTATTCAGAAAAAGAGTCGAATACATCTTGTTTGCGCTTCCTCTATTTCTATTGGATACTGTCTTTCCTTTCTATCCATTTTGTGGTTTTCTCTCATCGAGAATCAAAAGATATACAGGAAAGTATTACTCTGTATTCATTATATTCGCAATCACGATTTCACTGTTTTTGATGTTATTTTGACAAAGGAAAAGGCTAACCATCGCGATTAGCCTTATTCTCCACGTTTAGGAATTTTTACATCATCCCCATTCCAGCATTAGGATTCATCTGAGGTGCTGGCTCTTTTGAAGGAATGTCTGTAACAGAACACTCTGTTGTAAGGATCAAAGATGCAATCGAAGCTGCATTCTGGAGTGCACTTCTTGTGACTTTCACAGGATCGATAATTCCGGCATCAACCATCTTTACCCATTGCATCTTGTTTGCATCGAAACCAACGCCTGCTTTCTCGTTCTTGCATCTGTCAGCAACGATAGAGCCGTCAACGCCAGCGTTCTCAGCAATCTGTCTAATTGGCTCCTCAAGTGCTCTCTTAACAATCTTGTAGCCAACCTTCTCTTCTTCTGTGAGAGCTGAAAGATCACTCTTCTCGAGCTCTTTTGATGCTTGCACAAGAGCAACACCACCACCAGGGATTACACCCTCTTCGATAGCAGCTCTAGTTGCACTAAGAGCATCCTCTACTCTATGCTTCTTCTCTTTAAGCTCGACTTCTGTTGCAGCACCAACATTGACAACAGCAACACCACCAGCAAGCTTTGCAAGTCTCTCTTGGAGTTTCTCTCTGTCATAGTCTGATGTACAATCAGCAATCTGCACTTTGATCTGTGCAATCCTGTCTTTAATAGCATCAGCTGTTCCAGCACCATTGATGATTGTAGTGTTCTCTTTGTCGACTGAAACCCTCTTTGCTTTTCCGAGCATTGAAAGATCAGCATTCTCAAGCTTCATTCCAAGCTCTTCTGTGATTACTTGTCCGCCTGTAAGAACAGCGATATCCTCAAGCATTGCCTTTCTTCTGTCACCAAAACCAGGTGCCTTTACAGCAACTACGTTAAGAGTTCCTCTTACAGCATTGAGAACAAGAGTAGCAAGAGCCTCGCCATCGACATCCTCAGCAATCATCAACAATGGTTTTCCTGACTGTGCAACCTTCTCCAAAAGTGGAAGAAGATCCTTCATATTGGAAATCTTCTTGTCGTAGATAAGGATGTATGGAGAGTCCAAGACTGCTGTCATAGTATCTCTATTGTTGCAGAAATATGCTGATAGATATCCTCTGTCGAATTGCATTCCTTCTACGAAATCGACTGTTGTCTCGATAGTCTTTGACTCCTCAACAGTAATAACACCATCCTTACCAACCTTATCCATTGCATTAGCAATCTCATCTCCGATGGATCTGTCGTTGTTAGCAGAAATAGATGCAACTTGTGCAATCTCTTCCTTGTCTTGGATCATCTTTGCTTCTTTCTTGATGCATGCAACAGCATCCTGGACAGCTTTGTCGATTCCTCGTCTGATTCCCATTGGATTGACGCCAGCTGCAACGCTCTTCATTCCCTCTTTTGTGATAGACCATGCAAGAACTGTTGCTGTCGTTGTTCCATCTCCGGCTATATCATTGGTTTTTGCTGCAACCTCTTTCAAGAGTTGTGCACCCATATTCTCAAATGGATCTTCAAGCTCAATCTCCCTAGCAACAGACACGCCATCTTTTGTGACTGTTGGAGCACCATATTTCTTATCCAATAGAACCAGTCGACCCTTTGGACCAAGAGTTGTCATTACTGCCTTGGAAATCTTCTCCACTCCGTTTACCAAGGATTTTCTAGCTTCTTCGCTAAATTGTAGCTGTTTTGCCATTTCTATAATCTCCTACTTGTATGCAATATCATGCAAATAGAAAGATAATAACTAAAAGCAAAAGCGACAAGACCCCTCTAAAAGACAAGTACTCCCAGCGAGAATGACAACGTCATCGAAAATAGACCGGAGATCAAATTCACAACATCATTATCTATGAAAGGTATACCCCTGACTCTCTCAAGTTTTTCCCCATCACTCTCGCTTTTCTCTGTTAGACAGCCATTCTTGTCTCTGTAGTGGACTTGAACAGTTGCGCCAAGAATCGAATCCAAGACAGAACCGAGAAACCCAGTGAAAAGCACTGTAATGAAACTTGAATACAAATGATATCCAAACGTTCCTATATGAAGGAGTGCAACAAGCATGGATGCTATGAATCCGGCAAGAAATCCTAATGGTGTTACACCCCCAGATATACCTTTGGGAACCTTTGTAAATGTTATTATCGATACAGTGTCTTTGTTCGAGAGTCGCCCAATATCTCCGGACCAGGTATCAGCAAGGGCCTCAGAAAGGGAAGAAGAGAAAGCAACAATCGATGCAATTGGATGGCCCGAATATCTATAAAGAAGCAAAGCAATCAATGCAGGAAGACTGTTTGCAAGTACCTGAAAAGCATCTCTTTTGTTGCTTTTTTTCTCCAATGGATTGTCCTTTTTCACAACTTTTGCCAAAAGCGAACCTGATATGAAGAAAAACAAGAGTATCGAAAAAGCTGAGAAACCACCAAGATACAAAGTAAAAAGCCCAACGAAAAAGGCAGCACCAAGACCTGATCGTGTCAGCCATTTTCGCCAAAAAGCAATTGCTACCATAAAAACAAGGATTGCAATATAGATTAAAAGCTGAGCCCAGCCAGCTATTGCCTCTATCTTCATATCAAGGATACCAGTTAAAGACGACATAACACCTCCAGCACAAGTGCTGTCAATATCGGAACTGTGATATTGTCAAAGCCAAGTGGCGTAAGATTTTCGAGCATAGTCGAGAAAATAGCGACCAATATAATCCAATGCCAAGCAACAGATGAAAAGACCAAAAGAATAGAAACAGATACAACAAACATAGTCAAAGTACCTTCTACGCTTTTTTTGTATCTTGAGTATATTTTGTAGCGATGCCGTCCAAAGTACGTGCCAACAACAGCCGCAAGCCCATCTCCCCATCCCATTATCAGAACTCCAATAACAACATTCTCTTTATGGATAATGCCTTTAGTATAAAGGAAGACAAGCAAAAAGACGGAGAACGGGTAATATATCAAGCCATTGTCTCTCTTTCTGTCATCCATCCCAAGATATTTTCCAAGACCAAGATACACAAAAGCGCTGTTTATAAAGACAAAAGCCAAAGGTCCTAGAAGCATAAGAGTTGGGTCATCCATTTTATAAAGGACGATGAAGATCCAATTTGATGTCAATATATGGATGAACTTCCTAACACTCTCGCTCTTAAAGTGAAGATAGCGATATAGAACAAAACCAACACAAGCAAGAATAGCTATATATGAAAATGAGAAAAATAGCCAAAACACATTGCTATCCATCAACTTCCTCTTTGAGCATAATCTCTTATATTTTCTCCATTCTTTTCAGTTTGCACACTCTTGAGGCAAATCTATTCAATGCACTAAAAGCACTTTTATTGAAAGCATCAACCGCTTTGTTATATTCTTTTATATCTCGCTTGATAGCAGTTTCAAGCTCAAGAGTTTTTTCTTTATTTTCCAATTGCATACTATCTATTGCAATAGAGATTTCATCATTTATTGTCTTAACTTTTCTCAAATCGTTTTGCTTCAGCGCATCCTCTATAAGAGATTCAAGCTCTTTCGATTTTTCTATACAGCTTGCAATGTACCTATATCTATTGCTATATGCATTTTTTAGATGATATTCGGCAAGCTCAGCCCTCCCCCTCTTCTTCAATATGTTGCTAAGCGAAATAGCTAGTAGAAAAACCAATATCATGAAAATTGCAATAGATACAAAGAAAATCATAGTTATAGCTTATTTGCTATGTTTCTGTTTTTGCAAATACATTTCACATCAGGATAATTCGGCTACAAAATGCCTCTTTGATGTTTGCAAGAGAAATAAAGATGTTTTAGAGTATATACAGTGCATATTTATGCATTTTATTAAGGATTATTTATGAAAGAAAGACACAATAGACTCTCGACTGTGAAGGAATTGATAAAGAACAATAGAATTGACAACCAAGATACTCTTTTGGAAATGCTCGCCAAAGAAGGCTACAACGTTACACAAGCAACACTATCAAGGGATTTGAAGATGCTCAAAGTCGGAAAAATCTCAGATGGCTGGTCAGGCTACTACTATGTTCTTCCAGACAAGGATTTGGTATCAGAGCTTGAAAAGAGCTATATTCAAGATGTCAGGAGGGGCATATTGTCAATTGAGTTCTCAGGCAATTTTGGTGTAATCAAGACGCGTCCCGGGCATGCGAACAGCGTAGGCTTTGCTCTTGACGTGCTAGCTTTACCGGAGATACTTGGCTCACTTGCCGGAGATGATACGATATTCGTGATTCTACGAGAAGGAATGACAAAAGAAGACTTGCTAGAGTCCTTCAATGCAAGGATTCCAGAAATAGAGGATTGAAATGGAATACATTGATTTAGACAAGACAAAGAATTTTGAAAAACTAAAGAAGGCAAAGAAGACAGATGTAAAATCACTTCTCTCAAAAGAAAGGATAAAAGAGAAAAACATCCCACTTGGAGGAGGTCTTTGCTACAACTATGCATCAGAACCTGTCAACGATGAGATAGTTGATCTATTGCAAGCTCTTTCTGACGAAATGTCACTTGTAGAGAAATACAGAGCCATACTCTCAGGGGAGATGATGAATGTTGGAGAGGAAAGGCTTGTATTGCACCATCTTACGAGAGGAAATGTCCTTGGAGCGAAAATCATTGCCGATGGTGAGAACAAGGATGATTTCTACAAAGGAGAGCTCAACAGGATTGAAAAATTCTCCAATGATGTAAGAGATGGAAAAATCGTAGGTTCCACAGGAAAACCATTTACAACAGTTTGCCAAATCGGGATTGGGGGCTCTGATTTAGGACCTCGTGCTCTCTATCTTGCGCTAAAAGGATGGGCAAGAGGCAATGGAGTAAAAGAGCTTGAGGGAAAGTTCATCTCAAATGTCGATCCAGATGACGCATCAGATGTAATTTCTACTATAGATCTTGAAACAACACTTTTTGTACTAGTCTCGAAATCAGGTACAACACAAGAAACTTTGACAAACAGGGACCTTGTTCTAAACGCTTTGAAGAACTCTCCAATCGATGGGTTTGACGCAAATAAGCACATGGTTGCTGTCACATCAAAAACTTCCCCTCTTGCGAAAGATGAATCGATGCTTGATTCGTTCTTTATCGATGACTACATCGGAGGACGCTATTCATCAACATCCGCTGTTGGAGCTGTAATTTTATCTCTTGCATTCGGTTTTGACACATTCAAGAAGCTCCTTGATGGTGCGCATGAAGAGGATGTACTTTCAAATGAGAGCAACATCAGAAAAAATGGTGCCCTGATGGATGCATTGATTGGAGTTTACTTGAGAAATGTCATGAACTATCCATCAACAGCAATCTTGCCATATTCGCAAGCTCTATCTCGTTTCCCTGCCCATTTGCAACAACTTGATATGGAGTCAAATGGAAAGCATGTCAACAGATTTGGCAAAAGATGCCAATATCCAACAGGAGCTGTCATCTTCGGTGAGCCCGGAACAAATGGACAGCACAGCTTCTACCAGCTATTGCATCAAGGAACAGATATTATTCCACTACAGTTCATTGGCTTTAGATCATCGCAATACAAGAAAGATATCATAACAGCTGGCTCATATAGCCAGACAAAGCTCAATGCAAACTTGTCGGCACAAATTGTCGCATTTGCACTTGGAAAAGATGATGAGAATCCAAACAAAGAGTTTGATGGCAACAGACCTTCTTCTTTGATATATGGAGAGGAGCTCACACCTGAGGCATTAGGTGCACTTCTTTCCCATTTTGAAAACAAAGTGATGTTCCAAGGCTTCTTGTGGAATCTAAACTCATTCGACCAAGAGGGAGTACAACTTGGCAAGAAGCTTGCTAAGAAAGTACTAGCAGGATGCGATGGCGATGAGATACTAAAAGCTTATTCAGATCTCCTAATCTAGCCAAAGCAGTAATATCGAAAGCCATTGACGACTGTTTGCCGTTGATGGCTTTTTATCAAAAAATGAGAAGCTTTATTACTCAAAGCTCATGTATTCGAGCAAGACCGCCCATGCTAGTTTCCCTATAGAGAGAGGGAAGTGCGTGTCCTGTCTCCATCATAACTTCTACAACATCATCAAATGAAATCTTATGCCTTCCATCAGACATAAGCGCAAAGGATGCATGGTCGACAGCTCTCATGCAAGCCATAGCATTTCTCTCAATGCACGGAATTTGCACAAGACCCATCAACGGATCGCAAGTAAGGCCCAAATGATGCTCAAGCCCCATCTCAGCTGCATATTCTATTTGGTATATTGTGCCACCTAAAAGCTGGGCAGCTGCAGCTCCAGCCATGGCGCATGCAACTCCAACTTCTCCTTGACATCCTACTTCAGCTCCAGATATAGAGCCATTATGCTTAACAAGATTCCCAATCATGCCTGCTGTCAAAATTGCTCTGTATATCCTGACATCTGCGATTTTGTACTCTTTTTGCAAGTAGTAAAGCACTCCTGGAAGAACACCGCAACTTCCACATGTAGGAGCTGTTACAATCTGGCCTCCCGATGCATTCTCCTCAGATACAGCCAAAGCGTATGATAATGCGGAAGCTGTGTTGCCTAATGGACCTGCAAAATCGACAGCCTTTGCATAGCATTGGCAAGCTTTTCTTTGCAATTTCAATCCGCCTGGAAGCACTCCTTCGCTCTGAAGTCCTCTCGATATTGAAGCTTTCATCACATCCCAGACCTCTGATGCGAAATCAAGTATGGATGGCCCCTCTTTTTCAATAGCAATCTCCCATATTTGGTAACCATTCGAATCAGCATATTCCAAGAGCTTTTTCATCGTGCCAACCTCTTGGTTAGGATATACATTGTCATCTAAAGAAGATGCCTCGCCTTCTTTTATTATCTTTCCGCCACCGACTGAGTAGTAAGTGTCCGAAAATTGATCAGGCTCCAAGGAGACAAACGTTACAGCATTTGGATGAAAAGGTTTGACCTGGTCAGGAAACCATAAGATCTCGATATCCTTCTTGTTCTTTGAAAAAACTTCCCTTATTGCACGATCTGTCAAATGGCCTTTACCTGTAGCTGCCAATGAACCATATAGCTCAGCTCTAACCTTTGTTACTTCAGGATGCTCCAGAAGAAATCTCTCCGATGCATATCTCGGTCCCATAGTATGAGAAGACGAAGGCCCATAGCCTATTCTATATAATTCTTTCAAGGATTCCATGCCTCTAGGATAATAGAAAGCACATTAACTCTCAATACAGTTCAGGAAGCCTATCCATAGATGTATAAAATCGTCCATCCTCTGAGATCACTAAAGTAAGAAGCAAATCCTTCTCTTTGTTCCAATAATTGTATATCCCAGCAAAGAGCTTCAATTTGACACTCTCGTCATCTATAGAGATAAAAGATTCAGCCCTTACACTATCGCTTAACCAATAACCGTTTGGAATAGAATCAAGTTGAGGATGAAAATATGGTGCATTCTTTATTCTCTCTTCTTTCAGAACACCATCAAAAAGATCCTCCAAGAATGAGCTCTGATCAATAGTTCCTATATCTTTTCCTGATGACTTGAGAGCGCGAATCGACAAATTTGATACAGCCATAGGACGCTCCTTGGCTGCCTCAATAAGCATTTTTGCAAAGTTCCCATATTCCGAATATAACCTTATGTCCTTTTCATCCCCCTCTTCATAGAATGCACCAAGTGGAGAAAGCTTTCCTAAAGGGATTGCTACAACAAATCTAAGACCTCCGCTTTTGACATTTATCTTAAATGTCCGGACATTGGCATCCAGCGTTCTTGACTTTACTTCTTTTCCGTCGAAGAAGATAATCTTATGCCACATAGCTTTTCCACTTGTCAACTCATATGGATGATCAGCAGGTATAGTGCAAGACAAAGTACAATTGCTCGAAAATGAACAAGAGGAAAAGAGCAAAGCAATCAAAATCAATATAACCATACTATTTATATGGTAATAACTCTAAAATATGCTTTTTCTTCTTATCTCGAGATATTTTGAACGAAAAGAGAGCATCTCTTCTTGTACTGTTTGCGAACAATAATCAGCATATGTCCAAGGAAAACTTTGCCACTTATGGTTTTGATATACAAGTGTTACTTCGGCATACAATCCCATACCGATAGCAATTCGATGCGATCTGTTCTTGGTTGTAGCGAGAACCAAGTTGTTCTCGCTAATCAATCCTGGATCAAGATTGATTTTCCTCTTTCCTTGATCAGCAAAGACCATCTCCAACTCATTCGTCATTGTCTTTATTTTTGCAAGTTGGTCAGGATACACAAGATGTGAAAAACACAAGAAGAACCTTTCGATATTTTCACCCATCTCACTGTTGTAGTAATCAGTAAAAGAGAATCGAAATGGTTTCGTAATAATCAAAATTGGGCCATATTCAGACTCAAGAGTGCTTTTTATTGAATCTGGCAATCCTATTGTGGACATAACACCTATAAAAAGCATATTGGGTTGATATGGTTTTTTCTCCATCTTAAAGCACCGATTTATAACGCCCAAGCTCTCTGAATGATGCAGCTTCCTTCTTGATCTCATCCTCTGCTCTCTTCACAGACTCATCATCATTCAATTGCACTTCGCAAAAGAATGTATATTCCCAAGGCTTTCCAGCAATTGGGCGAGATTCAAGCTTTTGCATATTAAGACCATATTTTTGCAATATACCGAGTATTTTCAACAGTGAACCCGGCTCATCCGAGACCGAGAATGTGATTGCGATTTTATCTGGCTTCGACTGGGACCTGAACAAGGCTGCATTCTCTTCTCTCGATATGATGTAAAAGCGAGTGTAGTTAGAAGGATTCGTCTCTATGCCTTGCTTCAGGATCTCCATGCCATAATGGACCGCAGCAGGAGAGCCGGCAATACCAGCAATTGTTTTATCATTTCTGTTTTTAACAAGCTGAACAGATCCAGCTGTATCATAGTAAGGCACAAGCTCTGCATTCTTCAGCTCTGTCTCCAAGAATCTCTTGCATTGTGCAAGTGCCTGTGGATGCGAATATACTTGCTTTATATCCTCAATACGAGCTCCTGGAACACCGATAAGATTATGGATAACTCTTATTTGCTGTTCCCCTACAACTGTAATCTCTGGATGCATTGCAAGCTGATCCAAAGTATCATTTATAGTTCCACCTAGTGTATTCTCGACAGGAACAACTCCATATTGGGCTTCCCCTGATGATACTTTGTCGAAAACAGATGCAAATGTGTGACAAGGAAGAACCGCGACATCCTCATCAAAGGATCTCCTTACAGCAAGTTCGGAAAATGCACCTCTTTCACCTTGGAACGCAACAACTAGCTTTTCTGGATTCTCTTGCCCTTGATGTGTTTTGTCTTTCATCGACGAAGGGACAATCCTTGGACTCTTCTCCAAGCTTTTGCCTACCACAGGACAAAGCGCCTCTATATCTCTCATCAATTTCTCAAATTGCGAAGGATAAAGCGATTGAGGACCATCCGATAGTGCGCACTCAGGCTTATTGTGCACTTCAACTATAACACCGGATGCACCACCAGCAATCAAAGAAAGAGCCATTGGAGCTACCATGTCTCTTATGCCTGTTGCATGTGATGGGTCTCCTATAATTGGAAGATGAGATAGCTTTTGAACTACAGGAATTGCAGAACAATCCAATGTATTTCTCGTAGCTTTTTCATATGTCCTTATTCCCCTTTCGCAAAGCACAACTTGATCAGTTCCAGACGACATGAGATACTCTGCAGCCATCAACCACTCCTCGATTGTTGCTGCAATACCTCTTTTGAGAAGAACCGGCATGCCTGTTTTGCCTACAGCCTTCAAAAGCTCGAAGTTTTGCATATTTCGTGCACCGATTTGGAACATATCTATATAGCCAGCCATCATTTCGACATCCAAAGGGGAGACAACTTCTGTAGTAACTGGCATATCAAACTTGTCACCAGCCGCTCTTAAAAGCTTCAAGCCCTCCTCCCCTAGGCCTTGGAACGAGTATGGGCTTGTTCTTGGCTTGAAAGCTCCTCCTCTCAATATCACAGCACCAGCGTCGCGAACAGCTTCTGCGATAGTCATAATCTGATCATAGGATTCAACAGCGCAAGGACCTGCGATAACACAAACTCTGTTTCCTCCGATCTTTACCTTTTTTACAGATACAATCGTATCTTCTTTCTTCATCTCTCTTGAAGCTAGCTTATATGGCTTGGAGATAGGAACGACAGAGCTAACACCGGGAAGAAGCTCAACTGTTCTTGGATCGATATGGACTGTTCCTACAGCACCGAGTACAGTATCATGTTGTCCAACGATTTCCTTTACTAAAAACCCTTTGTCTTTCAAAAAGGTGATTACTTTATCTTTTTCTTCTGTTGTTATACCATTTTTGAGGATTACAATCATACGATAGATGCTATATTTTTCCGTTCTTATATTCAACAGAAAGAGGGAGTAAAACTTATGCTGGATGAGAATTATATCGACAGAGTATTCAAGGAGTTTTCACTGGCATTGGAGAAAGAAGGAGCTCCTCTTCCTATCGTTTCGCAAATAGCACTTGGCGATAATGCACCATATAAAGTACTTGTATCGACAGTTCTTTCGCTACGCACTCGTGATAGTGCAACAGCTATAGCCTCAGAAAAACTATTCAAAATAGCAAGCGATATCTACCAATTGGACAGCCTGGACTTAGAGACACTGGAAAATGCAATCAAAGCATCAGGATTCTACAAAAGGAAAGCCCAACAATTAAAGCAAATAGCAAGAATAATAATCGAAGAATATAATGGAAAAATACCATGCGATATGGACAAGCTAATGGCTCTCCCCGGTGTCGGACTAAAGACAGCATCGCTCGTACTTAACCTAGGATTTGATCGCGATGCAATATGTGTCGATTGCCATGTCCATCAGATATGCAATCGTCTAGGCTGGATCAAAACCAAGACTCCCGAGGAGAGTGAAAAAGAACTTAGGAAGATACTTCCTAAGCGCTTTTGGATTTCTCTCAATGAACTTTTAGTACGCTATGGGCAGCATATTTGCACTTCGATATCGCCTTGGTGCTCAAAGTGTCCCGAGTGCAATGTTTGCCCAAAGATTGGAGTTGCACGATCAAGATAAAAAAAGAAAGTGCAACATATAGCAATTGATTATTTTTGGATCTTTCCTGCTGCTTTCTTAAGCGATGGGAAGCATACTATCGCAACACATGAAAGGATTAGGACGTGGTATATGAAGTTCTCAAGCCAAACAACCCATTCAGATCCATTTGTATGCTTAACGCCATAAACGAAATCAGCAAAGATAATAACCAAGACCCAGATTACAACTACTACAAGTTCAGCAACTAGTGAAAATGTCTTTGGAAGCCTGCCAAGACCCAATGTCTGAGCAAGAAGCAACAGGCCAGCAACAAGAATAACTATTCCCATTATAATATTCCAAATCTCATTATCGATTGCTCTATAGAGTGCGTTATCTCCCATATTGCCAATGCCCTCTACTCCAATACAGATAAAAAGCAACCCAATCAAAATCCCAAGGATAAAATTCGCACCTTTTCCAGCTTTTGCCATTTATCGACCTCCGCCTTAAATATTATACTTTCGATATATGGTAAAACTTTTTGTCTTTTTGGGTAACCCTGGCAAGGAATATGCAAACACAAGACACAATGCTGGTTTCATGCTATGTGACTATCTTTATAAAAACATATCATGGCAGATGAAATTCCATTCGCTTTTCGCCCAAGAAAACTCAATAAAGATAATGAAGCCTGTGACTTATATGAATCTTTCAGGAACAGCTGTATCAGAGTGCTCTTCATTCTATAAGCTAAAGCCAGAGGAGATTCTTATCATCCATGACGACCTTGAGTTAAAACTAGGAGAAACCAAATTGCAAAAAGGCGGAGGGCTACAAGGTCACAATGGTCTAAGATCTATCAAAGAACGCCTTGGCTCAGATCAATTCTATAGGCTCAGAATTGGAATAGGAAGACCAATCCATGGAGACGTGAAGCTATTTGTAACATCGTCATTCACAAAAGACGAAGAGATAAGACTTAAGCAAGTATTCCATGAAGCAAAAATCCTCCTTTCCAATCCAGAGAAAGAAGGCATGATATCGTTATAGATACGTAATCGGATTTTCAAGCAAGAACTCTTCCAAAGGGATAGCCATCGAGCCAGAATCAGCCTTTGCTGATATTGAGAACACTTTGCTGTTCGGATATCGTTTTAGGAATGCATCCATACCTCTGCCATAAGTTCTTCCTCCGCTTTTTACCTCAAAAGCAACAGAGGAACATTCATTGTGCAAAACAAAATCCACTTCATCCTGCTTTTCTCTCCAGTATCCAACCTTTGCATCCTCTCCTATAATCGAGTTTATAAGATGAGTACCAACAGCTGATTCCACAAGTCTGCCCCAAAATGTGTCATCCTTCTTTGCCTTAGCAAAATCAATTGAATGTCTTGATGACATCAATGCATTATTGAAGACTTGAAACTTTGGGCTTGATGCACGTTTACGAACCTCGCTCCCTGAATATTTTTGTAAACCAGCAAGAAGGCCGCTCTGCTTTAGCAAATCAAGATAATGCGCAAGCGTCGTCGTATTCCCTGCATCGGAAAGTTGCCCGAGCATATGTTCAAATGGCATGATTTGTCCTGAATAATATGTTCCAAGTTCCATCAACTGCCTCAACAGTGCTGGTTTTTGAATTGGAGTAAGCATAAGAATATCCCTTGTAATGCTCGGTTCCATGATCGAGTCATGTATATATGCTTTCCATCGCACCTCATCCTCTATCAAACTAGCAGGGCCCGGATATGATCCGAAATATATGAATTCATCGAGAGAGAAACCGAATACATCTTTCATCTCGCTATAAGACCAATGGGAGACAGGAATAAGCTCAAAACGTCCAAGAAGAGATTCCGAAAGACCTTTCATGAGCATAAGTCGAGATGAACCAGAGAGGACAGCCTTCACATTCATTCCTGTCTTCTTGTCCTCATCCCATAGGCTTTTCACTCTTTCGCTCCAATTGGAAATCTTCTGTATCTCATCAACAACAACGAGTGCCTCACCATGTTGCTTTGCAAGTACTCTTGCTCTATCCCATATGCCTTTCAGCCACGATTCTTCAGCAATATAAACTTCATCAGCACTTTCGCATACATATGGAATCTCCAGAGTCGAAAGGACGTCTGCGATAATCGTGCTTTTTCCAACTTGCCTCGGTCCAGCAAGGACCTGTATAAATTGTCTTTTTTCCTTGAGCCGCTTTCTAAGAATCTCTGTGTATTTAGTTCTCTCCATATGACTCCTTATATTTATCTTAGTGCGTTGAGATAATTATATCATTCGATTGAGTTAATTGTGACATGTTGCATGGAATTCTTCAATATGCAGGCTGTTTCTTTCATAAGCAAGAAGGACAAGATATGTTCAACACTTTATCGATCAACTCAGCAAAGATAAAGACCGGGAAAACTAACTTAAAAATGGAAAAAATAGAAGAAAGATTTCTTTGAAGAGAAGGAACTAACTGTAGTAAAAGTAAGAAAAAAGAACAAAAAAGAAAGAATCAAATGTTCCATGAAGTAAAAGCCTCCTTTCCTATTCAGAGGAAGAAGGCCAAGTGTCGTTATTGATACTTTCAAAAACTTACATCAAAAAGATCCCAATAAACCTCTGTTTTGTAGAGAGAACTTTCTTTGTCAACATAATCAAAGGCACACTTGCCTTCAGCACTTTTTACTTTTGGATTTGCTCCAGCTTCAAGCAAGGTTTTGATAACATCAGGATTGCTATTGTTATCTGCAGCATACATCAGAGGCGTCCAACCATCGTTGTCTCGTGCATTTATGTCTGCTCCAACTTCAACCAATGCCTTTATAACATCAGGATTTTTGTTATTTGCAGCTGCGTACATCAGAGGAGTACAACCATCAAAATCCTTTGCATTTACATTTGCTTCAGCATTAACTAGAGTCTTTATCATATCTGGATTGTTGTTATTTGCAGCTGCATACATCAAAGTTGTAGAACCGTAGAAATCAACATCATCAACGCTCAAACCAGCTTCAATCAAAATCTTGATAACCCCAATATTATTATTTGAAGCAGCCCACATTAGAGCTGTCCAGCCATCGGCATCAAACACATATATATCTGCGCCAGCATCAATCAAGGCTTTTGTAACACTTGGATTGCTATTATCAGAGGCCGAATACGTCAATGCTGTGGAGCCATATGAATCTGTAGCATTTACATCTGCCCCTGCATCAATCAATGCCTTTACAACATTAGGATTGCTATTGTTTGCAGCTGCATACATAAGAGGCGTAGCACCATAAACATCTACTGCATTGACATCTGCTCCCGCGTCTATCAATGCTTTTGCAATATTGGGATTGCTATTGTCAGATGAAGCTATCATCAAAGGTGTCCAACCATCTGGATCACTTGCGTTCACGTCTGTGCCTGTGGAGACCAGCTGTTTTATAGCATTCAAATCATTGTCATATATTGCAGACTCGAAAAGAGAAAAATCATACTCAGACGCACACAAAGGAGACAAGAGCATCAATATTGCAAGAAAACAAACACATTTCAAATTAGTTCTGGAAAACATATTGCCAGTCTACCCCAAGCACATATCATCGTCTACTTAATGAAGGCAATAATCGATCAAAATGCCTTTAAAATGGCCTATGATTCGATAACAAACATATACGACAATTTAGTCCTAGTAGTTTGTAACATCTAAAACTTTAAATATATCAATCTTTATGTTATCCTGG
>ERZ808252.1636-NODE-1636-length-15862-cov-9.812298_pt1 | contig 15862 bp, 9 predicted proteins | sample MGYA00521242_ERZ808252 | MGnify/ENA primary metagenome ERZ808252 (study PRJEB31516, sample SAMN03275581) | gut metagenome | biome: mammalia-associated habitat; material: feces | host: Papio cynocephalus | place: Kenya | collected 2012-08-07 ...
TCATATTGCTGGCTGCGGCGCTATTCGCGCTTTCCTGCCTGTCCGACCCGGAGCCTGGAGTATTCCGTCGTCCGGAGGTGAGTCTGTATGCACCGGTGAAGCTGAGCTCGACAACGGCAGTGTTTGAATATGAGGTCGAATGGCCTGGGACTGATGCGGTTGAAGAGTGCGGACTATGCTGGAGCGCCACGCCCGAGCCTGACCTCGGATGTGGGATCGTGGTCTCCGACACTCCGGAAAGCGGTGTGCACCGCATTGAAATCACAGGACTTGAACTCGGACAGGCCTACTACATCAGGGCATACGCCAAAGGGAGGAGGGGCATATTCTACAGCGAGGAACGCACAGTCCACACACCAGTGACCTTTGAAAGCAAGACTCTGGAGGAGTATCTTGTTTCAAAATACGATGCCGACGGAGACGGATACATAAGCCTTGAGGAAGCGAGTGAGATTTACGAGATTGTTCTTCCGGATGCCGGACTGTCCTCGCTCGGAGGGATAGAACACTGCACGGGACTGAAAAGGCTGGACGTCTCCGGAAACCCTTTGACAGACATGAGCCTGCCGCAACCATCCGTGCTCGAAGAACTGGACTGCTCACACACCGGAGTGCGAGACCTGAACGGAATCTTCACTCAGGCGAGAACGCTCCGGAAACTTTCGGCACAAGGTATGATTAAAGACGGCGACAAGCTCTATCTCCTGTCAAGACTTGAAAGCCTCGACATTTCCGACAGCAGGCTCAACTCCCTGAACGTCAGCCACAACGCCGAGCTCATCAGCCTCACCGCCAGAAATTGCGGCATCGACATCCTCAACCTTTTCCTCAACCCCAGAGTCAGTTTTCTCGACTGCCGGGGCTGCACTGCCCTCAGGACCGTCAATCTGCTCGAAGGACAGGAAATCGACGGAGTCAACAGAAATCTGGACAAAGTCAGGCTCATTCCCGAAGAAACCGAAGTGCTCTACACGGCGAAGATTGAAGACCCCTCGTTCCAAAGCTTCCTCCTCGACAATTTTGACACGGACTATGACGGGGTCGTGTCAGCGACGGAAGCCTGCGGGGTCGAGGAAATCAGGATTGACAGGAATAAGTATTCGGGAATATCCTCCCTTCACGGAATCGGAATGTTCACCTCGCTCAGAAAACTCTCCGTCGGAGGGCAGAATCTCACGGCTCTTGACTTGTCTGGGAATCCGGAACTGACTGAGGCCGTGTGCAGCAACAATCCGATGAAGAGCCTGAAAATCAATGAGTGCCGGAATCTGAAAAAGTTATATTGCCAAAACACTGAACTTGAAGGCATCAATCTCGCCGTCTGCACCATCCTCGAAGAACTGTTTCTTTTCGGCAGCAGGCTCACAAGTCTTGACATAAACAAACTATCCGCGCTCAAGACTCTCGACTGCCGTTCAAACAGGCTTACTGGAGAACTTGACCTGTCCGGATGCAAGTCTCTGACTCAGGTGAGCTGCAAGGGCAACGCTGGGCTTGAACGCATAATTCTTCCCGCCGGATGCGCGGCAAGCATAAGCAAGGACGAGGGCACCGAAGTCATCCTGAGATAGTGTCCGGCCGAACAGGATGGTGAAGCCGCCTTGGGGAAACCGACCGCCCAAAGAGAACCGACGGCTCAGTCCCAGTCTCGGACCTCTCCACCGACATCGATGCGGACCTTATCCGGATTGCTATTCAGGGTAATGTTCAGCTGATGCTGAACGCCGGAACGGAAAATCATCCGTCCTTCGACAAGGTAGGACACCCCATCGTACTGAATCTCAACCAGCGGCTGCCTGCTTGTGAGCGACTGCGGGACGAGAATGGCAGCATAGGTATCAACCGACTGGCGCCTAGCCGTAATGGTGGATTTGGATGCACGAGCGTCACTCATCACAGATCCGGTGCCGAGATTGACGAGAGCACTGGTCACGACCCCGTGAATCCTGACCGACAGACTATCCGGGAAATCCCCCTCAAATCCGTCACCTTTCAGAATCTTTATAACGACACGACTCATCCTATGCGAAAACTTCAAGCCTATAGTCTTCGGATAACGCACTCCAGACGCCTTCGCCCACAGGAAGTCGGAACTCTCATACGCTCCGCTCACGGACTGATCCTCCGCGACATGAAAATTATATTCTTCAACGGAAGACGGTGTGTTAGATGGGAAATAGCCATAAGCATCGTACATAGTGTCGATGTTCCAGTAGAGTTTTTTGGCCGGAGTCCACGAGACACCATCAAAAGTCAGGGTTTCGTTGTTCACCGCATTTCCTGACAAATGCAGAGGAGATGCCTTGCCGTTCTCATATTCAGTCATATACAAACCAACAACATCCCCCTCCTCAAACCCAGCGGAAGAAACTTTTGTCTCTCCGGGATATTCGAGACTGAAGCGCATCCGTCCAAATTCCTCATCTGCCGAATCATATCCTTTGGAACATCCGGACGCGAGAGAAAGACAGAGCAATGCGATATATATCAATGAATTATATTTCATAAAACATTAGGATTTAAGAACCAGAATCATCTTTTTCATGTCTCTACCTGACTTCCGGGCGTTTCCCACAAAATATGGGATTATTATGCAATCCACGGGTATTTGCTTTTTCACTCGCACCCGAGCGGGATTTCTTTTTTCCAAGAGATTTCGACTGCGTTACATTTTCCAAATTATCCTTGGCTACAAAATCCTCAAAACTGAACGTTTCTCCGGAATACTCCATGATCCTACGGACAATTTCCTCGCGGCTTATGGTGCTGAAGTATGGGATATCGTTGTTCATGCAACTGTTGTACTCCGAACGCCATACTCCCCTGCTGTGCATGAAACCGCCTTCATAGACATCAACGAAGCTGCGGTATTTCTCGTGGTAGATCAGATGACTCCACGGCACCTCTTCAGGCTTTCCGCTGAGCGAAAGGTTTGCGAACCAGCCCTTTGACTTTGCAGCGTTGAACTCCCCGACATGACCACAGCAGGCGCAGGTGCAGGCATCGATGAAGGCATTATGGTAGATGTACTCGTCACCGAGCTTTCCGAAGCCGTGCCCGCAGGCCTCGTGCTGAACAACGCCACGGAAGTCCTGAGGGTAGCCGTAGTCGCTCTTGGGGCAGTAGGCAATCGCGGAACCATCGTCATAGAGATAGGTTGTTCCGCCATATTCCGTGGTGTTAGGAATCATGACGATGAGAGTCTGCGGGAGATTTTCCTCGCTCACCGTCGGCATAAGGCAGGCATAACGGAAGATTTCCGCATAGTCGCTCTCCCCGAAACGCCCACCGAGCGTGGAGCCGCCCTTTGCGGACGTGTTGAAGCGGTTGTATATTATCGTGTTGACACTTCCGATTCCAGACTCCGGAGAAACCGTGGCGGCCGTATAGACATTAAAGCGACTGCGGTAGGACCGGAAAGGCTCGATGCCGAAGAAATGCTCCACAGCCTCACTGATGTCCTGAATCAGGAGTCCCTTGCTTATGTCCTCCGCACTGTAGCCGTCGCCGAGGAAAACAACATTGACGCCGCTGCCCTCCGTGGCGCTCTGGAGGGTGATGACCTCGTCTTCGGCATATTTCGAATCATATTGCCTGACGTCAAGGGAAACGCTGTAATCCTTGCCTGCAAGTTCGAAAACAACTACTCCCTCACGGGACTCTCCCGAAGGCATCTGCTGGAACGTGAGCGAAAGTTCAGTCTTGCCATCGCCTAAGGTCCTGTCAAGCTCAACCCAATCCGGTTTCTCGGAGACTATCCAGTCCTCGTCAGCGTCAAGGGTGATTTTTCTTGTCACCGAAGTGTTGAGCGCGAACGCTGTGGAAGGGCGGACCGAAAGCCAGCGATAGGCCGATACGCGTTTGAAATCCTTCCAGCCGGTTGCTGTACGGTACTGGATGACAGAGGACTCGGGGACCTCAACCATGAAGTTGTCCTTCGGAACCCCTTCAAACGCCTGCTGCTGAACCACAGGAGGAATGTCTCCCTTGCAGACGATACTGTTAAGTCCGAAGCAGTTCTGAAATGCGCCGCCTTCGGATTCGTTTCTGTCCGCAAGTATGGATTCCATTCCGGACGGAAGCACCAGTCCCTCAAGACCACGGCAACCGGAGAACGCCCCGACACCGATGCTTATGACATTTTCGGGAATTTCTAGTACTCCAGACAGGCGGGTGTTGTGCGCGAAAATCCAGTTCCCGATGGCCCGCAAAGCCGCTGGAAGGACAAGTTTCCCTGAAAAATCGCAACCATCGAAGCAATGCTCACCCAGAGAAGTCAGAGTTTCCGGCAGCACAAGTTCACCTCTGAGCTTGGTGTTCTCGAATGCATATCCTTCAATTGAAGTCAATCCATCATTAAGAACAAGGTTTCCGTCAAAGCCGGTGTTGGAAAAACATCGCACTGGCAACACCTTGACTCCCTCAGGTATGACAAGAGTTCCGCGCAGATTGCCGCAGTTCGCGAATGAGTCCTCCCCGATATATTTCAAGTTTCCCGGCAGGTGAAGTTCACCATATATGGACGGACAACTCAGGAAGGTCCCTTTGCCTATCTCTTCCAGACCTTCAGGCAACTTAAGCTCGCAGACGAAATTGCATCCGGCAAAGGCTCCGTCCCAATAGCCGAGGTAGCCGTCATAGTTGCCGATTCTCTTGAGCGTGCTCGGGAGGTTCAGACTGCCGCTGAGACAAGAGCAGCTCCTGAACGCGGCCTTGTCGATGAACTCAAGTCCCTCAGGGAAAGTCAGCGAACCCGCCAGCGCATTGCAGTCAGAGAACGCTGATTCGTTGATTCCTTTCAGATGGTCGGGGAATATTATGGACGTCAGAGTCTTCTTTGAGTTCAGTGCATAAGCGGGAATCACATCATCATCGTTCCCATAGAAATCCTCCCCGTCTCCGAGACTGCCTCCGTCGCCGGAAACTATCCTCACTTCCTTGAGATTCAATGCAGAAAGGTTCGTTAGGCGATGCCTCATCACCCCGAAGTCACGGCCGTTAATCTGCCCCGTAATCTTGAGATTACGCACTCTGTCAATTTCCGTTGTCGCAGCGAGCGTTTCCTCCAAAGTTCCAGCCTTCGCCACGTTCACGACGATATATTCAGCCGCAGTCCAGTCGTGCGAGGCAGAATCATTCTCCCACGCTGACACGGCAAAATTTCCCAAGACAAGGTCGAAGTCCCCGTCCTCCTTACGATTGACGACAATGGTGAAGTTATGTTGACTTGAAGCGGATAGTTCTAAATCCTCTTTCACGTTGAATTTCAGAGTCTTACCATCGACCGTAATGCTAATGAGCGCAGTTCCAGCGGAGACTTTCTGCGGAACGGTCACTGCCCGCCACACACCATCTTTTTCATAAGGGATTATACTCCCTGTCTCCTGAGAGGCATCTGAAAGCGACACAACGCCATCCGCAAGGTTCACTACCGCCTCAGTCCTCAGCCCAGTCAACAGCACTTCCTTCACCGCAGCGTCCCACTCCCCCGAGCCGAACCCGCCGCCTTCCTCAAGGCGGACAACAACGGCTGCCATTCTGTGCGTCATCTCAACATTAACAGTCCGCTCCGTAGGCACGGCATCCGTCGCCTTTCCCCACAAGAAATCCGAAGCCTCATAGCCTGAGATTGTCCCGTTGGCCTTAGGCCTCTGATCCCTGCTCACAGTAAATTCCAGCGCGTTAACATTTTCGATGTATGTATATGGATAGTAGGCATATAGGTCCGCGTGGGTGTTCCGGTCCTTCCAATAGATGTCCCGGCTTCCGACCCAACGTCGGTCAGAGGCAGAATACTGATGGGCCACATTGTCCGCCCGGTTCCCCGCATTTTTCAGTGAGCATGGTTTTTCATTCTCATAATCAACGACATACACCCCGATCCTGTCCCCGTCTGCGAATCCTCCATCGCTCACCCTTGTCTGATAGACCTGCAAGATTTCTCCGGAAAGCGAAATCGAGACTTTCTCGGAAGAGCCCTCGTCGGTGGCATTCAAAGGCTCTGAGGCGCAGGATGCCAGCAATATGGACACCGAGGCGGTGACAACTAGACTCCCAAGACGAAAGAAGTCCGTTCCGAGCAGCATTCTCCTAAAATCACTTATTTTTCCTGAAGTTTTACTCAATCCGGTCATAATTTCACGCGGCATTTGGTACAAACAATTTCCCCTACTCCACGGAACCACCATAGTCCTTTTCGTCAGTTTCCCACCCGACGATTCCGACATTTATGCTTCCGCTGGTCTTGTTCATCGTGACAGTGCAGGTGTGCTCCTGTCCGGATTGCAAGCTGATGCTTGTACGAAGAGCATATTCATTTGTTCCCACCTCTATCTTCACCAGTTCCGCATTGACTACAGCCTGAGGCACGACAAGTGCGGAGAACACCCCGCCACCGTCATTTTTCGCGACAATCTCCGCCATCGCTTCTCCCGCCTCAACGCTGCCGTCCTTCAGATTGGCAAACCCAGCCGTTTTAAGTCCGCAGACAGTCACCCGCGCTCCGGCAAGTTCCTCCGCCGACCACCCGGCGCCCGGTTTCAAGACAACTCTCAGGCACGATGTCAGGTGCTTCATCTGGATGTTCACAAGACTTTCCGACGGCATCACGTTGGTCGCCCGTCCCCAAAGAAAATCCGAGCCGTTGTAGCGCTCCGGAGTACTCTGGTCAGCATTCACCCGGAAAGGCACCGCCTCCACATCAGCGATAGTCTCCGCATAAGGGTAATAGCAATAGAAATCAGTCATAGTCCGGTCGTCTCGATAGTAAAGTTCACGGGAGTTCAGCGCTCCGCCCCCGAAGGTCAGCGGTTCATTGTCATAATGATTTCCCGAAGATGCCAGAGGCTCGGGCCCATTCACGACAAAAAGTCCGAGCACATCCCCGTCCTCGAACCTTTCGTCAGCAACCCGCGTCACCGCCGTAGCTATATGTATCGGTATTTCTCTTTCCGAGCCGTTCCCGCCAACCTCGTCATCTCCGTTCCTAACCTTCACGCTGCAGCCGCAAGCAAGCACCGCAAATGCCGCCCCCCCCACAAAGATTTCACGTATTTTCATATGTTTTGGTTATTTATCCCACGAAAATACGCAATTTGACGGAGTTTTGCAAAAAACGGCCTGCTCAGTGTCTGGAATTTTTCCGGAGCAGCCGATACAGCCAGCCTAATCCAAGCCCTCTGCGACAAAGGTGGACGTCGTTGTACATACCGCACTTCGGGCAGCGCACAGGAGCGGACATTGCCGTGGCGTTCCACTCTATGTCAGGAGCCCTGAACTCTGCGCCGCAATAGGCGCACTTACAAGTGATTATTCTACGCAACATAGGCCATCGTAATTAACCAATGATGATTTCATTTTCATCCACATCTCCGAACCTCTCAGCAAGTTTCGCCTTCGCACGGGCCTCCACTTCAGGAGTGATGTTGTACCGCACGAACCGGTAGGCAGCGATGAGAGCCGCGAGGTCGTCAGTAAAGCCGGTGATTGGAACGACATCCGGAATCAGGTCTGTCGGAAGTATGAAATAGCCCAATCCCGAGAACCTGTCCCTAAAGGCATCGATAAATGTCGCGTAGTTCGGCTTCGGAGAACATCCGGAAACGGGCCTGCCAGTAGCGGGACTTCTCGTCGTCAAACTCGCCCCGGTCAATCTCAGACTCCTTGCCAGCAGCATGGAGGATGGTATTGTTCCCGTCGCCCATGTGTTCCTGCCACGTCAGTTCCGCAAATGGGGAGTCCTGACGCTGACCGATGTGGTGGAGTTCGTAGGGGTCGCCGTTTGCATCGCGTGGAGGATACCCCTCCCCGATCAGATCGGCATTGTTGTAGTCCGCCCACTTGTCATAGTCGACAAGTTTGGTCTTAAGCCATTCCTTGCGGCAGTTGAATGCGCTCCAGTCAATGTCAGCGCGTATCAGAGCCGGACGACCACCGACACGCGCCTCCTTCAGGCCAGCTCGGATATAAATCTCCGCCTCGGCCATAGACCTGATGCTTCCGATAATCTCGTCCGACCAGCCGGTGCGACTGCGGAGAGTGTTTTGTTCTGATTGGGGCAGCATAAATTCTGTAACCTCTAAAATTGTTCATCAGATAGAGACGCCTAAGCTTGATACTGGCACATGCTTGCCTTGAACGACTGGTTGACACTCATTTGTCCGACATTATGCTCATTGACAAGATACAAGCCGATATCGATGCGTATCATAAAATTGAATCAAGACTATTATAAATATGCACTTGTTCATCAAATGCCTTTTCTATTGCCTTGCGGCAGTCTCGCTCGAAAGTAGAAAGATACTGCTTGTATGCCGCATAATCTTCCTTTTTCTCAATCTCACCCAGAGATTGAGAAACATTAAGCATTGATATTCCAATGACAGACGTGTTGAGAATGCTCTGGATTGCCCGGTTTTTTACATCATCAGAAACATCCATCTTGTTTATATCGTACTTAATCTGGCTCTTGATACTTGACGTGCAACTATCCCAACCATCAAACAGATGTTTCTGAATGGAAGACAATGCACTATAGACCGTTCTCGTAACCTGATGATAATCTGGGGCTACCGGTTTGGACACGGATCTCGCGGCATGGTTATTCTTTGCCAACATAGCAACACCTGCCGCACCTATCACAACTCCAAAGACCGCAAGTCCCGGTTTGTCGGAAACCACACCGGAAATCGTAACCACACTGCCAACACCCAAAAGTACATACTGGAGCGCATTCTGAGCTGGTAACGGCTGCCCCATTTGACTGTCATGAATCACCGGAACAGAAGCCTGCTCAGTAAATTCCAACTCCGTGATACTCTTTTTCAAATAATCTTCAAGTTCCGTCTTCTTTTGCCCCAAAGTGGCAATATACTTTTCTGAAACGCTCATAACAGACCTCCTATTCTTTCCAATACGTTCAAAGACTTCTTATACTTCTCAAGTTCCACACCCTTATTCCTTATATCAGATTCAAGTTTCTCAACATGATCCGCAATCGCAGCCTCTACTTTTGATATAAACTCATCCTTACGTTCCCGAAATACGGATATGGACTCCTCTTTAGCCTTCCTTAAGGCCTCTTTATACTGCCCTCTCACTGCATCAATTAACTGCGCCGCCCTGTCATGAGCGTCATTCTCTATATTAGATGCCCGCTGTTTCACCCCGTTTTTTGCATCATTCGCATCATCCCACCTAGACAGCGAAATTTGATCAGAAAGATAGTCCAAATTTTGCAATTCTGCCGCAATCTGAGATTTGAAACTGAACTTAATATCTGAAGTCTCAATAGTACTTGAATTGCCCATTGAGGCCAAAACCTCATCGAGTTTCGTCCTCAACGCATCACTCTCTATTATCGCTTCAGTATCTTTCAATTCACACTCCGTAATAATACTCCCTACTTTATCTCCTATCTCTGACATAAGTTGTCCGGCGTCTTCCTTCCACATTGCAATCATACGATTCGACGAACGATCAAGCTCCGAAACAAGGATCTCTATAAACTTTTGCTTATTTACTTCAGGAACTGTAACCGACACATCCTTTGACCCGAAAAGCATCTTATGCTGGGTAACTTTAATCTCCTTACTCGTGGTTGGGACACACCCATTCCAAGTAATCTCGAAACTGTCCCAGCATTCCTTCCGATAACGTTCGGCCTTTTCATCAGAGATGTTAGCCAATGAATTAATCTCCCGGCTGATTCTGCCCACAATTTCAAGATTTGCCTTTCGAGTCGCTTCAAGTGCGGAGATATCACTGCTCTCCAATGTTCGTATTCGGGACTCAATAGCCTCTTTACCTTCTGCCAGTATCCTGTTCAACTCTCCTGAAGAATTGGAGAAATAGGAATTGATCTTTTCTTTGATTATACTATCACGATTCTTTACAAATATGCCGTCAAGATAATCATTCCTGAGCACATCCATCTGTGACAGATTGAGGAAAGTGTCCATAATGTCCTGATCGTTCGCGAAAAAGCTCGGATAGAAACTCTTCATACGCGACACGACATGCCTCTCCGTTGCATCCCAACGATCTTCAGGTTTATTGGCAATAGCATAGCCTATCCCCGAACTTGCCACAAAAACAGGGTCATTTCCCCTATAGTCTGAATTTGCCAAATTCCGTCGCAACTGCGCTTTCAACTGCGTCTCACAATCCGCGATGGCGTTTCCGAGATCATCAGGAAACTTCGTCCCGACATCCTGAAGAACAGAGTCAAACTTGCTCGCGACCAGAACGATAGTCCCTATTCCCTGCGAACCGATTCGTCCGGTAAGAAAGTTCACGTCAGTACTGTCAAAGAAACGTCCGGAATAACTCAAAAAGAACACGCCGTGACACTCGCGTAGGAATTCCCTCGTTCGCATCTCCCTTGACACTATAGGGTCATTTACACCAGGCGTGTCAACTATCCTAAGATTCCTAAGCCTCTCATCATTTAGCCTGATTGTCAAGCATTTTACGATTGAGGTATATTTACCATCTGCACCGACATAGTCCTCAAGGACATTCTGCAGATTACGAATGTCGGAAAACGGCTCTGTAGAAACCTTCGACTTGTCGCAGACATTATTCTGAGCGGCCCGCGCACACTTTGAGACGAGTTCCTTTGCTGCAGAGAGGTCATCCGGAACATTTGCTATCTTGGCCAACTCCTCATCAGACAAGCCTGGAGAAGATTCTCGCTGTTCCCCTATCAGGCAGTCATATTCCTTCGCCTTATCCAGAAAAGTCGCCCACTCGCTCTTGTTGTAATACTCAACAGAGAACTCGTTCTGCTCCCCATACTCAAGCACAGTCAAACCGGCAGTCATCGGTGTGGAAGCGCGTGGAAGCACATTTTCCCCATTGAAAAACAAGGAATTCAAGAATGATGACTTTCCTGCCTTCACCTGCCCGACAACTCCTATCTTCAATATCTCATTATCCTTCTTTAAGGTATCTCCACCTTTTTCCACCTCCATAAACTTATTCCTTATCCTTATGAAGATGTTCTTTATGTTCTCGTTGCCAACACTGCTCGCCGAACTTAACTCGGTGTTCAGGCTCGAGAACACTTCTTTATAATTTTCCAAACTAACTGGCATATTCTAGAATTTAGAAATCCAACTTTCGAAATTATTATTCTTTGCAAGCTCGCAAAGAGGTGCCGACTTCGCAATCAGACTCCTATCACTCTCCATTAGAAGCTCGCATATATCCTTGTAATGGCACATAACTGCAGTTTCCAGAGCATTATATCCTCGGGCATCTTTCCACGACAAGTCAGCGCCATTCACGACAAAGAACTTAACCATCGCGTTATTACCACTTCTAACAGCATATGTCATAGGGGAATATCCCTGAGAGTTGCAATTTGTCAGATCCACGCCTAAGGAAAAGCAATTAAGGAAACGAGGCATGTTATCATTGGCTATTGCAGAAAAAATATCATTATCCTTCTCTGTATGCATTTCCTGCATAGTGCTTATGCACCTTCTTATCCTGTCCGATGCGTTGTCATAACATTGTTTGAACGAGGAAATGACTTTATCTTGCGATTCCGTAAGGAACTCTATATATTTCTGTAAAGAAATGATGGCATTAGTCACATCTTTTTGCTTATCCTGAATGAGAGTATATCCGGCAGCATCATTTCCTGCCACCTCATCAAAATTAACATTAACTGCTTTGAATAACTCCTTTCTATACCTTACATCCCTATAAAGAGGCTTTTCCAGATCATCGTATTGTTCTACTAAGTCCTTGTAGCACTCTATCCCTTTTTGAGCTCTGTTACTAACCGACGATGCATCTGAGAAAAAGCCCACTTTATCACGCCATTCATCTTCTCTATTAAGAGCTTTACGCCAACCTTTTAAGGAATCCCCCACTAATGATCTCAGGCAATCGTTTGCGTATTGCAGATTATCATAATCATCCAGCAAAATTTCCTTAAGCTTGGACAAAGTGTCCTTCGAGTCACCTCGATTCGCCCTTTTCTCCCTTGATTCCTTATCTTTCTCCCTTATTAGGTCTTCTCTTAATTTGTAGCAGTTTTTCAGGAAAGCATCAGATTCTGAAAGCTCCTTCACGAACAATTCCCCGATGCGCTGTGCATAAGATTCCTTATCGTCTGAGAGTCCGACCCGTTCATTAAGGCAGGCAAACAGCGAAGATACAAGCTCATTTTTCGACTCAGTCACCACAATTTCCGGAGTTTCCCTTGAATAGGCAACGAGGGTCAACGGCTGAACATTCAATTTTGACGCGCAGACTTTCTTTGCCCTTCCAAGAATTGCAGAGACCTCTTCACTTGACTTTTTATCCATCTTATTGAAGATGATAACTACCGGCTTGCCGCTGTCAATGCTATTCAAAATCTCTATATCCCGTCGGCTTATTGTTCCAGCCTCGATATCAATGCACCATAACACGACATCAGCATTAGCCACTGCCTTCAATGCCGTATCCTTGTCAGAACTCTTGTTCTCGGCATTAGAATCATCCGAGTTGTTGTAACCGGGAGTATCTATAAAAGTCATGTTCTTCAGATATTCCTTTCCTTTTGGTATCGGAACATACAAATACAACTCATCTAGAACAGAGGCAACATGGACCTTCGACGTGGAAGAGTGCTGTATGCAATCCAAAACCTCACTGTCCAGCAACACCCAGTCTCTCTTAATATTTTTCCCTCTTACACACAGGCACTTAACATCATCCGATACACTAATGTAGGTATTAACCATAGAGACTGGTTCGATCCCGGTAGGCAACACGGACCCAATGCCTGTGATGCTATTCAAAAATGATGATTTTCCGGAACTATAGCCACCGCATACCACAATTTTGATCGAAGAATGGGCATTGGTCTCTTCCTGCGTAACAGCAGCTTCACTACAAATCTCTTCAGAATGATTTACAATATCGTCTATGGACTTGCCGATAAACAAGTTAAGCCGATCCATTCCTTCCAATCCGCTATCAATCAATTGAGACTTAAGCAAATGAGTTCTGTCACAAAACTGTCCAAAATGTTCATCTGAACGAAAGGCTGCCAGTGACTTTCTGAAAGAGTCGTAGCTATCCGATACAGACAAATCCGCTGCGGACGTACAGATATGCGCGACAAGATCCAATGCCATCTGTGGATCCTCATATTTGTTAATCTTCAGAAATGAGGAAATGGGCTTTCGTCCCATCTCCTCACTCTTTTTTCGGATAAAGTTAAATCCCATAACAAATAGTTAAATACTTGCCTGCAATGCAAGCAGAGCCTCTATTTCCGCAGTCAAAGCTGCCGCCTTCTTCTCCCTTTCTGCCTTATCCTCTTCCTGTTGTTTCTGGATAACTTGGATATTATCATTGTACTTTCTGGTCTCGTCTTCTATCAAAGTCTGGATATTGCGTTCTACCTCAGCACGTTGTGAAGATATAATCTCCTCAACAGATGGACGCATAGACTCTACAATCTTAGAAACCACCTCAGTTGAGAATTTAATTTTAATCTCTTCGATCTTGTCTTCTTTGCTCTTGCCAAAGATCGCTCTAATCAAATCTGGTAGAATGTTAATTACTATAGTTATGATTGGTCCGAGAGTTCGTGAAAGCCCTTTAAAAAGAGTCGATAGTCCCTTGTATGCTATGAACTTTTCTGCTGCCTTATCCAAGCCTTTCTTCAATATACCCCCAAGGAGATCCTTTCCGACCAGACTTTCAACCATTGTTGTTGTACCAGTCAGAAGGTCGTTATCCTTGTCATTTATAATGTTGTCAACATTAAGCGCGAATTCCTGAACAGCACCGCTGATGATATCTCCATACTCCGACACTTCTTTCTTTAAGGAGTTTATCAGAACAGGCCGTATAATTGTCATTATCTCATTAGAGAACACATTAGAATCGACCCTTTGGTACATCAATGAGGCAATGTAACCGGATTTTGATTTCAAGGCCACTGCTATATCCTGCAGAATATCTTCAGCTGAGCCTGAAACCGACTGCGCAGCACTTGCACGCCTCTTCACATTTTCGATTGCCTCGTCTTTCTCTCTATACAATTGCTCAAGTTTACCAGAATAATCTGATCCACTGGAAAGCAGCAATTTAACCTGAAGTTGCATCTCTGCGATGAAACCATTAACATAATTTTCAACCGGCAATTTAAACCTATTCTCAATGAGTTTTTCAGAATCTATCGAACTTAGAATTTGCTCAAGTTCAGAAAAATTCTTTTCCACCGCTGATGTTACAACAACCGGCACTCTCTTTCCCAAATATTTCTCCGCAATTTCCTCAATTGTTTTCTTAATGCTGACAACCTCTTCGGAAGATTTTTTGTCACATTTGGAGATTGCGATATAGACTTCCGAGCCATATTTCTTAACCTCATCAATAAAATTAAGTGTCGTAGCCCTTAGTGTACCACATTCCGCATCTGTCACGAGCATAAAGCATGTACCATCCTGAACATAATTCAAAATAGCATTGTTATGAGCTTCCACGCCAGAGTCGATGCCAGGCATATCCACAATGACGATATGCTTCGCATTTAGAGCCTTTATTTTCTGATTGTTTATATAAACCTTAACAAGATTCGTTGGAACAAGATTCAGTTCTGATATTTTAGATAATGGGGCTGTGTCTTTAACTTTCCCCTCCACATCAAGGATTTCAAGCCGTTCTTGTTCTGAATAATATAGTTCATAGGAGACAGCTGTTTCCGGCAATATGTTAGTCGGCAGGAGATCTATTCCAAGGAAACTGTTTATCAGCGAACTTTTACCAGCATTGAAATCACCGACAAAAGGCACTTTCACATATGCATGATTGTTAATGTCTTGTTCAAGACAGTGCTTATCATTTCCAGCCTTAACAATTGAATCATGATTATTAAGGTTTTCCTTAGCGATGGCATACGCCTTATCAATTACCGAAATGAAATGTTGTACTTTTTCCATAATATATGAGTTAAAATTAAGATATTTCTACCGTCTCACCCAGCTAACTCCTTTATTGGTGGAGGTGTAGAGGCCTTTGGATGTGGTGGCGAGGAGTTTGGTGCCGTCGGAGGCCAGGGAGAGGAAGTCACCGGCGGAAGAGGTGGTGCAGCGGGGCGCCCAGGAGACACCGCCGTTGGTGGAATAGTAAATCCCCTTTGACGTGCAGGCGAGAAGTTCGCCTCCGAAGGTCAGAAGATCGCGGAAAGTTCCGGCAGCGGTTCCGGTGTAGCGGGGTGTCCAAGAGACGCCGCCGTTGATCGAACGCTCGATGATGTTCTTCGCGGCGTTGATGCGGACCAGCTCTCCACCGCTTGAAATGATTTGTGGCATAGGTTCAATTTTTATTGTACAAAGAAACACAATCCGCCACCGCGAATCAAGTTCATTTTGGTTCATTTGATATGGCGTGCAAATGATGACGCGAAAAGAAGAAATCCAATCGACATCGGCAAGGCTGAATTCAATCACTGCCTCAATACATCAGGCCGAAATGCCACAATGGAAGAGCGCGATAGCTGGGGAAGACGCGAGAATGGAATAAATGTAATTTTCGCTTGCCGTTTTGACGGAATAAATGTATTTTTGCACCATAGAAAAAACGGAATAAATGTAGGTCGTTATGCTCAAACGTAAGATTTCCAGCAAGATAGAGGAGTACTTAAAATCCGGGAGCAACAGGATGCTCGTAGTCGATGGCGCACGACAAATAGGCAAGTCGTTCATCATCAGGGATGTCGGCAGCAGACTGTTCCCCAACTTCATAGAAATCAACATGGAGAAAGACCGGCAGGGAGGCAGGCTGTTTGCGGAAGCGAAGACAGTTGAAGACTTCTACCTCGCCCTGAGCACATTCGCCGGAGAGAAAATGG
>ERZ808252.1639-NODE-1639-length-15835-cov-3.834791_pt1 | contig 15835 bp, 9 predicted proteins | sample MGYA00521242_ERZ808252 | MGnify/ENA primary metagenome ERZ808252 (study PRJEB31516, sample SAMN03275581) | gut metagenome | biome: mammalia-associated habitat; material: feces | host: Papio cynocephalus | place: Kenya | collected 2012-08-07 ...
TAGGTAAAAATTGTTATTTTTGACCTTTGAATGTCAAAAAATGTAATTGATAACAAAACATAACTGATAACAAACATGCAAATGAAACACAGAATCGCTGCAGTTCTTGCAGCCGCACTTGCACTCGTTTCCTGCGGAAAGGGTGTCAAGACTCCTGACTACTATGTCTGTGCCTACATCTGGCCTTCGTGTCATGATGACTCTCTCGCCCACGAGTTAATCTGGCCGGGCGGGCAGGGCGAATGGGAAGTAATCAACGCCGGCACCCCGCGTTTTCCGGGACACTACCAGCCACGCGAGCCGCTGTGGAAGGGAGATCAGGACGATGACCCTGTTGTCGTGGAGAAATGGATAAAGACCGCTCTGAAGTACGGTGTGAACACCTTCGTCTACGATTGGTACTGGTTTCACAACTACCCATTCCTCGAAGAGGCTCTCGACAACGGTTTCCTCAAGGCTCCTTCCAACGAGAAGATGAACTTCTACATCATGTACGCGAACCATGAGGTCACTAACTACTGGAACCCTCACATCAACTCCGACACTCAGTCCCTCACTTTCGACCCGCGCATCGACTGGCCGCAGTGGAAGGTGATTGTCGATAGGGTGATTTCGCAGTATTTCCACCGTCCGAACTATGTGAAGATTGACGGATGCCCTGTGTTCAGCATGTGGGACTTCGACATTTTCACCGAAAGCTTCGGCTCCCTTGAGGAGGCGGGCAAGGCCATGGACTACTTCCGTGCGAAGGTGAAGGAAGCCGGCTTTCCTGACCTGCACCTTCAGAAATGCAACGGAATCTGGCCGCGCTCAAAGGAAGAGACGGCGAGGATAAAGTCACAGATAAAGAGGTTCGGCATCAACTCCACCGCCGCCTACAACATGGGAGGGAAGAGCATGGACTACATATGCCACGGAATGCAGGCCATTGAATACAGGCAGCGCTGGTATGACGAATACGGGATTCCGCTTTTCCCTACCGCTTCCATAGGATGGGACGACACACCGCGCTACCCGAACAAGGGCGAGCAGGATGTCACCCGCTACAACCATTCTCCGGAAGCCTTCGCGTCTTTCCTCCAGACGGCCAAGGAATGGGCGGACGATCATGCGGACACGCAGCCGAAGTTCGTCATGATAAACGCCTGGAACGAATATGTCGAGGGCAGCTACCTCCTGCCGGACCGCTATTGGGGCTTCCGCTTCCTTGAGGCCGTGAAGGACGTGTTCGACGGAAAATACGACAAGCCTGAATAGGCTTCGGCAGAATATAAACACTAATCCGATAATCATCAGAACAATGAAAAAGTATTGTCTTATTGTTCCCGTCATTCTCGCGTTCGTGCTCCGGTCCTGCACGGCCGACAAGCTGGAACAGCAGGTCTCGTCTCTGGAAGGGCGTATTGCCGCTCTGGAGGGTGTATATGGCGAAATCAACGGCAACGCCACCGCCCTTAACGCTCTCTATCGTGAGAACCTGCTTATAATCAAGTATGACGAGAGGACTGAAAATGGGAAACCGGTCGGCTATGACCTTAAACTCTCGGACGGAACAACGCTCCACATCACCTACGGAAAGGAGATGGAGGGTCTTGCGCCCATAGTCGGAGTCAATGACATGGGCAAATGGGCGGTGTCGACGGACGGCGGCGAGACCTTTGTCGAAATCGGCGGTGCCGCGAGCCCGTGGAGCGAGGACGGAAAGTCCCCGATTGTGAGCATCGACAAATATGGCTTCTGGCAGATTTCCCTCGATTCCGGAAAGACCTGGGAGAGAGTGACCGGCGCGAACGGGGACCCGATAAGCGCCGTTGACGGGAAGTCTATGGTGCCTTCGTCATATTGCTTCTTCGACAGGGTCGCCTACAACAAGGAAACGGGCGACATGGACTTTTCGCTTGTGACGGGAAAGTCATTTTCTGTTCCTGTGACGGCGGAAGCCTCCATAAAACTGGAATATTACGATGAAAAAGAGGGCGCATGGGTGTATGGTAACCGTCTTAATGAATTTCCTGCCGAAATCAGCGGAATCAGCGACATGACCTTCCTCAATGTCCCGGACGGCTGGAACCTGTGGATGGAAAATGACAAGCTGGTCGTCGAGGCTCCTCAGGACGGAGTCACGGGCGACTATACGGTCAATGTCATCGCCTCGACATATTCCGCCGAGGCCAAGACGTTCAGTTTCAGATTCAGGTATGAAGAGGGTCTTATCCTCTACGACGACTTCCTCGGCGACGACATCGACTACCGCTGGTGGCTGCGCTACAAGAGCGGCACGGTGACTTCCGAGTGGGATACCTATCAGAAGGGAGATCCGGAAGAATCGGTCATTGAGGACGGCTTGCTGAAGCTCTATGCCCATGTTGAAGGCGATTCCTACAAGACGGGAGCCATCTGGACAAAGAACAAGCTGACCTATAAGCCGCCTTTCCGGCTTGACTGCAGGGCTCGTTTCACGCAGATGGGAACTGGAATCTGGTATGCGATCTGGGTGTGTCCCGATGCCGGCTATATGCATGGTGAGATTGACGTCTGCGAGAAGCTGAACTTCGGCACCACGACTTACCACACCTGTCACACCTTGTACACTTTGAACACCGCAGCTGAAAATCAGAAGAAGGAGACATATGTAAACGAGGCGGGTGAGACGGTGCCTAACTGGCATCAGGGCATAGCTCAGGACGCAATGCAGCCGGGAATGTTCAATGTCTTCTCAGTAGAGGTCACTGACGAGCAGATTGTGTGGCTGGTCAATGATGTCCCTGTTCACACCTATAAGCACATCCCTCATTCCGTAGAAGACCCGCTCTATTCGCAGCTCAAGCCGCAGGAGCAGGAGTACTACCTCCTGAACTGGACCTATATGGAGCAGGATTACAACACGCTTCTTAATGTGGCTGTCGGAGGGCAGTTTGTCGGCGGTGTAATCAAAAGGGAGGAATTCCCGGGACAGTTCGACATTGATTGGGTGAAAGTAAAACAGTTATAACACTAAAATAAATGAAAACTTACAGCAGATTATTTACTGCCGCCGCAGCGTCTCTGACGGCGGTTCTGATAGCGTTCTCATGCTCCGACCTCGACGGTCTTCAGGAAAGGGTGGACCGTATAGAAAACAGGGTCGCCTCATTGGAAAAGGTCTCCGAGGCTTTGAACGGCAACATTCAGGCGCTTCAGGCCATTGCATCCGGACAGGCAATCAACAATGTTGAGGAAAAGGACGGGAGCTACATCCTCACGCTTTCCAACGGCAACGTCATAACGCTTCAGCAGGGAAGCGTCGGCATGGGAAAGGCTCCGCTTATGTCAATCGACGAGGAGGGCTATTGGATGGTTGACTATCAGGACGGCAAGGGCCCCGTACATATTACCGACGACGAGGGCGAGAAGATTGTCGCCGTCGGACAGAATGGAATTACCCCGGTGTTCGGCGTGAGCACGGACGGTTACTGGACGGTAAGCTATAATGGGGGGGGCAGCTTCGCACCGGTTCTTGACGTAAACGGAGAGAAAGTCAAGGCGGTCGCCGGCAGCAGTACGGAAGACTCCTACTTCGCGGGCGTCGAATACACCGACGAGGCGCTTGTCCTGACGCTTAAGAACGGCGAGCAGTACAAGGTTCCGGTTGTCGGAGGCTTCCTGTGCAAAATCAGCGGGGCTGATGACGAGGTCGTCTTCAGACTCGGCGAGAAAAAGACTTTCTCAGTTGAGCAGAAGGGCATCGCCACGACAATCATAACCGCCCCTCAGGGCTGGGAGGCATATCTTACCAATACTGTTCTTTCTGTCCAGGCGCCGGTCGAGGCTGTCACTAAGGCCGTCCTTGCCGACACCCGGACGGATGTCTCTGTTGTTGCCATCTCCGAGGCCGGGCATCTCGCCATCGCCAAGGTGCGCGTGAAACTTGACGGCTCGGTGTCAGTGTATGACCCGGCTGCAAACATCGCTCTTGTAGAGGCCACGGTCAACTCTCTGAAATTCAATGTGACGACAGAAAACGCGACATCGTGGTACTGGATGCTCCGCAAGGCCGGTGAGGCCGCTCCGGCCGCTGCGGACCTCATTTCCGAGGGTACGAAGGGAACGGATGCCGTTGTAACGGTCGAAGGGCTGATGGGACAGACGGACTATGTCATGTATGTGCTTCCTTGTGGTGATGTGAACAACGGTCCGATTGCGGCGTTCAAGGCAACGACCGCGGACTATTCCAGCATGTATGAGGCATGGGAGGCCGGAGCCGAGATTAATATAGGTTCGCAGACCTACAGCAAGGAGAAGAACGGCAATGCTGTGCTTGTCAAGAATGCTGACAGCCGTGTTTGGGGCGGCTGGTTCAACGACGGCACCTACGGCGCTGTGTTCCTTGACGAAGGCGCAAGCGCATTCTTTAATGCCGGTGAAGGCTACAACAAGTCGGTTGTGGTCATCGGCAATGTTCCGGGAACCCGTCCTGTCGTGAAGTTCGCCGGAGCGATTGCAGTCAGCGGCTCGGACATGGCTCTCAAGAATGTCAGCGTGGAGATGGCCGACGGCATAGGCAGCAACGCCGCCATCAGCAGCAACACCGCGATGGGCAGACTGGTATTTGACGACTGCTATGTGGATATGAGATATCCGGTGCTCAAGAGGTTCGATGACAAGGGCACAGGAGTCGGCAAGATGACGGGAATCGAGATTGTTGACTGTGACGTCTGCGTGAACTGGGCATCCGACAACATCGCTTTCAACAATCCTGCGCCGTTCTTCCTCAACACCCACGCCGGCGGAGCCGACTGCGGCGATCTCACGGTAAGGAACAACGTGTTCTGGAGCAAGGGCGACAAGCAGGAGTTCCATATCTGTGCGGGGCCTTGGGTGAAAGACACCAAGTTCAACGATGTGGTTATTGAAAACAACACGTTCTACAATGTGAACAACGGTGCCGTAGCCACTGTCGGAAGGCAGAGGGCGCTGGTCGTAACCTCGACGGTGAACAGCCTGTCGCTGAGCGGGAATATCGCCTACGACTCCGCTCCGGATTCAAAGACGGTTTCGACGAGGGGACATTTTACATGGCTTTATGCAAGTCAGATGAAGCTTGATGACCTGAAGGCCGTGACGAAATGTTCCACGAGCAATCTGATTGACATCGCCGAGTATTGCTCACTTCTCACGACCAGTGACAACGGCGGAGCCGAATGGAACTATGGTCTGACCAGCCTGATAACCTGGGGCGATTCCAACAGGCAGACAATCAAGTCCTGGATTAATCCGTTCAAGTCCGAGAATGCCGAAACGGGTGTCTTTGAGACAACCGCTGACTACAAGGGCTATGGAGCGCAGCGTTAGGCGGTCGTGAAAATTAGTGAAATCTGATTAAAATTTCTTGCGATGATTGGGAAAACGCAAAAATATGGCTATATGGCGCCGGAAATCGATATTCTGGAGCTTGAACTGACTGGGGGGGGTTCTGTACCTCACAAGATATAATGAACGAATCCAAGGAGTCCTATGGCTCTGAACTCTATAACTGGGAATAGCATTATGACAAAACTTCAACATACCATTTCATTGGTGGCGGTCTTTCTTGCGGCGTCGTGCACGCCGCAGGAGATTGCCGGGCCGGACACTGAAGTTCGGGATGAGGGGCGGCTCATTTCCCTCTCAAGGGAAGTCTTCGTGAAGTCAACCCTTGACGGGGACGTCGCAAAATGGACTTTCGGAGACGAAGTCGCGGTCTATCAGAACGAGGGAGAGGCTCCCAAGAAATTCATCGCGCGAGAGGACGGCGTGACTGCCGAGTTCTTGTTGCAGGACGGTGAGACCCCGCTTGAAAGGACGGAAAACTACTACCTTGTCTATCCTTACTCGGCCGTGGGAACGTCGGCGGTGTCTTCGAATGCCGTTTCTCTGAACATTCCTGCGGAACAGACTGCGGTGAAGGATTCCTTTGACCCCTCCGCCGCTGTGGCTGTGGCTGTCGGCGCCGACTATGACGAAGCCTTCGTGTTCCGGAACGCTCACACTCTCTTCAAGGTGACGGTGCCAGAAAACTTCGGCGCGGAGATAGCGCAGATTTGCCTTTCGTCCAACACTGAAGGAGAAAGGATTGCCGGAGAGTGCACGGTGACATTCGATGCGAAGAATCCTGTAATTTCCGCGTCTGAGACGGCTGTCTCAAAGGTTGTCCTGAGCGGGAAAGACGGCTCTGTCCTCACTCCGGGTGCGTATTACATCGTGACAGCACCGGTGACTGTCGCCGGAGGAATCTGCGCGGAACTCATCGGAACGGACGGAAGGGTATATTTCAAGTACTCCACAAAAGGCAAGGAATTCAAGAGGAACATGATTTATGACCTCGGCGTGACGGTCGAAAAGGCGGGAACGAGCATTGTCCTTGACTCCAAATACTACACTGAGGGCAGCTCCTATGTCTATGGCGGCCGCGAGAACCGTTTCCCGGCAACCGTCTCGGGAGTTTCCGGAGCCGCGTTCACGAGTCTTCCAGAGGGGTGGAACGCGCGTCTTGAGAGCGATGCCCTCGTTGTCATCCCCGCGAGCGACTCGGAGGCCGGCATCCATGAGATTCAGATGTTTGCCTACGCCGACGGGGCAAAGGCGGACATACATACGTTCAAGTTCCGGTATGACCCGACGCTCATTCTCTACGACGATTTCGACGGCACGGATATAGACGACCGCTACTGGAGGCGTTTCGGTGATTATCAGACATCTCTATGGTGCTGGTTCCAGACAGGGGAAGAGGCTCAGTCGCCGGTTGCGGACGGGAAACTCCAGCTCAAGGCCGTTTATGAGGACGGGACTTACAAGACAGGGGCCGTCACTGGCAAGGGCAAGCTGGACTACGAGACTCCGTTCCGCATTGACTGCCGTGCCGCGATGAGCCGCAGGGCGACCGGCTTCTGGTGCGCAATCTGGACGGTGCCTACCGTCGGTTACCAGAACGGCGAGATTGACATCATGGAGGCCGGCGACCACTATACAGATGCCTCTTTCGCCTCCACTGCCCAATACACCTGTCACAACCCATATACCATTAACACCCCATCGAAACGCTATGACATCTATCGTCCCGGACAGGACCAGCCGAACAGTGCGAAGGTGGCGCTTGAAGATCCTTCGGGCTACCATGTCTGGACCGTTGAGGTCACGGACGAGGCTGTCGTATGGTATATTGATGGCACTCAAGTGCATAAGTATAGCAATGTCCGCCATACCACTGCCGACAATGGTTATAAATATGCGGCGGAGACGGCAACTAACTGGGCTGGAGAAGAAATTTACCCTAAGGCCAATTATCTCAAGAACTACACATTCACCGAGAACAACTACTTCGCGATATTCGACATCGCGGTAGGCAGCAGTTTCGTCGGCGGGGAGAATGACCCGGCCAATGTGCCTGCTCAGGAGGGCTTCGAGGCACAATTCGATATAGACTGGATTAAAATTTCTAAAATTAAATAGCAATGAAACTGATAAACACAATATTTGCGCTGGCTATAGCCTCCGCGTCAATCATCTCTTGTACGCAGACACTCGCGCCGATGGCGGAACCGCATGATTTCTCGGAAGAAACCGCAAGGCTCAACAATAATGTAGCCGCCGCTCAGGCTCTGGCGCAGGGACAGGTCATCAACTCCGTGATCGTGACGGGCAGCGTGTATGACATCCTGCTTGCAAACGGCACGCAGCTCAGGATAGACAACAAGGTTCGCTCGAACGCTCCGTCCGTTGAGTTCAGGGACGGGGAATGGCTGGTCGATGAGACGGTTCTCACCGATGCGCAGGGCGGGGAAGTCGCTCTGGAGCTTCTTCCTGAGTTTGCCGTTAATGCGGACGGGAAATGGACCGTCAGCGCCGCCGGAAAGGAAACTGTCCTGAAAAATGCCGCTGCTGCCGGGGAGTCCGACTATTTCGCCGGCATCGAGCGCACAGAGACGGCCTTCAGCGTCACGACAAGGTCGGCGTCCGTTTTTTCGGCTCCTGTGGCAGCGGGGTTCCTCTTCAAGATTGACGCGACCGGCGTCCAGGACTTCGCGCTCGGCCAGACGCGCAGCTACGGTGTGACCCGCAACGGAATCAGCGCTGCGACGGTCGTCGCTCCCGAGGGCTGGGAGGTGAAGCTTTCCGAGGCGCAGATCAGCGTCACGGCTCCTCACTCTCCTGTGACCAAGTCGGTCGTCGCCGATTCCAAGACGGACATTTCCGTGATAGCTGTTTCAACAGCGGGCTATGTGACCATAGCCAAGATTGTGACGTCGCTCGACGAGACCGCAAGCGCGACCGACCCGTTGGCAACTCTCGCGATGGGCGAGGTAAAGGCCTTCGAGGCCGAGGTCAATGTAAGCTTGCAGAACCAGAGCGCATGGTACTGGATGCTTAAGAAAGCGTCCGAGGCCGCTCCTTCGGCGGATGAAATCAAGGCTGCAAATGTCGGTTCCGACACTAAGCTGAAGCTTACGACCGAGCCGGAGACGGACTACACTCTCTATGTCCTTCCTGTCGGAGAGTCCAAGGACGGCGGAATCGCCAAGATTTCCTTCACTACAACTGCCGTGACCTCATACTATGAGGCATGGGAGGCCGGAGCCGAGATTAAGATAGGTTCGCAGACCTACAGCAAGGCCAAGAATGGCAAGGCTATGCTTGTGGGAACTGATTCGGATGTGACAATATGGGGAGACTGGGTTAATAATGGAAATTATGGCGCATTCTTTTTAGCAGAGGGAGCGAGCGCAAAATTCCATAATGCCGGTTACCAGAAACCGATAATCGTCATCGGCAATGTTCCCGGAACTCGTCCGAACTTGAATCTCACAACTAGTTTGTCCGTTTCGGGAGCTGATTCTGATGTCGCATTTAAGAATGTTAAAATCGGGATGGCAGACAAAATGAACTTGTTCGTCTCCAATAATGCGGAGATGGGCAGAATGATATTGGAGGACTGCTATGTTGACTTGAAATATCCTATGCTTCAGAGATTCAACGCTTCAGGAAACACCGGCAATATGGCAGGAGTTGAGGTTCTTGACTGCGATGTCTGTGTGAACTGGGCTTCGGACAATGTCTCCCTGCCATTCTTTGTAAGCACGCATGCGGGCGGGGCGGACTGCGGAGACATCACGATTAAAAACAATGTATTCTGGAGTCCTGACGGCAAGAAAGAGTTCCATCTGTTTGCGAGTCAGTATGGTGGCAAATATACCAAGTTTAACGACATATCAGTCGCGAATAATACATTCTATAATGTGAACAACGGTCAGGTGAATACCGTAGGAAGATCAAAGGCTATGATTGTAGCTTCTTCCATCAGCAGCATCTCTTTAAGCGGCAACATCGCATACGACACTAATCCGGACTCCAAGTCTGTCTCAACGAAACCGCACTTGACGTGGCTGGCTGTACAGAACAGCGAAATGACGACAAGTGCAGCTGCGGCTGTGATGACCTGCGCCGTAAGTAATCTTGTGAACATAGCTGAACTTTGCACTATTACGGATGGTGTCACTTCTGAATGGAACAATGGTATGACTAACCTGATAACATGGGTGTCAGGAGGCTATTCGGAGATTGCGTCCTGGAAAAACCCGTTCGCTGTCGAGAATGTAGAGAACGGCTACTTCGTGACTACTGATGAATACAAGGACTACGGCGCACAGAGAAAATAACACTACATCATGAAACTCAACAAGTTTATAATCATTTTTCTGGCCATCCTCCTTCCTGTCTCCCTTTGGGGACAGGCGGGGAACCGTGTCGGACAATTCCGGACCTCTCCCCGGAGCCACGATATATCAGGACGGGAATATGTCCAACGGAACGATGACCGGTCCTGACGGAAAATATTCGATTGTTGTCAGCTCCGACGCGACCCTTGTCGTTTCCTGCCTCGGCTATGCCGACATCAGGGAGAAGGTCTCGGGGAGAAGCCAGATTAACTTCACGATGAAGGAGTCTTATGAGACGCTGTCCGCGGCGGAGGTCGTGAGCGTGGGCTACGGTTCCGTGGCGAGGCGCGACCTCACGGGCTCGGTCAGCAAGGTCAACATGGACGACATCTCGAAATCGACTCCTATGAACTTCGACCAGGCTCTCGCCGGAAGGGTGGCCGGAGTCGTTGTCACCACGTCCGACGGCTCGGTGGGTTCGGAGGCCAACATCATCATCCGTGGAAACAATTCCCTCACCCAGTCCTCCGCACCTCTCTATGTCATCGACGGATTCCCTACGGAAAGCTCGTTCGCAAGCTCTATCAGCCCTGCCGACATCGAGAGCATCGATGTCCTCAAGGATGCCTCCGCTTCCGCGATTTACGGTGCCCGAGGAGCGAACGGAGTCATCATCATCACGACCAAGAAAGGCTCGCAGGTCAAGCCGACGGTAAGTTTCTCCTCTTCTTGGACAGGCTCGAAAATAGCCAACAAGGTTGATTTGCTTAACGGGTATGAATATGTCCGCCTGGACGACGAGTACTATATGAACAGGAGCTCTTCGCATACCTCATATTTTATGAACTATCTTGAGGACGGGACTCCTGACAGCCGGTATTTCTCGCTTGAAGACTACGCTTCCGTGCCATATGTCGATTGGCAGGACTATGTCTATAGAAATGCCTTCAGCCAGAATTACAATGTCTCGCTCAGCGGCGGCAATGAAAAGACAGGAACCAACTACAATGTCAGCTTCAGCGCCCTCGACCAGAACGGAATTCTCGTGGAAAGCAACTTCAACCGCTACTCGGGTAGCATCAAGATGAGCCAGAAAATCGGGGAGAAAGTCTCCGTTGACATCAGCGCCAGCTTCTCTCGCGCCAACACAAACGGCATCCAGCCGTCGAGCAGCGACTCCGGTTCAACTGCAAGTACCTATCTTCTCTACTCTGTCTGGGGTTTCCGCCCGTTAAAGCCTTTGCGCTATGGGGAAATCGGCGAGTCTTTCATCAACCAGCTTGTCGATGAGGAGGTTTCCAACCCTAACGACTTTCGTTTCAATCCTTTGGCAAACGTGAAGAACTCCTACAGGAAAGTCATCCGGGATTATCTCAACAGCAACATCGCCATCAATTACGACATAATCAAGGGACTGAGGCTCCGAGTGACCGGCGGCTACAATCAGGCGCGAACGAGAAATGAATCGTTCAATGACTCGCAGACTATGTCGGGACACCCGGCATCCCCACTCGGAATGGGACCGAACGGGCAGATTCTCAACACTGACGTGATGAGCTGGCTGAATGAGAACACTCTCACCTACGACAAGATTTTCGGCATTGACCATAACTTCCAGGCTCTCGTCGGATTCACCGTGCAGGGGGAGAATGCCCGCCATACTGGAGTCGCCGCCAATCATGTGCAGTCTGAACTTCTCGGAATCGAGGGCTTGAACACTGGCGAGTATCAGTCCGTGACTCCGTACCGAAGAGACTGGATTCTCCTTTCCGGACTTGCGAGAATCAACTACAACTATGCCCATAAGTACTATGTAACGGCATCGGTCCGCGCCGACGGCTCCTCGAAGTTCCCTAAGGGCAACCGCTGGGGATTCTTCCCTTCCGGCTCTCTCGCATGGTCCTTCTCTAACGAGGACTGGGCGCAGAACAGCGGGTGGTTCAACACCGGAAAGCTCCGCGCCTCATGGGGAATGACGGGAAACAACAGGACGTCGTCTCCGTATGACTTCTACTCCCGTTTCGTGACCACTCCAGGCTTCAACAGCCTCGACTATGTCCGTGACGGAAAGACCGTGTCGGGGTACTACCGGGAGAATATGGAAAACCCTTATCTGGGATGGGAAACCACGGCGCAGACCAACATCGGTCTCGACCTCGCCTTCTTCCAGAGCCGTATCTCCCTGACGGCCGACATCTATCAGAAGGACACCTACGACCTGCTTCTTCAGGCCACCATGCCTGCCTCATCCGGTTATGAGAGCGCGATGATAAATGTCGGTTCCATCAGGAACAGGGGGCTTGAACTGTCGCTCACCGCAGTTCCTGTTCAGGCCAAGAATTTCACATGGACATCCACGCTGAACTTTGGTATGAACAACAACACGGTCACGGCTCTTGCCAACAATCAGACGACACTCATCTCCACGATATACTGGAACTCGCGCTACAGTTCCCAGAATCCGTATGTGACAAAGGTGGGGATGCCTACAGGCCTTATGTATGGCTACCGTTATGTCGGAACTTACAAATATGATGAATTTACCAACGGAACTCTTCTGAAGGACGGCATCCCATATGTGGGAGTCAGGGAGAATATCCGTCCTGGAGACCCGAAATATGAGGATGTCAACGGCGACGGCATCATCAATGATTCTGACCGTACCGTCATCGGTATCGGACAGCCGCTTCACACGGGCGGATGGAACAACACCTTCAATTTCTATGGCTTCGACCTCAGCATCTTTATGAACTGGAGTTATGGCAACGACATTCTGAACGCCAACCGCCTGGTTTTCGAGTACTATGACGGAACGCAGCTGAATCAGTTCGGCTCTATGCGCAATGCCTGGAGTCTTGAGCGCAACCCGGACAGCGATATTCCGAGGTCCGGCGCATCAGGAATGGAGTATTATTCCTCAAGGGTTGTCGAAGACGGCTCTTTCCTGAGAATAAAGACGGTGACTCTCGGATACACGTTCCCGTCAAAATGGATGCAGAAGATTAAGGTACAATCCCTGCGTGTCTATCTTACGGCGGACAACCTCTTCACTTTTACGAACTATTCGGGACCGGATCCTGAGGTTTCCACCAGAAACAGCGTCCTTACTCCGGGATTCGACTGGTCGGCATACCCGAGGGCCCGCTCTATAACCGGGGGAGTATCGTTCACTTTTTAAATGGGGTAATACTTAGTAATTATTTGAAATGAAATCGTACAAAATATTATTTGCGGGTGTCGTGCTCGGCTTCTCTGCGTTTCTCGGAGGCTGCAACGCTTTGGACCGTGAGCCGCACATCATCACTGAGGACCAGTTCTACACCTCGTCGGAGCATGCCCAGCTTGGACTGAACGCGGTGTATGGCGTGATGAACAGCTGGCAGCTCTACGGATGCACGCTTATTCTTGACCTCGGGTACAACACTGACATTTCCATGTACCTTTCCACCACAAACTCTTCGATGTACGGGGCTTCGCTTGAACTTGACGCAAACTCCGCGTCGGTCTCTGACCCGTGGACATGGCTGTACAAGGGAATAGGAAATGCAAACGCTTTTCTTCAGAAGATTTCCGGCACCGAACTGGATCCGGACGGGTCTATGTGCGCTCAGGCAAGGTTCCTCCGTGCCTGGTATCACTTCGTGCTTGCCCAGAACTGGCTGGATGTGCCTCTGAAGACAACGGCCACGGAATCCTATAAGGATGTCAAGATTGCCCCGACACCTCAGCATGAGGTGATGAAGTGGGTGGTTTCGGAGATGGAGGAAGTTCTTCCGCTCATCACGGAACGCCTCGAACACGCGCCGTCCGACGTGACGCGGACCACGGTTCACGGAATCCTCGGCAGGATTTATCTCTATATGGCCGGTGAGGCCGTATCGGGGGTTACCGACGATGAGAGGCACAGTTATTTCGAGAAGGCCGCCGAACATTGCAAGGCCGTTATTGACAGCGGACTGCATAGTCTCAATCCGGACTATTCCCAGATTTTCATAAACTATGTGGCGGACAAATATGATACTGAGTACCACGAGTCAATGTGGGAGGCGGATTTCTACGGAGACCGCACATCGTCTATGTACTACGGAAACAGCCGCTGGGGAGAGCTCAACGGACTCAGATGTGCGTATGCGGACACGGATTGGTCTACTCACAAGGTGAATTGGGCAAACGGTCTGTTCGGCAACACCTATCGTCTGTGGGAACTCTTTATGGAAGAAGACCGCACGCCTTATGAGAGGGGACTTTCCGTAATCACCGACAAGCGTCAGGACTGGAGCATTCCGGGATTCAACTACGATGGCTCAAGGGACATTGCCTCCATGTATCCTTATGGAGGGGATCCATCTGACACAAGGAAACTGATTTCCGCTGTTGACCGCACTCCGTATTACAGTTCGATAAACCCTGCTGAGCAGAACACTAACCTCATCCCGACATACAATCCAGGCGGACGCCAAATCGGAAAGTTCCGCCGCGAGGTTCAGTATGAGGGGCTCAAGAATTTCAAGAGCATCTGGACCGGGATCAATGTGCCTCTGCTGCGCTACTCTGATGTCATTCTTATGTATGTCGAGGCTGTCAATGAACGCGACCACAGGCCTACCGAGGAACTTTATGACATGATTCTTCCTCTCCGTGAGAGAGCCGGAGTACAGACTCCTTCCTACTCGAAGTACGACACCTACGAGAAGTTTCAGCAGTTTGTCAGAAACGAGCGTGCCCGTGAGCTTTGCTTCGAGGGACTCCGCAAGCATGACCTCATACGCTGGGGCATTTATTATGAGTCTATGCTGGAAGTTCGCGACATGGCCATGACCAATTCCAAATGGGCAAATTCCGGCTCTGCAAGGAATTTTATCACGCTTGTCGGCAGGATGAGCGAGAGGAACAACTATCTCCCTATACCGTCCATAGAACTTTCAGTGAACACGGAAATGAAACAGAACCCTCTATGGTAGGGGTACATAAATAAAAGACACAATGAGAAAGAACATTTATATTTCGGCATTTGTGGCCATGACGGCTCTTCTGGTCTCATGCCAGCAGCAGAACATTTCGCTTCCTGTCGATTTCGACGTCAGGCTTGACGGGGACAATGTCTATAGGCCGGGGGAGATTGTCCGTTTCCGTTTCGACGGGGACGCTGACTACATCACATTCTACAGCGGTGAGGTAGGACATGAATTCGACAAGAAGGACAGGACATCCATCCCTGTGGAGGACATAAAAAAATTGTCTTTGGACATGAAATTCCAGCCGTTGTGGGGAATAGGCGCGTCGAACCCGAAGTCAGAATACGGATTCAGAGTCTATCTTTCAAAGGAATTCAAGGGATTCTCAAGCGAGGACGGTTATGAACAGCGAAAGGAAATTCTGAAAATGAAGGAAGATGGGCAATTCCCTCTTACTGGAGAGGAACTGGACAAACCGTGGAAGCAGGTATGGAATGACCTCGACTGCGAATCTATACTCAATGAATGGAAATACGGCTACAGCACTGACCTTGCCGACTATGCCGACAATTTCTGCATAGCCTTCCATTGGAAGCCGTGGACGATTAACTGGCAGCGAAATCAGAGAACCTATCATGTTCAGGGGGACATTACCATGGAATATGGAGAGGCCGAGCGGAGACTGACGTCTTTCACGGAGATTCCGTTCACTGTAGTGACCATGAACGAGGAGGATCCTCCTCACCTCGGGGTTAATCCGAAGATGAGGGGCGACACGACTTCTATCGGAACAGTCAATTTCGGAAAGCCTAATTGGGACATCAACTTTGAGGGGGCGGCGAATAATTACCCCGGACTCAACTGGGAGCTGGACGTGTGGTGCATCTCTGAACCGATGCCTCTCAATTCCGTGTCCAAGGACAAGGGCGTGCAGATAAAGAGCCTTCTCAGCCCGATTCTCACCTACGATCATGTCTATGACAAGCCGGGTACCTACAAGGCTGTGTTCTATGGCGTGAACGACAACTATCAGGGGCGGAAGACCGCAGTTAAGGAAATTACCGTAATTGTGGTCGATGACAAGCCTTTCTCTGAAGGGGAGTGATGACGGCAAACCGAATGGGAATGAGAAATTGCGAAAGAAAACTGATATTGGCGACACTGACGGCACTTCTGCTGTCAGTGCCGTCTTTTGCCGGGGATGGGTCG
>ERZ808252.1644-NODE-1644-length-15772-cov-8.758542_pt1 | contig 15772 bp, 10 predicted proteins | sample MGYA00521242_ERZ808252 | MGnify/ENA primary metagenome ERZ808252 (study PRJEB31516, sample SAMN03275581) | gut metagenome | biome: mammalia-associated habitat; material: feces | host: Papio cynocephalus | place: Kenya | collected 2012-08-07 ...
ATTCGTGCAGACCTCGGTAATAGAACATCTTCAGTTCGTCCGTGATGATGAACGGGACAATGTCGTGGTTCAGACATTCTTTGAACATTATCAGACGTCCGACTCTGCCGTTGCCGTCCTGAAATGGGTGTATCGATTCAAAACGCTGATGGAAATCGAGTATGTCTTCAAACAGAATTGTTTTTTTGTCTTTGTACTCTTTCAGCAGCGCACGCAATTCAAGCCCAACCTTTTGCGGCGAAGTTGTCTCCATCCCGCCGACCTCGTTCGGCAGCCGTTTGTACTCGCCGACCGTGAACCATGATTTAGACGCATCCGATGTCCCGCTTTTCAGCAAGCCGTGAAGTTGTTTCATCATGCTTTCCGTCAACGGCTCCTTCGCGTGGTCAATTATAAAGTCGATGCAGCGGAAATGATTGGTTGTTTCAATGATGTCATCCACTTTTACAGCGTTTTCCGTGATTCCTATCGTGTTGGTCTCGAATATATATCGGGTCTGCTCTTTTGTCAACCGGCTGCCTTCGATGTGGTTTGAATTATAGGTCAAATCAATCTGGGTACGATGATATATGCCGCCTTTGATTCCAGCCTCTTTTTGCTCGCGCAATGCGTTCAAAAGAGGGGGAATCCGGATCTTTGCATTCTTGCGCTGAGGAAGCGGAGCATCGGCAGGAACACTCCATGATTTGCCGATAAGTCTTGCTCCGGCAATTTTACCTTGAATGCAATAGTTCCTCACTGTACGCTCTGCTATACCATGTGCTGTTGCGTATTCTTTTGTAGAGATATAATCCATATAATTGTCGTCGGCCAATGCTCGAAACGATGCAAATATAACATTTCTTGCCGTTATCGGCAAGAAACGGGCGCCGTTCTCGACCTGCGTGTCCAAGATTGTGCCGATATGATATGACGGGTTATAGTGTATAATGGCATTTCTGCTATAACCCGGCTCGAAAAACGCTTCCAGACGCTGCTTTTCGTTTCGGGTTATAGCATTTTACTGGAGTTACGCTCTAACCTGTCGCGGTGTCGTGGTGTCGTGGTGTCGTGGTGTCTCCCTGTCTCCCTGCCTCCCTGCCTCCGTGTCTCTGCGTCTCTGCATTGCCGGCTGTGGCTTGTTCAATATCGATGGAGAAAAAACTTTCAATATTCGGGTTGCCCGTGCGGAACTTGTCCTGTACTTGTCCCGAACTTGTCTTGCATCGGAGGACAAGTTCGGCTGGCTTGAGTATGTGTCCTGTAACTGTGCGTCCCGCAGGTTGGGGTATTTTCTTCGATTATTACCCCAACCTTTCGCGGACACCGCCCATACACAGCACTCTGTGGCATCCCGGCTTCAAAGGTTGGGGTATTTTTCGCGCTTTTTACCCCAACCTCCCCCGGACGAAGGCACTGAGCCACCGCGGCCACCCAACCTCCCCCGGGAAGCACTGTGCCACCCCAACCTCCCACAGGCGGTCGAAAGCATCAGCGACGAAGGCAATGCGCGGCCGCATCCCGCCCCGACCACGCCAATTATTTGAAAGAATTGCTTACCTTTGCTTGATTATGATAACACAGGAGCAGATCAAGGATTTGCAGGCCCGGACGGACACGCTCGGGCGCTGCATCGACATAGACGCCAAACGCAAGGAACTCACTGATAAAGAGGCGCAGACCCAGGCCCCCGACTTCTGGGACGACCCCAAAAAGGCCGAGACTTTCCTCAAGGGGGTGAGCGGCGTCAAATCGTGGGTCACTTCATTCGATGCCGCCCGTTCGGCTGTGGACGACCTTGAGGTGCTTCTGGAGCTTGATCCGGAGAGCAAGGAGACGGATGAGGCGTTCGAGCATGCCAAGGCTCTGGTCGAGGATCTCGAAATGCGCAACATGCTCGGTGCGGAGGGGGATTCCCTCGGCGCGGTGCTCACCATCAACTCCGGGGCCGGCGGCACGGAGGCCAACGACTGGAGCGCGATGCTGATGCGCATGTACATGAGATGGGGCGAGCGCAACGGCTACAAGATGACCGTCACCGAAGAGCTCGAAGGTGACGAGACCGGCATCAAGTCCGCCACCATCCAGTTCGAGGGCGACTATGCATACGGCTATCTCAAGGCTGAATCCGGGGTACACCGACTGGTGCGAATATCCCCGTTCAACTCCCAGGGCAAGCGCCAGACCACATTCAGCTCCGTTTTCGTGTATCCCCTTGTGGACGACACCATCAACATAGAGATCAACCCTTCCGACATCGAGTGGGACACTTTCCGCTCCGGCGGCCATGGGGGCCAGAACGTCAACAAGGTCGAGACCGGTGTGCGTGTGCGCCACCTCCCGACCGGCATAACGGTGGAGAACACCGAGACCCGCAGCCAGCAGGACAACCGACAGCGGGCCCTTCTCATCCTCAAGTCCCGCCTCTACGACATAGAGCTGAAGAAGCGCCAGGAGAAGCAGGCCGAGCTTGAGGGGCAAAAGAAGAAGATCGAGTGGGGTTCGCAGATCCGCTCATACGTGCTGCACCCGTACAAGATGGTCAAGGATCTCCGCACCGGGTACGAGACAGCCGACACCCAGGGAGTGCTGGACGGCGACCTCAACGAGTTCATGAAAGTATATCTAATGCAAAACTGATTATATGACAGAGTTCAAGTATGCTCCGATGTTTCAGCTTGGAGAAGACAAGACTGAATATTACCGCATCCCAGGTTCAGAGAAACTGGTTAGCGTCTCCGACTTCGAGGGACACAAGATTCTGAAGGTCTCAAAGGAGGCCTTGACCCTCATGTCCAACACCGCCTTCCGTGACGTGAGCTTCATGCTGCGCCGCTCGCACAACGCCCAGGTTGCCAAGATCCTCAGCGACCCGGAAGCCTCCGACAACGACAAGTACGTGGCTCTAACCTTCCTGCGCAACGCCGAGATAGCCTGCAAGGGCAAGCTTCCGATCTGCCAGGATACCGGCACGGCCATCATCCACGGAGAGAAGGGCCAGCAGGTATGGACAGGCTTCTGCGATGAGGAGGCCCTCAGCCTCGGAGTGTTCAAGACCTACACCGAGGAGAATCTGCGCTACTCCCAGAACGCGCCTCTGGACATGTACAACGAGGTCAACACCAAGTGCAACCTCCCTGCCCAGATCGACATCGAGGCTACAGAGGGCGACGAGTACCGCTTCCTCTGCGTGACCAAGGGCGGCGGCTCGGCCAACAAGACCTACCTCTACCAGGAGACCAAGGCCCGCATCCAGAACCCTGGAACACTCGTGCCGTTCCTCGTCGCCAAGATGAAGACCCTCGGCACGGCAGCCTGCCCGCCGTACCACATCGCCATCGTCATCGGGGGTACTTCCGCAGAGCGCAACCTCCTCACAGTCAAGCTCGCATCGACCCACTACTACGACGATCTTCCGACCACGGGGGACGAGACCGGCAGGGCGTTCCGCGACCTCGAACTTGAGAAGCAGCTCCTCGACGAGGCCCACAAAATCGGGCTCGGAGCCCAGTTTGGAGGCAAATATTTCGCTCACGATGTCAGGGTGGTGAGACTCCCGCGTCACGGGGCTAGCTGCCCTATCGGACTTGGCGTGAGCTGCTCCGCCGACCGCAACATCAAGACGAAGATCAACTCCGACGGCGTCTGGATCGAGAAGCTTGACGACAAGCCGTACGAGCTCATCCCGGAGAATCTCCGCAACTCTGGCGAGGGCGACGCTGTGAAAATCAACCTCGACTGCCCGATGAGTGAAATTCTCGCGCAGCTCACCAAGTATCCGGTGAGCACCCGACTGAGCCTCAACGGCACCATCATCGTGGCCCGTGACATCGCCCATGCCAAGATCAAGGCCCGTCTCGACGCGGGCGAGGGGATGCCTGAGTATTTCAAGGATCATCCGATCTACTATGCCGGCCCGGCCAAGACTCCTGCGGGCATGCCATGCGGCTCTCTCGGACCTACCACTGCCGGCCGTATGGATCCGTATGTGGATGAGTTCCAGGATTATGGCGGAAGCCTTGTGATGCTTGCCAAGGGCAACCGCAGCCAGGCCGTCACCGATGCGTGCAAGAAGCACGGCGGCTTCTACCTCGGCTCAATCGGAGGCCCTGCCGCCATCCTCGCCCAGAACAACATCAAGTCCATCGAGTGCGTGGAGTATCCGGAACTCGGCATGGAGGCGATATGGAAAATCCGCGTTGAGGACTTCCCTGCGTTCATCCTCGTGGATGACAAGGGCAACGACTTCTTCAAGAAGTTCGGTCTGTGAAAAAAGGGCTTCGAATAGCCCTCTTCTCAGTCCTCGGATTTCTGGTGCTGCTTTTCGCGGGGCTTCAGATCGCCCTCAACTCGAAGCTGGTCACCGGGGCCTTGGACAAGTTTGCCGAGGAGAATATTGACGGGACTCTCAGGTACTCACGCCTGAGAGTCTCGCTGCTCGGCAGTTTCCCGGGAGTCAGGCTGACTCTCGACAGCCTTTCCGTGACTTATCCCACTGAAAGGTTCGCATCTTTCTATAATCGCCCTTTCCTTGCCGGCCGCTTTTCCGCGCGCGGAAGGGGAGAGGCTGCGGATACCCTGCTCAGGTTTGACCGTATGAGCGTCAGTGTCAATCCGTGGGGGCTTCTGGGCGGCAGGATTGAGGTCGGGGAAGCCTGTGTGGACGGGTTTTCCGCTTTTGTCCACCGTTTTGACGCCGAGACCTCCAACCTTGACATTCTCAAGTTCATGGCCCCTTCCGATACCGTGTCGGAGGCTGGGGCTTCCGGAAGCACGCCGCTGATTTCCGTGGGGAGACTTTCCTTGGGTGAAAGGACCAGCATCGTCTACACTGATGCCCCGTCTTTGCTGCGCGCCTGCGTTGATATGGACGGATTCGCTGCCGGGGCCGGGTTCAAGATGTCGGATGGTGAGATGTATCTGCATGATGCACAGCTCCGTATGGACTCGCTCTCCGTATATGGCATCGCTTCGGCGGACACGCTCGACCTCGGAGTGGGCAAGTTCGAGGTGAGGGAGGATGCTCCGGACAAGTTCACCCTTGATTTCTCGGCTCTGGCGCGTCTGGGGACTGCTGCTGCGGGCCGGCTTGAGCTTCCGGCTGAGATCAGGGGTTCTGTTCTGTTTTCCAAGCACTCTGACCGCCTGAGCCTGGGCGCGGATGGCTTGACCGCGCAGTTTGCCTATCTGCCTCTGAATCTGGAGGGTTCGGCTGAGGTTTACCCGGACAGCGTCGTCATCGATGCTACGGCGGGTCTTGTGGCGTGCAGTGTGGAGAAAGTGCTCCGTGAGTATGCCGACAAGGTTTTGCCGGCGGCGGCCGGCTTCAGCACCGATGCCCTGTTGACAGCTGACATCAGCGCCGACGGGGTCTATTCCCGGGGGAGGATGCCTGCTGTGAGCGCGTGTCTTCGCATACCGGCTTCCGCCACTGTTTATCTTCCTGACAGTCTGCGTCTTGAACATGCTGTTGACATTGATGCGGACTTATCTCCGGCAGGTCGCCTGAAGGCTGACATACATCAGTTGGACCTGTCCGTCCCTGGGCTTGACCTGTCTCTCGGCGGAGGGGCTGATGAGCTTCTCGGCAAAGACCCTCTCTTCCGTGTCTCGGCTGACGCGAGGGCTGATGTGGAGAGGCTGCTGTCTCTGTTGCCGGGAAAGGATTCGCTTGATATAGAGCATGCTGAGGGGGATGTGCATCTCACTCTCGATGCGCGTGCGCGGCAGTCGGAACTCAAGGATTTCAGATTCGCGCAGACTGACATAAAAGGTGCTCTCGAGAGCCGGCATCTGCATCTGAAGATGCCTTCGGATTCCATCGAGGCCTGCGTCTACAATGCCGGGGTGCGTCTGGATTCCAGACTTTCAGGCCTTGACCTCAATGCGGATTTTGACAGTGTGTTTTTCTACAAGGGGGCTGGCCTCACCGCCCGTGTAAGGAAAATTTTCAACGAGGCACACATCTCCAAGGTCGAGCAGGACGGGGCGGTTCTCCCCAGGATCGAGGTCAGCACTGCAGGGGAGCGGGTGTTCTTCAAGTCTGGATCTTCGCGTTATGCGGCTAGCGGGGCCAATGTCAGCGCCGCCGTGCAGAAGCTGGCCGCCAGGCAGGAGCACCGCCACCGCCGTCCGAGACATCGTCACGGTGGGGAATTTGATTTCGCGGACATCGACATTTCTCTGGATTCTTCTATAGTAAAGTATCTCAGGAACTGGTCGGCTTCCGGGCACATCAAGGCTGATTCCGGATTCTTCGCCTCGCCGATGCTGCCGCTGCGTACGCGGCTTACAGCTCTGCACGCTGATTTTGACGATGAGAAGATAGACATCGACACCATCGGGGTGAAGTGCGGCACCTCGGATGTCAACTTGAGCGGAACCATGTACGGGGTGAAGCATTCTCTTATCCACAAGAGCATGATACAAACTAGCCTCAATCTTGACTCAAGGCGCTTGAATGTCAATGAGTTTCTCTCTGCCGTACTCGTGGGGCGCGAGAATGCCGCCGAGGTGGCCACGGAAGATGAGAATGATGAGAGTTTCGTCACTGACACTCTGGCCGATGCCAGGGTGGATCTGCACAAGTTCCCGATTTTCGTGGTTCCGGCCAATCTTGATGTCAATGTCGGCCTGACTGCCGACCGGGTGGACTTCTCCGACCCGCGCATCGGGCCTGTGTATTCCGGCATCAAGATCAAGGACAGGACGATGCAGCTCACCAGTACCTATATCACCACGGAGCTGGGCAAGATCTATCTGGACGCTTTTTATGCCACTCGTTCCAAGCATGACATTTCCGCAGGTGTGAACCTCAATCTTTCGCAGATGTCGGCCGGTGAGATCATCCGGCTGCTTCCGGCTGTGGATTCGCTGATGCCTGTGCTCAAGGCTTTCGACGGCAAGCTGAGCTGCGACATTTCGGCCACGGCGCAGATAGACACCAACCGTAATGTGATTATACCTACCCTTGACGGGCTTGTCCGTCTGTCCGGCAAAGATCTTCGCGTGACCAATACGGGACAGTTCGGCAAGGTGGCTAACCTGCTCCTTTTCAAGAAGAAGGAGACTCTGGACATCGACAATATGAATGTGGATGCCCTGATTCACGACAGCCGGATAGAGGTTTTCCCTTTCGTGCTCGGAGCTGATAAGTACCGCTTTGCTCTGCGCGGGACGCAGGGTTTCGACAAGAGCATGTTCTATCATCTGTCGGTGCTCAAGGCCCCGTTCCCTATATTGTTCGGAATCAATATATACGGCACCGCCGGGCACACAAAAGTCTCTTTGGGCAGACCGAAGTACCACGATGGCACGGTGCCGGTGTTCACCCGTCAGCTTGACACTGTCCAGATCAACCTTGCGAAGTCCATCAGGGATATTTTCGACAGGGGAGTGGAGTCCGTGATGCGGCACAACGAGAGCGCGGTCGGGACTCTGGACTTGCATAGTCTTGTGGTGGACCCTCTTCAGGCCTCACAGGAGGGGCTGGATGATGCCACCATGCAGAAATATGCCGAGATGGCTGACGAGTTCGCTGTGCAGCAGGAGGTCCAGGAGCAGCAGGATGAGCTTGACGCTGAAGTCTCGGCCGCTCTCAATTCTACTTCGGAGGACATGACTAGGGTGATGAAGGAGTATGAGGCGTCGATCAAGGACCGGCGATTCGACCGCTGGCTGCGGAAGAGCAGGAAAAAGTAGGCGGACGCCGTGCTCCGGGTGCGGTGCTGTCTGGGTGTGGTGCTGTTTGGAAGCTACTTCGTTTTTGTGTATATTTGCATGTTCAGCCGGTTTCGGCTGTGCTGACGCGGGTGTGTTGTAATTGGTAGCCAAGCCAGACTTAGGATCTGGTGCCTTCGTGCGTATGGGTTCGAGTCCCTTCACCCGCACTATCTTTACGGGGCATATCCCCGAAACCCCTGCGGCGCTCAAGTCGCTTTCCGACTTTGCAGGCAAAGTCCCGCGACCGCGCCGGTGCTCTGATGAGCACTGGGGCATATCCCCGAAACCCCTGCGCTTGCTGCGCAAGCGCAAACTTCTCAACCCCAGTCACTTCGTGACAGCCCCTTTCAGGGGCATGCCGGCTCGGCTCGCCTTCGCCGGGCGTCTCCGCTGCTCATTCGCTCCGCAAATTCGCTGACGCTCCGCCGCGCCGCTGCCGCGGCCCTCCGGGAAGTCGCTTTCCGACTTTGGCGGTGCAAAGTCCCGCGACCGCGCCGGTGCTCGTCACTCGCTCCTCCTCCGGTTCCATCACCCGAAAATTGTGTGAGGTAGGGGTGATAATGGTCAAAAATACCCCTACCTGCAAAGGTCACTGACAATACGCAGCGTTCTGAGGCATTCTCGCTCCGAAGGTATGGGCAATTTTCGCACTTTTTACCCCTACCTTCCCATCGGTAGATTGGAAAGAGGAATCGCTGACGCTCCGCCGCGCCGCTGACGCGGCCCTCCGGGAAGTCGCTTTCCGACTTTGCAGGCAAAGTCCCGGCCCCGGGCGGTCCGCTGATGAACGCATGTTGCTCCAATCACAGTCCCGCGCCGCCTGATGCTGGTTTGGGGCGAATCCGTCAGCCTCGGTCGTGGGCAGCCATCTCTGGCCGCATTCCGACTGAGGCAGGCGTGGCCGACGTACCCTCCCAGGCCCCTTGGTCATGTCCGCCTGCCATGGAGGCTTGTGCAGGCCATGATGTCATGGCCGAGTTTGGTGAAAAAACGGACTTGACGTGAGATGGTGTCAACGAGGCATGGCAATGTCCGGAGAAACGCCCTTTGGCCGGACAAAAGGCCGATGCTCATGACATGCTCATCTAAGCTGTGCGAGCGGTGGCGGCCAAGTGTTTGATGCTGAGGTATAAAGCGATATGGCCTATGCCCATATCCGGGGAGGCGAAACGTTTAATATGCTTATTGATAGCCTTTTATCCGCCATCGCTTCATCTGTCGCAGGTTCCGCATCTCTCTCTGATGCATTTACCTGAAGGACATTGCTCTGCGCTCATCCCATAACACCTGCCCAGGCTGCCACCGCCCACTCCACCATAAAGCCAGTGCAGCTGTCAGTCCAAACCGCCGTCACCCCAAGATGGCGAGGATGTCCTCCACTATCTGCTCGTCCATCAGGCGATTGTCAGAGAGGAGCTGCTGAATATCGAAGCGGTCATAAAGTCCTTTTTTTATTCCGCCGACAAGGACCTTCATATCGGAAGCACCATAATACGCAGCGATCCGCTCCCCGAATCCGCCGTCCTTGCTGCCGTCTTCAAGTGTAACTACCAGACGATGGTCAGCTTTGAGCATGTCAAGCGTCACAGCGTCGACGCCATTGAGATAGCGCGGGTTGATGAGAGTGGCATCGATGCCCTTGTCTAAGAGCATCTTCACGACCGCCTCGCCCTTTTGGAAGAAAGAGCCGGCAGCTATGACAGCAACCTGAGAACCCTTACGGACCGTCTTATACTCAGGCTCATACCCGTATTCAACATCAACCGGCCCAGACGCATGAACCACAGCTCCCGTAGGGACTCTGAGGGCCACCGGCATCTTGTTCTGGAGGATGGCCCAGCGCAGCATTGCGAAATATTCTTCGCAGTTTGTCGGTGCAAGGTAGACAAGTCCCGGGATGCTGCAAAGCATAGGAATGTCGAAGAGGCAGATGTGAGTGATGTCGTTCATCGAGTTTACTCCGCCACCTACTACGTTGATAACCACCGGATTGGAATTGATGCAGATGTCCTGGGCAATCTGGTCGTAGGCCCTCTGGACGAAAGTGCTGTAGACGGTCCAGACCGGACGGAGTCCACCCTTTGCCATGCCGGAACTCATGGCTGCGGCCTGCTCCTCCGCTATTCCCATGTCCACATGCTGCCGGCCCGCCTCCCGGCGTTTTTCCGGGGTGAATCCGGCCGCAGAAGGTGTCCCTGCGGTGACAGCTATCAGCGTCGGGTCAGTCTTCATCTCTCGAAGCATCCAGTCGCTCAGGAGTTCCTCATAAGTCTCAACAGCTGGCATAGGCGGCCTGCTGCCGTCGACAGGATTGAACGGAGCTCCGTAATGCCATGCTTCCTTGTTCGCTACCGCCGGTGCGAAACCATGCCCTTTTTCCGTGTGTATATGCACCACCGTCGGGTGATCAGTGTCTTTGACGCTGCGGAAGACCTCTATCAGTTTCCCGACATCGTTGCCCTCTTCAAGATATTTGTAGTCAAAGCCCCAGGCCTTGAACCAGTTGTCCCGGCACTCGCCTCCGCTTTCTCGCAGGGCGCGCAGATTCTTGTATATGCCACCATGATTCTCTGCTATCGACATCTCGTTGTCGTTCACGACTATGATGATGCCTGTGCCGAGTTCGGATGCCTCGTCAAGCCCCTCGAAGGCCTCGCCACCCGAGAGGGACCCGTCTCCGATGACGGCTATGATGTTTTCATGTGTCCCGCGGATGTCCCGTGCTTTCTGGAGACCGGTCGCGAGGCTTACGGAAGTGGAGGTGTGCCCTATCTCAAACAGGTCATATTCAGGGCTTTCCGCAGGAGAGGTATAGCCGGACACGGCATTCATCTGATCTACATCTCCCAAAAATCCGGAAGCCCTTCCGGTCAGGATCTTGTGCGCATAACTTTGGTGGCTCACGTCGAACACGATTTTGTCAACAGGAGCATTGAAAACATAGTGAAGTGCCACAGTGGCCTCCACAAACCCCAGGTTCGGTCCAACATGTCCGCCGTGCCTGCTCACTCGGCTGAGCACAGCCTGCCTTGTCTCATCGGCGACCACTTTGAGCGCCTCGACATCCAGCCCCTTCAAGTCCGCTGGCGACTTTATTTTCTCTATATACATATTTATTAATTTAGTAATCCTTAAAAAAACCTGCATCACCTTAGATAATCTTTTGGGCCTATATTTCTTTTTTCATCAGTCATGTGCCACCGGCACACTCCTTCTTCAAAAAGTAAAACTTTTCGACAAGCGAGAGCAAGGGCAAAACTTGTCTTGACTCTGCCGGGCGTAGAAAAGTAACGCGAAGCGAATTTATCCTTAAAAATCTTTGCCAAATCTGCGGCAACATGGGCCACAATGGTGCAGAGGCGCTCAGTCAGAGCCTGTGCATTAACCGTCCTTCCCGTCTCTGTCTTCACAAGTTCTCCGAAATACTTCGGAGAATAGCAGCATTTGTCGGCGAAATAACCCACCGAAGGGAGGCCCTCCGATTCTGCTATGCCGGCAATGTACTCGTCGAGCATGCCCATGAATTTCTTGACAACCGAGTTGTTGATCTCCTCACGGGTGATGAACTGGCGGTCATAAAAACGCAGGCAATAGTTCAGCAGCAGTTCTATGTTGCTGACTATCAGCGATTTTCTGCAAAAATATGGCGATTTTACGATTGCCGGTATACCCTCAGTCCGGAACATATTACCCCGAATCCGTTTTTCCGGACAACCCCTGGTTACATCCTCATCCAGCGTTGTCGTTCTGGCTCAGGAAGTTTCTCGATGGCGTAGCGTAAGGTTGTCCGAGACATCTTGCCGTGGTTCAAAGACAGGTATTCTTCGAGCGCCTCCGGACTCTCCTTGCCCATCTCGCGCAGCATCCAGCCGACAGCCTTGTGGATAAGGTCATGAGGGTGGGGGAGAAGCATGTCGGAGATGTGCTTGAGGTCTTCGAACTCCCCGGCGCGTATCAGCATCCAGTTGGTCACAACCGCGATGCGCTGATCCCACAGGTTGTCGCTTGCGGCGAGGGAATAGAGTATCTGCCGGGACGGCATGGTCCCGTCTGGCAGTGGATTAAGGAGAAAGTTGCCAAGGATTTTAGGACAACTCATGTCCACGAGATCCCAGTTGTTTGCCTGATGGGTATGTGCCAGATAGAAGTCCGCCACTTCCTTTCTGCACGCCGAATCCTTGACGGAGAGCCGAGCCCTTTTCCCGAGACAGGCATGCATCTGCTCGACCAGCAGGAGAAATCCGCACAACCTTATCTCGTGCCATTCCGAGGCAAGCAGTTTGTCAACCTCCTCAAGTTCGATCTCCCGTCCCACAGCCTTGACGACACTGCGGGTCTGTGGACACCTGATTCCGAGGAACTTGTCCCCTTCTCCGTATTCGCCTTTGCCTGTCTTGAAAACCCTCGAAAGTATCCCGCTCTGCACCGGATCCCGCATCGAGGTCATCAGATCGATTATTTCCTGCGCTTTTGCCATTGTATTATATTGCGCAAAATTACACATTTTCCATTAGAAGTTATTTTGAACCTATTTGGAATAAGTAATCGTTAAAAAATAAGTTGCCGCTTACTAAAATCAAAACAACCATTCTCAGGGAAGGTCAATCCGAGTTGCATTTGTTGTTTCTGTATATTTGTCTTGATTTTGTGTAAAAACGCAATGTTTTACAGCTTGATATCGTGTAATTTTATCGTGATACAAAACTTGATTTCGTGATGAAAAGAAAATTATATGACCAGCTCGTCATCTGGAAGACCAAGCGGCACGGCAAATCCGCAATGATGATAGAAGGCGCAAGACGTGTCGGGAAGAGCTATATCGTCGAAGAGTTCGCAAAGAACGAATACAAAAGCCATATCATCATTGATTTTTTCAAGGTCGGGGATGACATAAAGGATCTGTTCAAGAACTACAGGGACAATCTGGATATGCTCTTCATATACCTGAGCACATTCTATTCAACAAAACTTTACCCACGGGAGTCAATCATCGTATTCGATGAGATTGAGTTCTGCCCTGCCGCTCGTGCAGCCATCAAATATCTTGTAGAGGACGGACGTTATGATTATCTAGAGATTGGCTCTCTCCTCGGTATGCAGATGAGCACCAGAAAGAAGTTGAAAAGCGATGAAAAACAGGAAGACTATCTCGTTCCTTCCGAAGAGGAAAAAATGGTCTTGCAACCTATGGACTTTGAGGAATTCCTATGGGCACTCGGTGAAGAAAATCTGATGGAGTTCGTGAGAATGAAGTTTGAGATAAAAGAACCCGTGGGGCAATCAATGCATCGTAAACTGATGGACTACTTTCGCCTTTATATGATAGTCGGGGGAATGCCTCAGGCTGTAATGGAATATCTTGAGACAAGGTCTTTCGAAGATGTTGACAGGGTCAAAAGGCAAATCCTGAACCTATACAACAATTGTATAGACCAGTATGCTGGAATACACACACCGAAAGTGAAGGCAATCTACGAGGCCATTCCAGGTCAGTTGCAACTTCACGAGCATAAGTTTCAGCTCTCCGACTTGCATAAGGATGCGAGGTTCAGGGACTATGACAGTTCTTTCTTCTGGTTGAGAGATGCCCGTATGGTAAATCTCGCATTCAATGCGACGGAACCAAACATCGGGCTGGGACTCAAACAAAGGGACAATTCGCTCAAATGCTATATGAACGACACGGGACTGATGATCAGTCATTCCTTTGATGAACGAGGAATAGTTTCGGAACAACTATATCAGAAGATTCTCAAAGACAAGCTGGAGATGAATGCCGGAATGCTGATGGAGAACATTGTTGCCCAGATGCTTGCTGCAATCGGATGCAAATTGTTTTTCTATTCGAATCCGTCAAGGGAAAACAAGGACGACAGAATGGAGATAGACTTTCTGATTTCGAAGAAATCAATCACAAGCCGCCACAATATTTCTCCTATAGAAGTAAAGTCTTCATCGGATTTTACAATCACGTCTTTAGAAAAATGCATCAGAAAATATGCAAATTATCTTGCCCAGCCTTACATTGTCCATATAGGAGACCTCGAAGCAAAAGGCAACCTCCTTTACATTCCACTATATATGGTTCCGTGTTTGTAGAATCAGTTTATTACTGGGTGGACAAGTACGTGAATGAGCGGGAATCGGTATCTTTGCCGGAAAATCAGGCATCAGAAACCATGGCGAAAAAGAATCCCGAGGATCGCATCAAGGAACTGGAGGCGGAAAACAGCCGTCTCGAGAAGGCCCTGGAGCTGGAGAAGCTCCGGTCCAAGGCCTATGACACGATGATCAATGTCGCGGAAAAGACATTCAACATCCCGATAAGAAAAAAATCTGGCACCAAACAGTAGGCCTGCTACGCGAGGAGAGCACAGGCTTCGGCCTGATGGTGCACATCCGCCGCAGGCGCCACTACAAGACGACGGACTCCAACCACCACTACAGGAAGTACCCGAACCTCATCGCGGAACTTTCCCGTCGCGCCCCAACGAGGTGTGGGTGTCAGACATCACGTATGTGGAGACCGGAGGTGGCGCACACGCAGTCCGGGACGCAGCGCAGATGCTGGAAAAACGGATGGGCGGTGACGTAGAATAGAAAAAAGTGCCTATGTAAACTGAATCAGTGAATCTGTAAAGAAAAACAGTTGAATCGAAGATCAGTTAAACAACCTCTAAAGTGTCAACCATTCTCAGGGAAGGTCAACCATGGACCGGTTAGGCAGGTGATCGGTTTATTATGATAAACAATTTTCATTGAAATTTGTTTATTGCAATAAACAGCGCTATATTCGTGTCAAAAATGAAACGATGGACAGTTTATTTGATAGGCAGATAGAGTACTTGACTGACGTACCGATGTCTTTTACCAGAAGAATGATGGATGTCATTGACTGGGATTCAAGGCTTGTGATAATACGTGGGCCGAAAGGTGTCGGGAAATCGACGCTGATGCAGCAGTATATTCTGAAAAACTATGAGCCGATGGACCGTAAAGTGCTATATTGTTCTGCTGATACCGCATATTTTGCGAGCCATACGTTGATTGAAACGGCATCGGAGTTTGTTAAGCATGGTGGTCGTCATCTTTTTCTGGATGAAATCCATAAATACGGAAATTGGAGTCGGGAGGTGAAGGAAATCCATGATTTATACAAGGGACTGCGTGTCGTTCTGAGCGGCTCGTCACTTCTGCATATAAATGACGGACAGTCCGATTTGTCGAGGAGAGCCGATGTTTATGACATGCCGGGGCTCTCTTTCCGGGAGTATTTGTGGTTCAGGACAGGGAATGAAACAGAACCGGTCAGTCTTGCAGAGCTTCTTGCGCGCCCTAATGATTTGTGTCTGAAAGTCAGGGGGATATGTCGTCCGCTGGAATACTTTTCTGATTATCTGAGCAGCGGATACTATCCTTTTTCGTTTGAGAAGAAAAAGACATACAGGAAACTTATCGAAAATGTAGCTAATTATATAATAGAGAACGAACTTACTGAATGCCGTGGAGTAAGCATCGCTAACGTGAGGAAAATCAAGGGTGTTCTCCAGATCATTTCTTCAATGCTGCCTTATCTTGTCGATATGTCAAAACTTTCGAAAAGTGTTTCCATTGACCGCGTCACGCTTTTGAAGTATTTGAAATATCTTGATGAGGCCAAACTCATACGTTGCCTGTATACGGAACTTGACAAGATTACGGATCTGCAAAAACCAGAAAAGATACTTATGGACAACACGAATCTTCTGTATACGTTCTCTATGAAAGAACCGGAAATCGGAACAGTCCGGGAAACTTTCTTCTGCAATCAGCTTTCGTCGGCTGGACATGTGGTCGAATATGGAGGAATGAAGACAGGGGATTTCAGAATAGATGGGCAGAATGTCATAGAGGTCGGCGGTGCCGGGAAAGATTATTCCCAGATTGATGACGATGACATCCGCAATGCGGCTCTTGCAGTAGATAATATTGAGATTGCCAATGGTAAAAGGATTCCATTGTGGGCATTCGGATTTCTATATTAACGTGAGTTCGGCGAATTATAACTAAAAGAGAGACAATTGAATAAGTC
>ERZ808252.1646-NODE-1646-length-15752-cov-14.055679_pt1 | contig 15752 bp, 33 predicted proteins | sample MGYA00521242_ERZ808252 | MGnify/ENA primary metagenome ERZ808252 (study PRJEB31516, sample SAMN03275581) | gut metagenome | biome: mammalia-associated habitat; material: feces | host: Papio cynocephalus | place: Kenya | collected 2012-08-07 ...
TATATTTAATAATAATTATAATATAAATATATTTATAAATAATATATAATAATTTATAATAATTATTCCTGTTAAATTTAAAAGAAAAAATTTGAAAATAATACTTGACTTTTCTTGGATTAGTGCTATAATATAATCAGAAACCAACCAAATACAAAATAAAGAAAGAGGTAACTATCATGGAAGAAATGCTGCGAAAATTTAAGGAAGAGTTCAAGAATGTTTACTATATGCTTCTGGATGCAAGCGATGCTGTAGACGCTTTGGACAACAAGGATGACGATACCTGTTTCGATGTTTGGTGTCGGTACAAACGCAAGGCTGGTCAGGCACACGAGCTTTGTAAAGTTGCTAAAATCCTTGGCTATACTCAAGAAGATATTGAAAGCTGGAAGGATGAAGTATACAATGAGCGTGAAAAATATAACATCTAAAAATTCCTTGCTAAATTAAGAAATGTGGTGGGCGAAAGCCCACCTTTATTATTATATAAAGATAATTATTTTAATAGTAATAACTATGATTCTCTGCTAAATTTAACAAGAAAATATAAAATTGATACTTGACAAATAGAAAATAGTGTGTATAATAATATATAGAAACCAACAACAAATAGAAAGAGGTAATTCAACAATGAAGAGTGTTTATCTGGACGACAAAAAGTATATCGAGATTGAGCCTAATGCAATGCTTGTAAATGATATGCGAGAACGTGGTATCATTCCTGATACTGTACCCGATGAAGAAATCTGTATGGTTATTTGGGGTGCTGGTAGCTGGCAGATGTCTTGGAGAGATGGAAACAAGTCTTTTGTTTATAATCCTTGGACAGCTCTTATTACTGAAAAGGAGATTTGACCATGTTTTCAATTGGTGATACTGTTCAGAGCAATATTTGTCCTACTATGGCAGGAATAATTACAAAGCTAAAAAATAACAGAGCGGTTATTAAAATCAACCGTACAAGAGATTATAAAAGCATTGGAAAAGAAATTGTAATTGATACTAGTTTCTGGCATAAAATTTCTGGTTAAATTTAACAAACAATGCAAGGCTGGTTTATCTGGCCTTGTTTTATTATATAGACTATAATTATTAAAATAGTTGTCTGTTAAATTTGTAGAAAAATAATTCTGGAAAATTTCAAATAAAGTATTGACTTTTCTATATTATCTGCTATAATAGTATATAGAAAGCAACCAATAAATAAATGAAATGAGGTAACTAAAATGACTGCTTATGAATTGGCTACTCGAATTGACAACTTTGGTTATATGAACGATACTTATGAATACAATGACCAAATTGACCCCGAACAGCGTGAAAGCAATATCTTAGGTATTGCAAAGTTTCTGGAAGAAAAGGACGACGTTGTTATCGCATACTTAAACAGATATGCGGACGAAGATAGTCCCGAAGAAACCATGATTGAAGCAATGAATCTTATTCAGATGGTTAAAAAGTTCTGGAAAGAAAACTAATTATAAAGGGAGCTAGTCTTTCGACCAGCCCCCTGTTTTTATATAAGATATTTACTATTAAAATAATTAAGCAAGAAGCCGAAGTATAAAATTTAACAAAAAGATATTATATTATTTGTGCAATATGCTAATAGACAATTACAAAATCTTTTGATATAATCAATATAGAAATTAAACAAAGGAGAAATAAAAATGAACTATACTATTTGCACTACTGAATGCGTTTATTCTGGACAGAAGGTTTCCCTTGATGCAATGGGGAATAAGTATACAGTGTGCTATATCGTTCCTCTTGCAAATGGTACGCATGACTATACTAGCAAGACTTTTGCAAGCCTGAACGACGCTCTGAGCGTGTATCAGAAGTTTGTGGAATACTTTGCAAAGGGTTTGTATGCTGTGGTAGATAGAAAGAATCTGCTCAAGTAAAGGAGAATTTAACATGAATAAATACTTTGAAGAGAACAAAGCAAATATGGAGCGACAGCTTGAAATCTGGGCTTTTCGTATTCAACATATTGCCTACTGCGTACAGCTTGAGAAATGGCGTAGAACGCATAAAACACCTATGAAAGCATTCTATCCTGATGAGCATGGTTTAACGCTCACAAAGGCTCTACAGGCCCTTAGAGATGATAATATCACACCGGAAGAAGCTTGGAGCGTCCTACATAGTCCTGATATGCAATACGAGCTGGAAGCTATTGCAGAGCTTGAGAAGAAATACGGCAAACAACTTCCTAACTGGGCAAAATAAAACCTAGGGACAGTCTGGTGAATGCTGGGCTGTTCTTTTTCTTGTTAAATCCATTGGCGTAGCCAATAGAATCTAAACGCAGAGCCCACGTTCTACCTGTTCTATACCATCGAGGACAAGAACGGGAATATCTACAAGCTGCTGAACAGCGATGATGTAAAGGAAATGGCAGAAAAGTATGACGTTTCCTATAGCGCCTGCATCTGATATCGGTTCATATGACCAGAGTGCTTTTGCACTCTGGTTTTTGTTTTGGTGTTGAATTTAACTATTAAAATAATTAGCTCTGGATTTGTATTTAATTCTGTTCATCTGGTAAGTGAGATATGTTCATGTTAAATTTAGAAAAAGACTTGCATTCACATCGCTATTGTGGTAATATACTTATAGAAACAAACACAACAGGAGGACAAAACAATGATTAACGAAAACAAGTACCGACTTCTTTCCCGACTGATGCAGGATTGTGAATACTTCCTTGGTAACGGAAACAGGCATGAAAAATTCCTGTGGGCTGGTTCCGTAGCTGAACAGATTAAAACCATGAAAGAGCTTTACAACGGCCTGAAAGTCAAGCCTGAATGGTTAACCATGGAACAGATTAACGACTATGAAAAGCGGATGGAGGGTTAAAAATGCGTTACGCTGATAAAACCTATTGGGATAAAAAAGAACAGGCTCAAGAGATTGCACGACTTGAAAAGATTTTAGGCTATAAATTGCCGGATAATAAAGAGCCTGAATATGAAATGACTCAAGAGGATATTGACGATATCAAATACAACGAATACGCAAACAAATAACTCAAGCGGTCGAAAGACCGCTTTTATTTTTTATAGTCATAATAATTATTTTAATAGTAATTATGGAGCACTTATAACCCACAATATTATAGGGTTGATATAATTCTGGTGGTGTATCTTGTATCTGGATGATTGATTACTTGTTGTGTATGATTGTATAGCTATCAACAGATACACGACGCAATAGCCTAGCAGAAGCCCGCAGAGCGTGTTTTACAGCACAGTAATATAACTTGACGTTTGAATATAAAAGCCCTGTAAATGGCCTTATTTTAGCGCTTATAGCATGGTTTATTATTGCACAAAACTGTACAAAATATTGGCTGGTTATTTGGTGGATTTGCATATTGAAAAATGCCTTGCATGGGTGTATATTAGTATCATCAGGAACGACCTGAAACAAAACAATAAAGGAGATTTGACCTATGGAAAAGATTTACAGCGGACTGATTGAGGATTATGAGCGCATTTATGATGACCGTGACCCGTATGAGGGTATCCCGACTGTTGAGGAAGTCGAGGAAGCGGAACGCTGGAAAGATGCAATCATCGGGGAGTGTATCCGATAAAAGATAACACGGCGGGCGGGGAAGCGAAAGCGCCCCGCCTTGCTTTTTGTTCCCGATTTAACTATCAAAATAGTTATTGATATTATAATTATTTTAATAGCAGTATCTGGAACAGTAAATGATATTTATTCCTATTTTCTAAAAACGCTTGCATTTTCTGGGATATGGGTGTATACTTGTATCATGAAAAGCGGATACACCGTAAAGAGTAAAGGAGATTTATCATGGAACGTTTTGTTAAAGAGTACGCCAACTACATTATTAAGAACGCAAAGGCTTGCAAGGACTATGAAAAGATTGATAAAGCAGAAAAGGCCGTCAAGCTGCGAATGCGTGATTTGGTTAGCGCAAGCGAAGCAATGGCCTATCTTGCAAAGCTTGACAATCCCCGTATCGTTTCTAAATAATCTGTATGGGCTGTATGGCGAAAGCTGTACAGCCTTATTTTTATGATTGATTTTAATTCCAAAGCCTACGGCTTTAGATTCTAAACGCAAAGCGTTTGGATTATTTTAATAGTTATAATATTGTGTGTTAAATTCGATTCATATTACAGATGAAATTTCATCATGATTATTTTAGAAAAAGACTTGACTTTATCTGTAGAAGTGGTATAATCATAATAGAAATTAACCAACAAACAATTAGGAGGACTTGAATATGAAAAACGCTTTTGTTCTGGATGATATCCGCCGAATGCTTATTGCTATCGGCAACAGCTCCGCTTCTAACGACTGTTTACCGAACTTCTTGAATAGCTTTACTTTTGAATCGGTTTATGAAACCGATGATGATTCCATCGTGTTCTATGCCGGTGGAAAGAATAAGCTGGAAATTGAGTTTTTCAATTTCAATTTTCCGTATAACCGTACTTGTAGTATCATGTACTATGAAAATGGCAAGCCGGTCATTCTGTATTGGGATGAACTGAAAAAGCTGATGTAATATCAGAATCCTAGAGGGCGAAAGCCCTCTTTTTTGTTGGTTAAATTTAATTATTTTAATAGTTATTATATTATACGATATAAACCTATATGATTAGTGTGTTGAATGTAGTTCATGTGTAACATGAAAAAGAAAGTGTTGACACTATAGGCATTTAGGTGTATTATATACTTGTAAATTTGATACAGGAGGTTCTTATTATGGAGCGTATTATTTGCCCTTGCAAGGGCTGTGAGGTTCGCTGTGCTGGCTGTCACGGTAGCTGTGAGAAGTATCTGGAATGGAAGGACTTTGACGCTAAACAGCGAAAATGGCTAAAGGATAGCAACGGCATTAGTGCTATCACGGCGTACACTACTAGCGCAAAATATCAGGATAGAAAAATCACACGAAAATATCTGTACTGATAATATAAGCGGTCGGGATGAAACACTCCCGACTTTTCTTTTTAGTAAAAAATAATTATTTTAATAGTTAAATCCATTCTGGTATCGTATATAGCACAACCTATTGTTGTAGCAATATGAATAAAATAACAACATGATATTTGTGCAATATTCTGGTATTGCAAAATACTTGAAATAGGTGTAAAATAGAACCATAGAAAGCAACACAATTTAACAGGAGGGTTTACCATGAAGTACCACAAAATCAAGAACGTTGAAAAGTCCATCTGCACTGCTGAGCAGAAAATCGCCTATAACGTTGCGTTCCTTATCTTTGAGGACTGCCGATATAACTGGTTAGGGAATACAGATAAAGCCAGATGGGTACTTGAATATCACGAACACAACGCAATCAGCGAACAGCTTGAACAGCTAAAAGCAAAGGGTTGCAAGTACGATATTGACGCTATCCAGTGCGCGTTAAACGCTGGCCTGCATGATTATATTTTCGGGAATGAACATATCTTAAACAGCTACGAAGATATCGGTAAAGCGTTCCCCGCAAACTATTTGGACTAAATACAAAAGAGCTGGGATGGAATATTCCCAGCTCTTATTTTTAACAAAATACAAATAAGAATTATTCCTATATAAATACAAGATACTAACTATTAAAATAATTACAACAAATACAAAAGGAAAATTCTGGTATAAAAATTTTCTTGTTAAATTTTGAAATTTGGTATTGACAAAATACAATCCGGTATGGTAAAATACATAATAGAAAATACAAAAACAATTTTGGAGGTAACTATCATGTATAATTTGTTTGTTAAATTTTTCCTATTCATCGGCTGGAACGGGATGCTCCCTGAGTCCGCAGCGTTTGTTTGTACGGCGTTTGTTATCCTGTTCGCAATTAACTTTACAATCAGCCTGCTGACTGGATACAACCCGTTCATCCGGTTTATGAGGTGGGTAGATAAGCGCTATCCTCTGGACTAAAAACAAAATACAAATCACTTCCTTGCTAGTAATAACTGGTAGGGAATTTTTCTTTAAAATATAATAATTATTTTAATAGTTAAATCTGGTATAAGGTATTATATAAACCTATAAACCCGGCGGGTTATTATAAATTTAACAGGGAAAATTTTTATAAAATATTTTTGAAAAAGTAGTTGACAAATACACAAGAAAGGTGTATATTATAATTGCAATCAGGCGAAAGCCTAAACAACATTAACAGGCTGATTGAATCAGCAGAAAGAGGTACATTATGATGCGTTACAACATGACTGAGAAGGAACAGAAGATTTACAACAAGCTTGTTGTTGCTACTGCTAAAATCAATAAAGCAGAAGAAGAGCGAAAAACTTCTGCTCTTGTATCCGATGGATACGGCGACTTTGTTCTGGTAACAATTTAACAATCAATCAATAAGCAAGGTCGGAACTGTAAAAGGTTTCGGCCTTTTCTTTATATAAAAATCTATATCTAATATGTATCATATACAATAATAATTATTATAAATAATATATTATATATTATTAGTTAAATTTCCATAATAAATATATATATATATTTATATAATATTATTTATATATAATAATATATAATAATATAATACTAGAATACAAAATAATATAATACTAGAATACAAAACATTATCTGTTAAATTATTTTAGATAATAGCATATCAATTTTTCGTATATAATATACAATACAGGATATACAACATATAGAGCCTCTGAGAAGCCCTATAAACGCTTTTATGAATCGGATATACAAGTTATATCATGGAATATAAAACGCCTGTAATAGCCTTTAAAATTGTTCTGAGAATACAAGTATATCATGTGATAGCTTTTCAGGATTGCAAGCAATGAATTTTTGAATGGTATATCTGATTTACAAGCATGATACTAGAAAGCAAAACAGGGATGATATACAAGAATTTTTCTGCTGTATTATCCATGATACGCTGAGAGCTAAAATAAAGCCCTATACAAGCGTTTTACAAGTGTAGCAAGCAAGTTATACTCTGAAAAGAAAAGCCTGTTAAAACGTCTCTGAGGGGCATATACAATCAATAGCGAATAGAATGTTTTCGGATAAATCAGAATCGAAAAATCATATATAATTAGCAGTTAGTTTGACTAACTGAAAATACAAAAACAAAAATAATTATTTTAATAGTTAGAATAGCAAAAGAAATTTTGTATCGAGTCGAATCGTTCAAGTATACAAGAAAAGAATTTGAAAAACTTTTCAGAATTTTTGGAAACAAAATTTTCAATGCTGGAATTTGCAAAAATAATTATTGAAATAGTTATAAGAAAAACAAAAACAAAAATTTGAATTATAAATACAAAAAGCCCTGTACTGAAAAGTACAGGGCTTGCAAGGGATAAAATTTACAATTTACATTTCTGCCCACATATCCGCAATCGCGTCATCAGCGGCGGCAACGTTTTCCTCTAGCAGTCGGATGTTTAGATAATAGCCGCCCTCACAGCTGGACGGTTCACACGTCCAGCCAAACCGGCGGACAATGTTCATCACGGCATACTTTTCCTCGGCGGTTTCGGCAATGTAGTTCATCTTTTTCATAATAGTCCTCTTTCTGCCCTTTTGGGCTGTTTATTTTGTTTCCCTATCGGGATGGAATAGAGCCGCTTTGTGCGGTGCGACTCTTTAGGGTGTCCGCTATAGGTCAGCCCCCATAAACCAGCATTGCACAGTTCAGGTCAATTTCTGCTGCCCGAAGGGCGCTCTCTTTTTCGTCCTCGTCATCCTCGATATACTTATCTACGATGTACTCAGACACGACACCGCCGTATGTTTTTCGGACGGTCACCCACAGCAGATGTTCGGTGTAGCTAACCAGCTCGTCACCGATATGGCAACGATAAATGCGGGGCTCGTCACTCAGGGTCACGGTGCAGAACTTGTTGCCAAAGGTCTTGATAGTAGTCTTTTTCATGGTAGTTTCTCCTTTTCTATCAGTGCCCACCTACCCGGCACGCCGGGCGGTTTGGGCTTGTGTGTTATCGGTTAGACGCCGTAGGCCTTGAATCCCTTGTAAACCCCGCAACCCATTTCCTCAGTCCATGTTGCGCTATCCACATTTTCCCATTTGCCGCCGTTAATTCGCTGGCACTTTACATCAGCGTATCTTGCAATTGCACTTGCAAGCTTTGCAATTGCGTTGCACTTGTCAACATAAATCTTGATAGTTCCCCAACCCTTGAGCAAATGGCCCTTGCTATCACGGCAAGCCGTGTATTCACGGGGCTGATTCCGTGTTGCATACAGCAAGTTCGCAAGGCTTGCGTTGCCATTCTTGAGATTGACACGGAATTCAATCACGTTCAACCCGTCAACACTTGCCATGTCAACAACCGGCATACAGCCCACGCCCATGATAGACTTGCAACCCTGTGCACCCTTGTCGGGTGCGCTCACACACCGGACTTCTGTGTGCGTTGCAATCACTTTACCGCACACGGGGCACACGCTCAAACGGCAACGGCCCAACAGTTCAGTGCTGTAAACTTTACCGACTTCCATATTTTTGACGTTCAACATAAAGCCCTCTTTTCCGCCCGACTTTGCCGGACTATTCAAATAATTATCTTTGCGGTGGTTCCTTCCGCACCACTATAATACCACAACGGCGGGCAAAAATCTACCCAAACATTTGCCGTTTGAAGCACTGATTTTTGTGCAATTTGCTATATTATATATACCTTATTATAAGGGGAAATATCGTTATATTTTTAACAATAGGTATCTGGAATGTGCCCACGCTGAGACCGTCAGAAACGGCCCTAAAAACGCCTTTTGTCTTTTGTGGTATATCTTTATGGGTAAACGCCTAAAACGCTGTACAGGGCTTTACAGGGCCATTACAGGCGATTGTATGCCGTTCCGTTCCGTTGACGCAAGGACAATTCCAGACTGCTATTGATAATATTTTAACAATACAACGGAATTTACAAATTTCAGGGTGAAAAACAACGAAAGGTAGTAGGAGCCGATGATTTCACTTGACCCAAAATTCGTTATTCGACACGCTATATTATTCGATTCCATTTCATACAGAACCCAAAAATTCCATTCAGACATGACATTTGCACCAGCGATTTTTTGTTCTGACACCATATTTGCCTCGACGCTACATAATCATGTGAGAAAATTTCCAATTCGATACGCTACAATTCATCATCGACATCATAATCACACAAAATAAAAAAGCAACCACCGAGAAATCCTCGACAGTTGCCAAAATAAAACTTAATTTAACAGATATTATTTATTGATTTTCTTCACGCTCCATTACAGGAATCATGTCGTCTTTCTTCAACAGGTCATAAATAAACATACGACCCTTCTGAGTCCAATAAGTAGACTCACGGCTGCAATCATACCCTTCACTAGAGCTAAAGCTAACCGTCTTTGTTCCTGTGTATCCCTTGTCATCATATTTACTATATAGAACCCAAGTACGATTAACTAGATATTGAACTTTCTTCTGATTGAGAAACTTATTCATAGCTTTGCCAGTCATACCATAATCTTTAGCGATTTCAGTAATGGTGACAAGGCTCTTAGAATTTAGAATCTTGTCATAATAAGTAACCTTTGGCTTCATTTCCTCAATCTGCTTAGTTTGGGTCTCAACTTTCTGTTCAAGCTCTTTTCTCATTTGACGTTCTTCTTTATAAGCTTGGAGAGTACTGATAACAAAATCTGGATTGTTTAATGCCTTTTCAATAAATTCATCAGTTGCATATATACCGTTCTTGCGAATGCTAGGAAGAACCTCTTTTGTTACCCATCTACGGAACGGTTTTGCTTCATCTTTATCACTGCGAATAACAGTATTGTACAACCCTGATTCATTAACAACGGTGGTTGGTTACTTACGGCCAATACTGTCGATGAGGGGTATTTGGCACACCTCATCTTCATCAAGGCGTCTGGCCGTAACTTTATGGTCTGCAATTCCTAGAATTTTACATACATCTTTTAGTACAAACCACGGGTCTCCGTTGATTTGCACTGTACGAACTTGATTAGAGTTGTAATTAAAAATTTGCATATTATTTCCCATGTTAAATTTTCTCCTTATAAATTACCTCACAAGAACCATTACTTTTAATGTATTCTTGAATAGCCTTTTGGTCTAAATCTGTTAACTCTTCAATTTCCCAAGCCTTCTTTTCTTTCTTATCAAGCATTGCAGGGCAGACTCTTAGTTTATTGATTACATAAATATCGTCACATTCATAAAGGGCAACACACAAATCCATTTCTGGTATATAACAAATAGAATTTTTTACAACACTGCGAATGTCTGGAATTAAAACTGCTTTTCTTACTGTATTTCTACAAATCCATTTAAGCATATCATAATAAGATTTCTTAATTATCACTCTCTAAGCTCCTCCTTTGAAACATACCAACGTCCCATTGCTGCATATTCATAAATGATTTTCTTATCAATCTCGTTCCAATCATCAAATTCAAACTCATATTTAGTCTGCCTATCAAGAACAGATAGGTCAAGCGCTACATCTCTGACTATATAACAAGTTGAATTTTCTGATACTGTAACCCACTTGTGATAGTTGTCCACATAATAAATCCAGTCACTCGTAATATATCCTGCAAACCGAAATTTGATTTCTTTTACCTTATATGCGGCATAAAGAGCAGAATAATACGAAGCATTAAGTTTCTCCATTACCACTTTTCCTTTCCATCATCCATTAGCTCCTTAATACTGTTATTGATAAATTTCTTTTCATCCTTAGTAAGTTTCTCTACGACAAATATACCTTTTTCTTTTGAAAAATGGTCAAGTGAGCACTCCATAATCCAATGCTTCTGTGCCCTAAAATTGAAAATAAAGAATGCGTCAAATTCTGGATTATAGATATACCAATCATCAATATCATACCAAACATAAAGGTCAGAACAATCATCTAACCGGGCTTTATACGCTGTATGACTGTGCAAGAATCTAAGAATCTGTTCCCAACTATACTAAAGCTTCATATTAACAACTCCTTTCCTATTCTTATTATAGCAAAAGGAAAAGGCTATGTCAATAGACATAGCCTTAATATTACCAATAAATTTCTGTTAAATTATGAGCTTTTAGAAACTCGTTTGTTAGATTAAAATGATTATTGCCAAAGAATCCTCTATAAGCTGATAGTGGGCTTGGATGTGCGGACTCCAAAATCAGATGCTTACGATTTGTAATCAACTTCTTCTTGTTTCTAGCATAGCTACCCCAAAGAATAAATACCTTTGGTTCACTAGAATAATTTAACAGAGAAATTACATTATCGGTAAGAGTCTCCCAGCCATGATTAGCATGACTACCCGGCTCATGTTCTCTCACAGTAAGAATAGAATTTAACAGAAGAACGCCTTGTTGCGCCCATCTGGTTAAATCACAAGACCACTCGCCTTGTAGAGCATTTTCATCAATGATTTCCTTATGAATATTCCTAAGAGATGGAGGTTCTTCAATCCCTTCATGGACAGAGAATGATAGCCCCATTGCTTGACCGGGGCCATGATAGCAGTCTTGACCAAGAATAACAACTTTAACATCTGGTAAATCTGTTAGTTTGAATGCATTAAAAATATCATTCATTGGTGGATAAACAACATGAGTTGCATATTCCTGCTTTAGGAATTTTCTCAGTTCTTCATAATATGGCTGATTCTGTTCTTTATCAAAGAATAATTGCCAATCGTTACCAATGTTAATCATTCTTGTATTCACCAAAATTCCAAAATTCATTGTTGAGCTTTTCGTCTAATTCTCTCACTTCTTTATATAATCTGTCATACTCACTCTTGCTATCAGTTTTTAGACTAAGCTCATTTTTGGAATCACGAAGAGCGCTCATTACAGCATACTGATAAGACTTGTCTTCTTCTCTTACAATATTGATATTGATTTTCTGTCCACAGAATGGGCAGTAATTGATTCTGTAATAACAATTTTCCGGCAATTCTTCCCAAGCCTGTGGCTCTTCACGCCAGATAGAAAATCCCGGAATTGTGTTATCGTATACATCACAATATTCATTAGGATTAGAATAGTCGTAATCATCACTAAATACGATGTAATCACAATTTTTTAGTTTATCACAACAGTATTCAAAGGGAAGATATTTATAAGAATATTCATCATATCCTTTATCCTTAAAATAGATTCTAACAACATCAATATTCATTATACCCCTCCTTACTAGGCAACTCTTTTACAGTTTCAAGAAGAATACGCCAAATGTCTTCATATACCATACGGATAATCTTAATCATAGAACTATAACGCATAGTAGAATATTTATGACCGTCAATCTCCATACTTCTAAATGGGTTCCAGTATAGACTATTACGAACGCAAGTCATTTGACCGGGACGGTCATCTTCACTGAAATAGTCGCACTTCTCATTCAATTTAGAAAGGATGTATTTCTTATCATCAATACTACAGAAAGAGATATAACCACCTTCAAAGTAAGCGATATTGTCATATCTCTTCTGATTAGTTTCTCCAACTCTCTTGTGTGGATGACCTTCACAACAGTTCCCGGTATGATAACCCTTTTGATTTAACAGAAGAATAGCATCTGCAATATTGCTGTCACATTGAAATATTTCTTCTTTACCACCCCAATATGGGACAGTTAGATTAACAAACTTGCGAGGCCAAAAATATTCATAAGCCATTGGTCTTACTCCTTACACGGAAGTTCTTTTGCAGTTTCTAAAAGAATTTTCCAAATATCCTCATAAATATCATGAATCAATTTAACAAGGAAATCATACTTCATAATAGTGTTACTTTTGCCTTCAATATCAATGCTCTTAAATGGTTGCCAATACACAGAGCTACTTAGATGTTTCGGACGAGCATACATTCCAAAATAATCACATTTCTCATTTAATTTAGACAAGAAGTACTCTGCGTCGTTAATTTCACAAAAGCAGATATACCCGCCGTCAAAATACGCTACTGTATCACTTTTGTTATTCAGTTTCTTATACGGGTGTCCTTCACAGCAGTTGCCAGTATAATAGCCCTTTTCGTTTAGAATCTTGATAACTTCTGCAATACGAGAATCACAGTCAAACGTCATCATTCTACTATAAATAGGAATGCTTAATTTAACAAAATGGGGGTCCCATAAGCACTCACAAACCATTGGCGTTCCTCCTTATTTTATACCATTTATGTTTTCTTTTAAGACTGTTATGATATGATGTTTTTCAATTTTCTTTGCAGAGATACAATTGAGATAATTTTTCCAATCAAAATTTGTTAGAAAATCTATAATCTCATTTTTTAAGTTGTCATTTAACACTAAAATTTTATATTCCGCAGAATAATGCTCATCTTCTCTTAAAATCTTTCCGGCACTTCCATTTCCCCAGTAACACATTCTAATGTCAAACGGTTTATTGTCATACCCTTTTTGGTCTTGACGGTATATACAGACATCGGATAAACTCTGCTTACATTTTTTGTTTAACCCGTTTTTTGGCCTAGAGTATATATTAAAGCAACAATGTAATTTGATACCAGAATAGTTTTGAATGCCCAAATCTTCGCTATAAATTAGGTCAAATTCATACAAAGAGTTTGTGTTATTGAGTTGACTAATCGGAAGGACAAATGCTATATAATCAGCTATTTGAACTGATTTTTTAAAGAACATTTGTGCTAAATGCATTCTTTCTCCATATGGTGGATTCCCAATGATGAGTCTTCCGCGCTTGTATTTAATTTCTGCGCATAAGTAATCTTGTTTTAATATCACTATGTCAGAGTAAGTATAATCCGGTTCTATATCATAACAAATATTTGGTTTGTATCTATAATGATGTAGAAAACTTCCGTTTCCAACACTTGGTTCAATAATATCAGTCACTTCGTTGAAGTCTATTATATCAGATACTTTATCCCAACATTTATTTGCGAGCCATATTGGAGTATAGTATTTATCATTATTTATTTTTATTTTCTTTTACCATCCTATTCCACTGTAAGATTGCCATAAACCTTGATGGAACCCGATTCGTTTTCGCTCCACAATGATTGCATACGACATAGTACATTTTATATGGTGGTGTACTTTGTGGATAAATTATAATATGTTCTATATGTGGCGTTCCATGACATACAGGACAGTCTTTTAATTTAGGCGCGACCATAAATATCCTTCTCCTTTGGCTCTTCAATCTTATAAATTGTTAGCTTGTTAAATTTCAGATTAGTAAAACACAGTTTTCCGTTCATTTCCTTACCATTTACGAAATTGTGTCCAACTGTAGCGATGACAGATTCCTTATCATTCGCTGTGTTAAATAGACGGACTAGAAACACATCTTCTCCGTAAGTCTCTTTTCCATTCTGAACCTTATTCTGATTGCGCATTTCATAACAACGTTTATTCCATGTGTTACAGAAGTTAAAATAAATTGGCTCAAATTTACCACTCTTGATATTATTAAAGATATTTGGATTGATATAAAAATGTTGCATGATTATGTATTATTGTTACTCCTTATTTTACTTCTTAATATAATGTCCACACATGATTTTCGCACTTTCTGGCGTACCCGTCTTGCAGATAAAGTTCCAATCAACAGGCTTAATATCGGTCTCTTCCCAGTTGCCGTATCCAGAAATTACACACCACTTAGCAAACTTGTAAGGGTCAAAATAACTGTTAGGGTACTTGCGATAAGGAAGAACATAAAACCCTCTATAAATACCACCATTTCCATCACGGAAATATACAAGGTCGTTTTCTTCTGGGAACTTTTCTGTCAGCTTAATAAATTCGTTCATTTTAGTTTTCCTTTTCACTGATAATAGCACTTAGCTCATTCTTGATGTTCTTAAATTCCACAACTGCACTATTCAATGTCGTAATATCACCAGAAGCAATCTTGTCGCGTAGGGCTAGCTCGGCGGTAGCAGAGACCGCTCTGTCAAGAGTAGTGTAGTATTTCGCATTGCTCAGCCAAACCTGTCCGCCACGCTTTTTCTGGGGCGTGCCAACGGTATAGCAGTTACTATCAGCATTCATGTAATAATTGTTAATCAAATGAATCATATTTATCTCCTATCGTTAAAAGATGATTTTTATTATCAAATTCTCCGTTATTATGCACAATAATTTAACGGAATAATTATCTATGTTTGTATAATCTATACAAAATATCAAGATTTATCTTTTAAAATCGAATCAGAAATCACATACGGAAAAGCTTCTTCTGTCTCAACTTCTACAATTCTACGCCGAAGCGTCTCAGACGAATGAAAAGCCATATATCCAATGTTGGTATTGCTTTTTGTAAGGGCATGGCATCTCTGCCAATCATCTTCGCATACGCCATATTCGAGGTGATTTAATGCAGATTGTTTTGTCTCAAACAAACCAACAAGTTGATTGTCGTAATAATCCCAATCTTCATAGGGCTGACCATTGTCCCAGTCTTCGACTACTGCCCAGAGTTTCATTTTGTTTACCTCTCCAATTTAACATGAATATCTGCCTTGATGCTGTCGGGTAACATCTCGGCTTTGCTTCTGTTAGTATTATATCACAGACAAAATCTTGTGTCAAGAGAATTTAGAAGAAAATTTTTCTTCTTGCATTTTAATATGATTATCTAATAATTATTTACTAGTATATCTATATATTATATTATTATATATTATAAATATTAAATATATATCTAGTATTATATATAATATATTTATTTAT
>ERZ808252.1647-NODE-1647-length-15734-cov-3.387142_pt1 | contig 15734 bp, 13 predicted proteins | sample MGYA00521242_ERZ808252 | MGnify/ENA primary metagenome ERZ808252 (study PRJEB31516, sample SAMN03275581) | gut metagenome | biome: mammalia-associated habitat; material: feces | host: Papio cynocephalus | place: Kenya | collected 2012-08-07 ...
TCATGGAGTCGTCTATGACCGTCGCTAGATGATCGTGGTGCCAGGTGTCGTGCCTGCCATCAGTGCCATCCTGCGCGCTATGACCAGCCCGGGTGACGGCGTGCTTACCCTCTCGCCTGTCTATAACTGCTTCTACAGTAGCATACGAAACCTGGGGTGCCGTGCCGAGGAGAGTGAACTCCAGGTGCGTGGGGGACGGTACCGGATAGACTTTGACGACCTGGAGCGCCGTGCCTGCAAGCCTGATGTGCGTGTGATGCTGCTCTGCTCCCCGCACAACCCCACGGGCAGGGTGTGGGCCAGGGGGGAACTCGAGGCCATTGCCGACATCTGCTTGAGGCACGACGTGTTCCTGGTTTCGGACGAGATACACTGCGAACTCACCATGCCGGGACAGTCCTTTGTCCCGCTCTATGCCCTCGGGCACCCAGTGCTCCGCCATGCCTGTATCTGTACAAGCGCCAGCAAGGCGTTCAACATAGCGGGTCTGCAGAACGCACAGATTGTCTGCCGTGACGAGGTGGCGCGCGCCTCCATTGACCGCGCGGTCAACATCCACGAGGTGTGCGATGTGAATCCCTTCGGGCTTTTGGCCACCGAGGCGGCCTATACTCTGGGCGGGGAGTGGCTTGACGGGTTGCGCGCCTACCTGTGGCAGAATTACCAGGCCATGTCAGCGTGGCTTCGTGAGCATTGCCCCCAGTTGCGGGTGATGCCGCTTGAGGCCACCTATCTCATGTGGGTGGATGCGCGTGCCTCGGGGCTCAGCGATGTGGATTTCTGTCAGGGGCTGATTGAGCGGCAAAGTGTGCGTCTGGCTCCAGGTTCCCATTATGGCAAGGGAGGCGAGGGATTTGTGCGCGTCAATCTCGCCACCCAGCGCTCGCGGCTCATGCAGGCCGCTGTGCGCATCGGCAAGTTTGTCAACGGCCAGGCATGAGCAGTTACACGCGGTACAAGGATTCCCTGCTTGCCCGTATCCGCGAGGGTGGCGAGATGACCGGCAACCACCAGTTCACCCTGGCCGCCCTGCTCAGTGTGCCCAGCATGCTGTCCCAGATGGTACACATCGTGATGCAGTACATCGACGCCAGCATGGTGGGCAGCCTGGGCGCGCAGGCCAGTGCCAGCGTAGGGCTTGTGAGCACCACGCTGTGGCTCTTCGGCAGCCTGTGCTCCTCGGCCAGCGTGGGCTTTTATGTGCAGGTGGCCCACCGCATAGGCGCGGGCGAGATGAGCGAGGCACGCCATGTCCTGCGCCAGAGTTTCCTCGCGTGCATTCTCTTCTCCGTCACGCTCAGCCTCATGGGCGTGGCTCTCAGCCCGCACCTCCCGCATTGGCTGGGCGGTGGCGAGGACATCTGCCGTGACGCCTCGCTGTATTTCCTGGTCTTCAGCCTGGGCATACCTTTCTTGCAACTGAATTCCCTGTGCTCGGGCATGCTGCGCTGCAGCGGCAACATGCATGTCCCAAGCCTGCTCAACATTCTCATGTGCGTGCTTGATGTCGTATTCAACTTCTTCCTCATCTTCCCCACGCGCGTGGTGTGGGGCTTTACCGTTCCAGGGGCTGGGCTGGGAGTCATGGGCGCCGGGCTTGCCACCTTGCTGGCCTTTGTCGTGTGCTCGCTGGTCATGTGCTGGTTTGTGTGCACGCGCAGTCGCGAGCTCAACCTGCGCCAGGGTGCAGGCACATACCTGCCGCAGCGGCGCACCCTGGGCAAGGCCCTGCGCCTTGCCCTTCCCATTGCCGTCGAGCATGTGGTGTTGTGCGGCGCGCAGATAGTGAGCACGGTCATTGTGGCCCCCCTGGGCACAATGGCCATCGCGGCCAACAGTTTCGGCATCACCATCGAGGCGTTGTGCTACATGCCGGGCTATGGGATTTCGGACGCGGCCACAGCCCTGGTGGGGCAGAGCCTGGGAGCGGGCAGACCCCGCCTGGCACGCAGTTTCGGGCGCATCACCGTGGGCATGGGCATAGCCATCATGACGCTCATGGCTGTGGTGATGTATGTGTACTCGCCCGCGCTCATGAACCTGATGACCCCCGATGAGTCGGTGAGGGCGCTCACGGTGAGCGTGCTGCGCATTGAGGCTTTGGCCGAGCCCATGTTTGCCGCAAGCATTGTGTGCTATGGGGTGTTTGTGGGAGCGGGCGACACGCTGGTTCCCTGTGCCATGAACCTGGGCAGCATCTGGGTGGTGCGCATCGTGCTTGCCGCCCTGCTTGCAGGCACGCTTGGCCTCCGGGGAGTGTGGATAGCGATGGCTGTCGAACTCACCTTTCGCGGAGTCATCTTCCTGCTGCGCTTCCGCACGGACAGATGGATGCGTAAAATCGTGCAGAGGCAGAAGTCAGCAGCGGGGGTGTGATCCCGGTGGACGGGCGGAAGGAACGGACTGTGACCGGGACGCTTCCCATGCCTGCCGGTTCCACAATCCCGGTGTGTGGGTCAAGCCCATTTTCCGGTGGAGAGCCCGCATGCCGGCGGGTGGCTTCTCAAGGTGTTTCTTGTGGTCAAACTTTGTGGAAGACCAGGGCAATGAATTGGTGGCAGGACGACAGGAGTCCGGTTTTTCTGTACGGCCATTCCCGGACTGCAGTCCGAGCGTGCCAGGACTGCAGTCCGGGTTTGTTCGGACGGTTGTCCGAACTGCAATGGAACAGGAAGGAAGTGTGCTTGTCTCAAATCGGTGAAACACCGGCGTGCACCGATGGCTTCACCTTTTTCTGTAGGCGTGTGGCATGGCCTGGTAGAGCCATGACTTGTGCGGCCTCGGACATTTGCGGCCTGCGGTTTTCTCCCGTGCCGTTCCCGCCTGTTTCCCATTCGGATGGCCAGTTCGGCGAGGCTTGCTAAAAAAGATTTTGTGATAACTTGTCTGTATTTGGGAAAAGTCGTAATTTTGCAGCCGAAATATGCCACGCGGGCTCTGGAAAGCGAACCACGAGATGGTTTCGCCTGGTGGTCAAAACCGTTTTATAAATAAAAAATGTACGCAATCGTAGAGATTAACGGTCAGCAGTTCAAGGTCGAGGCCGGCAAGAAGTTGTATGTACATCACATGCCAACTGCCGAGGCAGGCCAGACTGTTGAGTTTGGGAAAGTTTTGCTGGTGGACAAGGACGGCAGCATTGTAGTGGGTGCCCCCACGGTGGAAAGCGCCAAGGTGATAGCCGAGGTGAAGTCCCCCTTGGTGAAGGGCGACAAGGTGCTGGTGTTCCACAAGAAGCGCCGCAAGGGCTATCGCAAGTTGAACGGCCATCGGCAGCAGTTCACAGAGCTGGCCATCAAGGAGGTTATCGCTTAACAATTAAATCAGAGGAGAAGCAAGAAATGGCACATAAGAAAGGCGTTGGCAGTTCAAAGAACGGCCGTGAGTCGGCAGCGCAGCGACTCGGAGTAAAGATATTCGGTGGCGAGAGGTGCATCGCGGGCAATGTGATAGTACGCCAGCGTGGCACACGTCACTATCCCGGACAGAATGTGGGCATAGGCAAAGACGACACCCTGTACGCCCTGGTCGACGGCACTGTGCAGTTCAAGAGGGGGCGCCGGGACCGCAGCACCGTGAGTGTTGTGCCCGTGGCGGAGGCTTGAGGCGGCTATTGGGAAAATGTCCCTCCCCAAGTGGGGGAGAGGAAGACTTATAAGCGGGGCCGCGCGTGCACATCGCACGCGCGGCCCTTTTGTCGCCCTGCCCAAATTTAGACAGGGTCATCCCGCTTATGTCGTGAAATAGTAGTAACTTTGTGCTTGCGAAACTGGAAGAATCATAACAAGGAACTGGAAGAAACATAACGCAACAATATGCTTACGCTAAAACTCATTACCGAAGAGAAAGACCGCGTGGTGCGTGGCCTTGAGAAGAAGCATTTCCCCAATGCCGCAGCGGCTGTGGAGGAAGTCCTCAGCGTGGACAAGGCACGCCGCCAGGCGCAGGCCGAGTTGGACACCAACCTGTCAAAGGCCAAAAAGATGGCAGCCGAAATAGCCGGGCTGATGAGGCAGGGCAAAAGACAAGAGGCCGATGAGGTAAAGGCCAAGGTGGCCCAGTTGAAGCAGTCCAGCCTCCAGCTTGAGGACACAAAGTCGCGGGCCGAGGCCAAGCTGGTGACCCTGCTGTGTGCCATCCCCAATATTCCATACGACATCGTGCCCGAAGGCACGGGAGCCGAGGACAACTGGGTGGTGAAGAGCTCACTGAAGGAATGTGTGGAGGGCAAGGATACCGTGGGGAACTGGGACGCTAATCCAGTGGTGGAGAGCGCGCGCCTGCCCCACTGGGAGCTGGCCAGGAAGTATAACCTGATCGACTTTGACCTGGGCGTGAAGATAACAGGCGCGGGCTTCCCCGTGTATCGTGGACAGGGTGCCAGGCTGCAGCGCGCCCTCATCAACTTCTTCCTCGACGAGGCAAGGGCCGCCGGCTACGAGGAAATCATGCCACCGACCGTGGTCAACCAGGCCAGTGGCTACGGCACAGGCCAACTGCCAGACAAGGAGGGGCAGATGTATCATTGTGAGGTGGATGACCTGTACCTTATCCCCACCGCCGAGGTGCCTGTGACCAACATCTACCGCGATGTGATCCTGGAGGAGAAGGACCTCCCCATCAAGAATTGCGCCTACACGCAGTGCTTCCGTCGCGAGGCGGGCAGTTACGGCAAGAACGGGCTGAACCGCCTGCACGAGTTCAGCAAGATAGAGATTGTGCGCATCGACACCCCCGAGCATTCCGACGTGTCGCACAAGGAAATGCTCGCGCATGTGGAGGGGCTGCTCAAGAAACTGGAGCTCCCCTACCGTATCCTGCGCCTTTGCGGTGGCGACATGAGCTTCACCAGCAGCATATGCTACGACTTCGAGGTCTACTCCGAGGCACAGAAGCGATGGCTGGAGGTGAGTTCCGTGAGCAACTTTGACACCTATCAGGCCAATCGCCTGAAGTGCCGGGTGAGGCGTGCGGACGACAAGAAAACCGTGCTGGCACACACCCTGAACGGGTCGGCACTGGCACTGCCCCGCATTGTGGCCGCCCTGCTGGAGAACAACCAGACAGCAGAGGGAATCCGCATTCCCAAGGCACTGGTGCCCTACATGGGATGCGACATGATCAAGTAACGTAGGCATCAACCAAAGACAACAGGCTCAGACAGATGAATAAGATAGTAAGCAAGAAGCAGTTCTCGGAGAAGGTGTTCAGACTGGAAGTGGAGGCACCCCTGATAGCCAGGGCACGCCGCGCCGGCCATTTTGTGATAGTACGCGTGGACGAGAAGGGCGAGCGTGTGCCTCTCACCATCGCGGGAAGTGATGTGCAGAAGGGCACCATCACCCTGGTAATCCAGACGGTGGGAGTCAGCACCACCCAGTTGTGTGCCCTGGACGAGGGTGACTTCATCACCGATGTGGTGGGCCCCCTGGGCAGGGCGACCCACATCGAGAACTACGGGACTGTCCTGTGCGCGGGCGGTGGCGTAGGCACGGCGCCCCTGCTGCCCATCATACAGGCGCTCAAGGCGGCGGGAAACCGTGTCGTGAGCGTAATCGCCGGGCGAAGCAAGGACCTGATAATCCTGGAGGACGAGGTACGCAAGAGCTCTGACGAGGTCATCGTCATGACCGATGACGGTTCCTATGGAAAGCAGGGCGTGGTGACCGTGGGAATGGAAGAGGTCATCCGGCGCGAGAAGGTGGACAAGTGCTTTGCCATCGGGCCTGCCATTATGATGAAGTTCTGCTGTCTGCTCACCAAGAAATATGACATCCCCACCGATGTCTCGCTCAACACCATCATGGTGGATGGTACAGGCATGTGCGGAGCGTGCCGCGTCAGTGTGGGCGGAAAGACAAAGTTCGTGTGCGTGGACGGCCCCGAGTTTGACGGGCACCAGGTGGATTTCGACGAGATGATACAGCGCGGCGGCGCGTTCAAGGCCGAGGAGCAAGCTGCCATGAAGGCTTATCTGAAGGCCCATGAAGGCGGAGCGCCCGCGACGGAGAACAAAGTGGCCGAAAAGCGGGAGACGGCTCCCGTGGCGCCCATGGTTGCGGAGCGGATGGACACCACCACGCCGCTGGCCGAACTGACCGACCGCTCGGCCCCTTACAGGGAGCAGTTGCGCAGGAGCATAAAGGCCAGGGAACGCACACAGATAGGGCGTTGCAAGATGCCCGAGCTGGATCCTGCATACCGTGCCACCACACGCACCGAGGAGGTGAACCGGGGATTGACCGTGGAACAGGCCATGACCGAGGCCAAGAGGTGCCTGGACTGTGCCAATCCCACCTGCATGAAGGGCTGTCCCGTGAGCATCAACATCCCCTCGTTCATCAAGAACATCGAGCGTGGGGAGTTTCTCGACGCGGCACGTGTGCTGAAGAGCACCTCGGCCCTGCCTGCTGTGTGTGGCCGTGTATGTCCACAGGAGAAGCAGTGCGAGAGCCAGTGCATTCATCTGAAGATGAACGAGCCTGCCGTGGCCATTGGCAACCTGGAGCGTTTCGCGGCCGATTTCGAGCGTGAGAGCGGACGCGTGGCCCTGCCTGAAGTGTCGGCAAGGAACGGCAAGAAGGTTGCTGTAATCGGCTCCGGCCCAAGCGGCTTGAGCTTTGCTGGTGACATGGCCAAGGCCGGCTACGACGTGACTGTGTTCGAGGCCCTGCACGAGATCGGGGGCGTGCTGAAGTACGGTATACCCGAATTCCGCCTCCCCAACAAGATAGTGGATGTCGAGGTCGGCAACCTGGAGAAGATGGGCGTGAGGTTCCAGAAGGACTGCGTGGTGGGCAAGACCATCACTGTGGAAGAATTGGAACAGCAGGGTTTCCAGGGCATCTTCGTGGGTTCGGGCGCGGGACTGCCCAACTTCATGGGCATTCCGGGCGAGAACTCCAATGGTGTCATGAGCTCCAATGAGTACCTGACACGCGTGAACCTGATGGACGCTTCCAATCCCGACTACGCCACACCAATACGCAAGGCCAGGAACGTGATGGTCGTGGGTGGAGGCAACACGGCCATGGACAGTTGTCGCACAGCCAAGCGGCTGGGTGCCGAGCGCGTTTTCATCGCATACCGGCGCAGCGAGGCCGAGATGCCCGCGCGGCAGGAGGAGGTGAAGCATGCCAAGGAGGAGGGCATCGAATTCCTCACACTGCACAACCCCATCGAATATCATGCCGACGAGAAGGGCAATGTGACAGAGGTGGTGCTGCAGAAGATGGAACTGGGTGAGCCTGACGCATCGGGACGCAGGAGGCCTCAGCCCATTCCGGGCGCGACCGAGACAATCGCCATTGACCAGGCCATTGTGGCCGTGGGCGTGTCACCCAATCCCATCGTGCCCACCTCTATTCACGGGCTGGAACTGGGCAGGAAGAACACCATTGTGGTCAACGAGGGCATGCAGACCAACATCCCCATGATATTTGCGGGAGGTGACATCGTGCGCGGAGGCGCCACCGTCATCCTTGCAATGGGTGACGGCAGGCGGGCCGCCGCAGCCATGAACCAGTATCTGAGCAAGGGATGAAGGGCCTGCAGACAGTGGGGTTGCTCATATGCAGCAATCTCTTCATGACCCTGGCCTGGTATGGCCATCTGAGGATGCAGGGATCCGGCATCACGAAATCCTGGCCTCTCCTCGCGGTCATTGCCATGTCGTGGGGCATCGCCTTCTTTGAGTACTGTTTCCAAGTGCCTGCCAACCGTATCGGCTTCGCGGGCAACGGGGGGCCTTTCACGCTCATGCAGCTCAAGGTCATCCAGGAAGTCGTCTCGCTGGTGGTCTTTTGCCTGGTGGCCAATGTGCTGTTTCAGGGCCAGCAGCTTCACTGGAATCATCTGGCAGCCATGGTCTGCCTGGTGCTGGCCGTGTATTTCATCTTCAAGTAGACGGCGCATACAGGCGTGTCCACTATATTCGTCAGGATAGTCGTCAAACGATAATGCTACAAAAGTAAGGCAATGAACAAAAAGTTGTTATGTGCCATATTCGTGGCTTGTTGCACTTGTTCCTATGCGCAAAGGGGAAAGACCAGCGCCGAGGAATTGGATATCCCCATCAGGGAGGCCATCATGCAGTATGACTTTTCCAGGGCAGAGGAACTCCTGCACCAGAAAATCAGCCTGCTTGAGAGAAAGAGGAAACCGACCGAGAGAGAGGACAGCCTGTTGGAGGTGGTGCAAAAGAACAATGCCAAGATGCACGCCACCGAGCGCGTGGTTGTCATTGACAGTGTGGTGCTTCCCAAGTCGAAGTTGCTCGGGGCTCTCACGCTTGGCCCCGAGAGCGGGACGGTGGACACATACGAGCATTATTTCGGCAAGAAGGACGCACCCGACTGCATGGTGTTCGAGAACCAGTTGAAGAACAGGATAGTGTTCTCGGCACAAGACAAGGCGGGAGTGTTGAAACTGTACGAGAGCGTGCGCAATGATGACGAGTGGTCGCCGCCATCTCCGCTGCGGGGAATCGACAATGACGATGAAGACAAACTCAACTACCCCTTCATGCTCTCAGACGGGCAGACCCTCTACTTTGCGGCGCAGAACGGGGAGAGCCTCGGAGGGTATGACATCTACATGACCCGCTATGACTCCGAAGAGCGCAGGTACTTGACACCGGAGAACGTGGGCATGCCGTTCAACTCGCCCGCCAATGACTATCTGCTTGTCATCGATGAGTTCAACAACCTGGGATGGTTTGCCACAGACCGCAACCAACCCGAAGGGTCGGTTTGCCTCTATACGTTCATCCCCAACGAGACGCGCAAGACCTATGGGGAGGGCACGGTAGATGAGGAGCAATTGGGCAGGCTTGCCCGTATCGCCCGCATCCAGGACACCTGGACAGACAGGAAAGCCGTGGATGAGGCCAGGAAAAGGCTGGCTTCCCTGAGGAAGGGAAAGGCCCGGGACGAGAGGAAGAGGGACTTCTACTTCGTGGTCAACGACCGGCATGTGTGCCAGACACTGGACGACTTCCGCAATGACAAGGCGCGTGAGATGATGACGTGGCTGCTGGAGTCGCGCAAGGAGGCAGGCAAGACGGCTTCGGAACTGCAGGGCCTGCGTGACAGGTATGCACAGGCGAGCCAGGCCGACAAGGCGGCACTTGCCCCGCAGATACGCATCCTGGAGGCAAAGGAAGAGCAGTTGAAGGCTGACCTGAAGAAACAAGAGAAACTCATACGTAAGACCGAGTTGTCAAAGTGACGGGCGCGTGTGCCACGCGCACCTGCCTGTTCGCTCCCCCCGTGGCCACCTGATAAAGAATAAGAACGGCAAAACACCTATTGCACTATGAGAAGATTTGAAGAATCAGAATTCATCCTTAACCAGGATGGCAGTGTGTTCCACTTGCATCTTAAACCAGGGCAACTTGCCCACAAGGTCATGCTCGTAGGCGATCCGGGCAGGGTGAGCCTTGTGGCCTCACACTTCACGGAAATCGAAATGGAGGTGAAGAGCCGCGAGTTCCACTCTGTGACCGGAAACTTCCAGGGAAAGAGAATTTCCGTGGTGAGCACTGGAATCGGCTGTGACAACATCGACATTGTGCTCAATGAGCTTGACGCGCTGGTCAACATAGACTTTGACACCCGCACGGAGAAGGAAGAGAAGACCGCCCTGGAGATTGTGCGTGTGGGCACATGCGGTGGGCTGCAGCCTTACACGCCGGTGGGCACGTTCATCATAAGCGAGAAGAGCATCGGCTTTGACGGCCTTCTCAATTTCTATGCGGGACGCAACGAAGTGTGTGACCTCACACTGGAGAAAGCCTTCACCGAGCACATGCACTGGAACCCGCTCTTGTGTGCCCCATATGTCATAGAGGCCGACAAGGAACTTACCGCCCGCATCGCGGGCAACGACATGGTGCGCGGAATCACCATAGCCTGCGGTGGCTTCTACGGCCCGCAAGGACGCAGACTCCGCATACCCCTGGCCGATCCCGACCAGAACGCCAAGGTGGAGAGCTTCGAGTATGACGGGCTGAAGGTCACGAACTTTGAGATGGAGTCATCGGCTGTCGCGGGGCTGAGCAGACTGCTCGGACACAAGGCCACCACTTGCTGCATGGTGATTGCCAATCGTGTGGCCAAGAAGGCCAACCCCGATTACAAGAGCACTATGGACACCCTGGTGATGGAGGTGCTCGACCGCATCTGACTATTGGTGAGCCTTGGATAGAGCGTTCACGCGCTCTCTCCCAAAGCCCCAGGAACCCGCCCGCACTGGCGCGGGCGGACGTGTGGATGACACCACATCCCGGTCTCCCCTGCGGGCGGCAGGCTCCATCCTCCATCAAAAAACGGCCCGGGCATTTGCCCCTCAGCGGCAAAATGCATAACTTTGCATCCTGCAAATACAACCCAAGGGCTTTGCCCTTAGATATCTTTTATAAGTAAGCGGCTGTCCAAAATCAAATGATACAACTAAACAAAGCGGATGTTCTTTCTTGTTTCGCCTTCGTCTTCCGCCCATGGAGCGGCTCTATTCCCATGCCTCACCGGTCATGTGGTTTGCCACGCTCCCTCTTCCGGCATGGACACAGGTCGCGTCGCCAGGGCAGAATAAAAAGCGTTTAATCACGAGCGTCCGCTTAACACACCCACCCTATGCAACATATCAGGAACTTCTGCATCATCGCGCACATTGACCATGGCAAAAGCACGCTGGCCGACCGCCTGCTGGAATACACACACACCATCAAGGTGACGGAGGGGCAGATGCTTGATGACATGGATCTGGAGCGTGAGCGTGGCATCACCATCAAGAGCCACGCCATACAGATGGAATACGCCCGCGAGGACGGGAAGTACACGCTCAATCTCATCGACACACCTGGACATGTGGATTTCAGTTATGAGGTGAGCCGCAGCATAGCGGCCTGCGAGGGAGCCCTGCTGGTGGTTGATGCCACCCAGGGCGTGCAGGCCCAGACAATCAGCAACCTGTACATGGCCATTGACAACGACCTGGAGATAATACCAGTGGTCAACAAGTGCGACATGCCCAACGCCATGCCCGAGGAAGTGGAGGACGAGATAGTGGAGTTGCTGGGGTGCAAGCGCGAGGAGATTATATGCGCCAGCGGAAAGACAGGTATGGGCGTGCGGGAAATCCTGGACGCGGTGGTGGACCGCGTGCCCAGTCCCACGGGTGACGAGCAGGCTCCCTTGCAGGCGCTTATCTTTGACTCCGTGTTCAATTCCTTCCGTGGCATCATCGCTTACTTCAAGATAGTCAACGGCTCGATGCGCAGCGGTGACAACGTGCAGTTCATCAATACAGGGAGGGAGTACAAAGCCGACGAGATAGGCGTGCTCAAGATGGACATGGTGCCCAAGCAGGTGCTTCATTGCGGTGATGTGGGCTATATCGTGAGTGGCATCAAGACAGCCACAGAGGTCAAGGTGGGCGACACCATCACCACGGTGGAAAACCCGTGCCACGAGGCCATAGAGGGATTCGAGGAGGTGAAGCCCATGGTCTTTGCCGGCGTGTATCCCATCGAGACAGAGGATTTCGAGAACCTGCGCGCCAGCCTGGAGAAGCTCCAGCTCAACGATGCCAGCCTTACCTTCCAGCCCGAGAGCTCGGTGGCTCTTGGCTTTGGGTTCCGCTGCGGCTTCCTGGGCTTGCTGCACATGGAGATTGTGCAGGAGAGACTTGACCGCGAGTTCAACATGGATGTCATCACAACCGTCCCTAACGTGTCCTATCTCGTGTATGACAAACAGGGCGGTGTGAAGGAGGTTCATAACCCGTCGGGGATGCCCGACCAGACGCTCATCGACCATATCGAGGAACCCTACATCCATGCCACCGTCATCACAAACGCTGCCTACATAGGCCCCATCATGTCGCTCTGTCTTGGAAAGCGCGGTGAGTTGCTCAAGCAGGAGTATATCAGCGGAAACCGTGTGGAACTGCAGTATGCCATGCCATTGGGCGAGATAGTGATTGACTTCTATGACAAGCTCAAGAGCATCAGCAAAGGCTATGCCTCCTTTGACTACCACCAGGACGGGTTCCGCCCCAGCAAACTCGTGAAGATGGACATCCTGCTCAATGGTGAGCCCGTGGATGCCCTGAGCACCCTCACCCACGCCGACAACGCCGAGGCGTTTGGCCGCCGCATGTGCGAGAAACTCAAGGAACTCCTGCCGCGTCAGCAGTTCGACATCGCGATACAGGCGGCCATAGGAGCGAAGATTATCGCCCGCGAGACGGTAAAGCAGGTGCGCAAGGATGTCCTGGCCAAGTGCTATGGCGGTGATGTGAGCCGCAAGCGCAAGTTGCTCGAGAAGCAGAAGAAGGGCAAGAAGCGCATGAAGCAGATAGGCAATGTGCAGGTGCCCCAGAAAGCATTCCTGGCAGTGCTCAAGCTGGACTGAGCGTGGCAGGGGGCGTCACGCTGCGTGCTATAGGGGCGAACGCTTGTCCTGTCCTGGGCGTGTGCATGTCACGGCCTAATGGTTGAGCAACCACATGACCACACAACGTAAAACTACAAAAAGAACATGTACGGGAGACGCGATGTGGCAAGAGAGATTGCCAGAATCTATTGCACCTTGACCCCGCAGGGAATCGAGACCCTGGGCAGCATACTTGTTCCCATGAAGTTTCAGAAGGGGGACACCATACTGCCCGAGGGGCAAGTGTGCCGTGCCATGTATTTTGTGGACAAAGGCATGGTGAGACAGTACTATTACAAGAACAAACGCGATGTGACTGAGCACTTCTCTTACGAGGGGCGCATCGTGTTCTGCATCGAGAGTTTTCTCAAGCAGGAGCCCAGCAGGCTGATTGTGGAGGCGCTTGAGCCCAGTAGCCTGTATGCCATTCCCTATGATGACCTGCACAATCTGATGATGCGCAACCAGGAGATGGAGATGCTGTACCGCAAGATACTGGAGCATGTGGCCATCAGCAGCCAGGAGCATGCCGACAGCCAGCGCTTCGAGAATGCCGCCGAGCGTTATGAGCGCCTGTTGCGTGAGAAGCCGGAGATAGTGCTTCGCGCCCCCATGGTGCATATCGCCAGTTTCCTGCAGATGACCCCCGAGACTCTCAGCCGCGTGCGCAACGCCAGCACCCAGCAGGTGAACAAGCAGGCCACGCGCGACCAGAACGATGCCTGGTGGACCCACACCACGGAGCTCAAGTAGGGGAGGGGCTTGCCCGGCTCATGGAAGGCACATTCCAAAAGCGGCATGCTCGCACAGGCGGCGGGCGCGGCTGTTCTTTGTGGCAGGCATAAGGGTGATGCCCTTGGTTTTCCGTAGGGCATGGCGGTCTGTGCGAGAGTGTCCCTTGGAGAGAAGCATGGGATTGTTGCCCGACACATGCCCTCTTGCGAAGAAAAAGCCATCAAGCTGTGGTATGTTTCCGTTAAATAGAGCATCTCTTTTTCATCATCTCCGTCCCTTATGCCCTGCTGGCTGTCCTGTCCACATGGTACAATTGGCATCACATTTTCGATGCGTTGAGGGCATGTTGCTTCCACAGGTACACGCTTAGGGCATATGTCGCTCTCTATTTCCTGTGGTGGGTGGGCAGGAATGCGCTGGGTGTTTAACGTGCCGCTTGTCGCGCAAGCGTGCCGTAATCCGCAGGCCGTTTAGGGAAAAAGCGCGGTATGCACTTGGCAGTCTTGTGGATTTGCCTTACCTTTGTGCCGCTTAATGGATAAAGAGTGCTTGGTAACCTCTTTTTAAACAAAACAAGAAGTATGATACAAAACAAATCTGTGAGTGTGTCGTTCATGTTGATGGGCATACTCTTCTGCACTTGCCTTATTGCAAGTAATCTGTTGGAAACCAAAGTTCTTCAGTTCGGTGCTTTCTCAATGACCGCAGGCGCGCTGTGCTTCCCCGTCTCCTACATCCTCAATGACTGCATTGCCGAGGTGTGGGGGTTCCGCAAGGCGCGTGTCATCATCTGGACGGCCTTCATGATGAACTTCCTGGTGGTGGCTCTTGGGCAGTTGGCGGTCGTCCTGCCCGCAGCCCCTTATTGGGCAGACAATGAGGCACACTTCGATTTTGTTTTCGGACTTGCCCCGCGCATTGCTGCGGCATCCTTCACGGCTTTCCTCGTGGGCAGTTTTGTCAACGCCTATGTGATGAGCCGCATGAAGATAAGCAGCCAGGGGCGCCGCTTCTCCATGCGCGCCATCGTGAGTACCCTGTGGGGCGAGGGGGCTGACAGCCTCATCTTCTTCCCCCTGGCCTTTGGTGGGCTGATGCCCTTGGCCGAGTTGGGCAAGTTGATGCTCCTGCAGGTCATAGCCAAGACCCTCTATGAGGTGGTCATGCTGCCCGTAACCATTCGTGTGGTCCAGTATGTGAAGCGGCATGATGGAACCGATGTGTATGACGAGGGTGTGTCCTATAATCCGCTGAGGATTTCTGAATTATGATATGGAAGGGCAAGGGTGCCGCACGGACTTCCCATTTCCTACCCGTCCCCTGGAAGAACTGCTTGGCTCGCGGCTCATACCTGCCGCAAGCCAAGCAGGGAAAAGGTTTTCACGACCGTAAAACCACACAACATGAGCAATAGAGAAAAGGAAGGGCTTTCCGCCCTTGGGCGCAAGACCGAGTACAGACAGGACTACGCCCCGGAGGTGCTGGAGACATTCCAGAACAAGCATCCCGAACACGATTACTGGGTGCGCTTCAACTGCCCCGAGTTCACCAGCCTGTGCCCCATCACAGGGCAGCCCGACTTTGCCGAGATGCGCATCAGCTACATCCCCGCCGAGCGAATGGTGGAGAGCAAGAGCCTCAAGCTCTACCTCTTCTCCTTCCGCAACCATGGGGACTTCCATGAGGACTGTGTCAATGTCATCATGAAGGACCTCGTCCGCCTGATGCGCCCCAAGTACATTGAGGTGACGGGACTTTTCACTCCGCGTGGCGGCATCAGCATCTGGCCGTACGCCAACTATGGCCAGCCAGGAACGAAGTATGAGCGGCTTGCCGAGCGGCGCTTCGCGGCGCATGAATAGGGTGGGGCAGTCGCCCGTCTTCGCGGAAAGCGCCCTGGAGACAGGGGTGCCCGGATGCCTGCGGCCGTATCCATGGGGAGGCTGTTGAGGCACGGTGGCCTTAGGGAGGAGTACAGCCCGTTTTGTGGAATCCTGGTGGCGAACCGGCACATTTGGTTCCCGCCAGGACTTTTTGTGCCCCCGTGCTGTGAATTTTCCCAGCACGGCTTTGGGGTGCGGATTTTTTGTACCTTTACATGAACAAGCCACAACGCATTCCGCTGGTAGTCCGCGTGCAAGTCGCACAAAACATGCGTAATAGAATGACAACGGCCTAAAATACAGCATATAACAAACCAAGAAACTATAACTAAATATTAGAAAAACAAGAGAGAACGCAGATAGAAAAAGGAACAAAAGCATGCCTGGGAACAGGCACTTTTCGAGAAAATAGTGTAGAAAATAGTGCATACGAAATAGTGGATACAAAATGGCAAGAATAGGACTATACCTGGACACCAGGTCAACCAACAAGCAGAACCTCTCGCCCCTAAAGGTCACCATAAGAAACAAGGGTGAGGTCGCCTACATCTCACTCGGAATCAACATCCCCAAGAACTGCTGGAAGAACGGCAAGGTGGTGTATGGCAAAGGCTCGGAGACCCTCAGCCAGCCCCCCAGGGCGATAAACCTCAGAATTAGCAATCTCTTCCTGAAGTTC
>ERZ808252.1649-NODE-1649-length-15678-cov-2.636946_pt1 | contig 15678 bp, 14 predicted proteins | sample MGYA00521242_ERZ808252 | MGnify/ENA primary metagenome ERZ808252 (study PRJEB31516, sample SAMN03275581) | gut metagenome | biome: mammalia-associated habitat; material: feces | host: Papio cynocephalus | place: Kenya | collected 2012-08-07 ...
GTTTCTTTCAGCTCGTCGTTCCAAGCGGCTCTTGCCACTTCGCGCAAAACTTTGTACTTCAGATGTTGAACTTTAGTATCGAATTTTTTCATGTCATAACACCCGTTATCAACCAAAGCGAGAAATAAGTTCGCCTATAGGTCGATTATCCGACGTTTAATTATATTTTTGTGCCGCAACGCGGCAAATCGTATTATCTTGTTATATCTCGCTGCGAAAACGTTATCCTTATCTTCTGCGCCGCGTTCCGGAAGTTTAAAAACCGAGAATCGCCGAAAGCCGAAGAGAAACGGGAAAAATCAAAAATAACTTACCTTAATTCTTTTGCCCATTTGCCTTAAGCAGTCCGAAAGTTCTTTGACAAGATTCATCTTAATGTTGAAATTGATGGGCAGATCGGGGTTCTGGTGCGCGGGGTTGATTGCTTTTCCGACGAAGAAGTTAATATCGGTTGCTTCCTCGAACAGCAGTCTGCAAATAAGCGACGCGCCGTCATGCCCGAAACTCCATTTTTCGAAAAGCAGATTGTCCTTTATCGCGTCTTTTGCATACTCGACGACCTTATTGACGGTAATAACCCCTTCGGTGACGAGATCGACGCCCTCGATTTCCGCAATGGGCGGAACGTCGCTCTTTTCGAAGTGCAAACTCGTCTTGAGCGGTTTGCCCAAAAACTTCGCGGCGATCGAAGAAGTCGTGCCGCCGCAAACGATGTGTTTGCCCTCTTTCGAAAAGAACAAAGACATCATTCTGTTCGCGTCGTCGCGGTTTGCGGGCGGTCCGAAAAGCAGATTCATCGGAACACGCTTCCGCACTTTCATCACGCAAGCAGTCGTATCGTCGCCCGGCTTGTTTCCGTAAAGCTTGTTACACTCGTCGACGAGAATGGTCGAGAGAGTTTTAGCCGTGTATCCGACCGTCACGAGCGGACGCATAAACGCGATTATATCCTCCCGCTTCCAGCCGAAATTATATCTGACACCCAGCCCGGCATGCGGGCAGCCGTCGCTCATCGCAATGAGAATATCGCCGTCTTTTAGTTCGATAACCGACTTATAGACCCGTTTATCGCAAATATTCATCTCACTGCGACGGTATTGATAATTCTCTCCGTTCCTGAACACGATAACCTGCGGATTATCGAATTCGATTATTTCGGCCTCTTCGTTGTTCACCACGTGAACGATGGTAAACGTCGAATAGGCAACGCCTCTTACCGAACAGATAGGCAAAGTCGCGGCAATCGTTTCGACGCACGATTCGAGCGAAAGCCCTTCAGCCATCATCGTGGAAATGATTTTCGAAGTCAGCGTCGACAATATGCTCGCTTTAACGCCGCTTCCCAGTCCGTCGGCAAGCACCAGAACGGTGGAATTTTCACCCTGTTCCACGACGTCCACGTGGTCGCCACACAGCTGTTCCCCGTAATGATTGATGCTCTTATACCCGATGTCTACGCAAAGATCATTCATCAGAGATAGACTCCTTCAGTTTGGTAAGCGCGATCTTTGTTTCCGCGGCGGTTTCACCGAGCAGCGACGCAATTTCCTGAACGATTCGCATTTGTTTGTCGACGACCTTGTCCGCAACCTCGATCGTCTGGCGCGAAATGTTTTCCTTGTGTTCGCGCTCGTTTTCTTCATCGGTAATGTCGCGCATTATGCAAACGAGAAGATGATACGCGTCATCGTAAATAACCGTCTGCTCGACGTATTTCTTATATTCCGCAAGATAGACCTTTTCGTTTCTCGTGTTGCGCTTGGTTTTTAAAACGCGCATAAAGATTTCGGGGTCGAGAATACGCACCACGCTGTCGCCGAGTACGTCCGAAGCCGAACGAATATTCATGATCTTTCTTGCCGAAGCGTTGATCTGTTGAACTTCGAGTTTGTCGTTGAGAACAATCAGCCCGTTAGGCGTATTTTTGGAAATGCAGTCGGAAAAACTTTCGGCTTTTTCCTTCAAATACGGCAGACACATGGATATTTCAGCCTTGCCCTGAAAAATGGCGACGGCTTTTTCCCTGCACGTGTCGTACCCGCAACTTCCGCAATTAAGTTCGTCCTCGGGCTTGTTTTTGCCCATTTTGCGAAGAATATCGGAAATTTCGAACTCGCTCGGGTAAGCAAGTTTATGCTCTATCGCGATGAAGTTTTTACGAAGCGCGCCCGGTTCCGGCTGTTCGACTTCGAAATCTTCTTTTCCCGCATACCTTGCGACCGCAGCGTAATCCTTGACGGGCGCACGATGATATTTTTCCATAACGGGACCGCCCACGCAACTACCCGCGCAAGCCGACATTTCGATAAAGCACTTGTGAATTTTTCCGCTCTCGATATCTTTGAGCGCGGCGATGCAGTTTTCCACACCGTCAACGGATAAAAACGTGTATCCCTTTTCCTGCGCCATCGTTTTGAGAATGCCGCCGGCAGTCGGGAAGAACCGCGTAAGGCTCTTTTCGGTCGAATCCATATCGGGCGAAAGCGTTATGCCCTCGTCGTTAAACCATTCGGCAAGCTCCTCGAACGTAAGGACGGCGTCGGTTATCCCGTAATATTCCGCTTCGTCTTTTTTCGCGACGCACGGACCGATAAAGACGACCTTTGCGCCCGGCACCCGCTGTCTTATGCTGATCGCATGCGCCTGCATCGGCGACAGAACGTCGGCAAGGAACTCGAGTTCATTCGGAAAAAACTTCTGAACGAGCAGGTTTACCGAATGACAACAGGAAGAAATAAGAATATCCCTGCCCTCTTCGCGAAGAATCCGCTCGTACTCCGTCTTGACGATTTTTGCGCCGACAGCCGTTTCTTCGACCCCGGAAAACCCGAGTTTTTTGAGCGCTTCGGTCATGCCGTTTATCCCTATGCCCTCGTAATTTGCGATAAACGAAGGCGCAAGGCTGACGTAAACGGGCTCGCCCGACTGAATAAAGACCTTGACTTTTTCGCGCTCACTCGTGATCTCTTTCGCGTTCTGCGGGCAAACGACGAAGCACTGACCGCACAATATGCACTCGTTACCGATTATGTGCGCCTGGTTTCCCGAAAATCTGATCGATTTGACAGGACAGTGCCGTATGCACTTATAGCAGTTTTTGCAGTTGGATTTTTTCAGAGTCAGGCAACTTGACATTTCGAGCCTCCGTTATTTTTATTAAGGGATATCTTTCGTGCCGCCGCAATTAAGCCGCAATCAAACCGACTTTTTCTTTTGCAATGGTTTTGCCGAATTTTCGACGTTAACAATTTTCGGGGTCGTTTTTGACCGCGGTCATCACCTTGTCGTTCCAGAACTCGGCGAAATTTTCTTTCGTAACGCCGGTCGTAACGTCGTCGTTCACGGTAACGGTAACGCCGACGCGGTTGCATTTGCCCGAGCAGAAACTGCCCACGAGCATAACCTCGTCGGCAAGATTGTTTTCTTCCACTTTTTTCTCGAGCATAGCAACGATTTCGGGCGCCCCCTTAAGATGACAGGAACTGCCCACGCATACGCATACAACGATCATAAATTAAGCCTTTGCGAGTATGTTATTGTTGAAAAATTCTTCGGCTGCTTCGGGACTTACGGAAAAGAACTCTCCGTTCACGGTAACGCAGACGCCTTCCTGACATTTACCCATGCAGAAAGTGCCGCCGAGATCGACTTTGTCCTTAAGATTGTTCTTTGCTATCAGGCTCTGAAAAGTGTCGACGACCTGACGAGCGCCCTTTATATGGCAGGAACTACCGATACAAACGGTAACTTTAATCATAATTTTACTCTCCTGGTAAAAAGCGAATTTAAATCCGGCTCACCGCCCGCCCCGAAAATCGAGGGCGAGCGGATTACGTCCGGGTTACGTTAGATCAAATTGTTAGATCAACGGTTATGCGACCGAGCGATTACTTAAGTTCGGTAACGGGGCCCGCTTTAACGAGCGCTTTGCCGTGTTCGTTGGTTTCGTATTTAACGAAGTTCTTAACGAATCTGCCGGCGAGGTCTTTAGCCTTTTCTTCCCACTGGCTTGCGTCGGCGTAAGTGTCGCGCGGGTCGAGAATCGCGGGGTTAACTCCGGGCAGCTCGGTGGGTACTTCGAAGTTGAAGTAAGGAATCGTCTTGGTGGGAGCTTCGTTGATGGCGCCGGAAAGGATTGCGTCGATGATTCCGCGGGTATCCTTGATGGAAATACGTTTGCCGGTTCCGTTCCAGCCGGTATTGACGAGGTATGCTTTCGCGCCGCTCATCTTCATCTTCTTAACGAGTTCTTCCGCATATTTGGTGGGGTGCAGTTCGAGGAACGCCTGTCCGAAGCATGCCGAGAAGGTCGGAGTGGGTTCGGTTATTCCGCGTTCGGTACCGGCAAGTTTAGCCGTGAAACCGGACAGGAAGTAATACTGCGTCTGCTCGGGCGTAAGAATGGATACGGGAGGCAGAACTCCGAAAGCGTCCGCGGAAAGGAAGATAACGTTCTTTGCCGCGGGAGCGGAAGAAACGGGGCGAACGATCTTTTCGATGTGGTTGATAGGATAGGAAACGCGGGTGTTCTCGGTAACGCTCTTGTCGGCGAAGTCGATCTTGCCGTCCTTGTCGAGCGTAACGTTTTCGAGAAGCGCGTCGCGTCTTATAGCGTTGTAAATGTCGGGTTCGGATTCTTTATCGAGGTTGATAACTTTCGCATAGCAGCCGCCCTCGAAGTTGAATACGCCGTTGTCGTCCCAGCCGTGTTCGTCGTCGCCGATAAGCAGACGCTTCGGATCGGTGGAAAGAGTGGTTTTACCGGTACCGGACAGACCGAAGAAGATAGCGGTGTTTTCGCCGTTCATATCGGTATTAGCCGAGCAGTGCATCGAAGCGATGCCCTTAAGCGGCAGATAGTAGTTCATCATCGAGAACATACCTTTCTTCATTTCGCCGCCGTACCAGGTGTTGATGATGACCTGTTCTTTGCTGGTGATGTTGAAAACGATAGCGGTTTCGGAGTTGAGTCCGAGTTCCTTATAGTTTTCGACTTTAGCCTTGGAAGCGTTGTAAACGACGAAATCGGGTTCGAAGTTTTCGAGTTCTTCCGCGGACGGACGAATGAACATGTTGGTAACGAAGTGCGCCTGCCAAGCAACTTCCATTATGAAACGGACAGCCATGCGGGTGTCTTTGTTCGCGCCGCAGAAAGCGTCGACGACGTAAAGTTTCTTGTTGCTGAGTTCTTTCTGAGCGATTTCCTTAACCGCTTTCCAAGCTTCCTGGCTTGCGGGATGGTTATCGTTCTTATATCCCTCGGACGTCCACCAAACGGTATCTTTCGAGTTTTCGTCAACGACGATGAATTTGTCTTTGGGCGAACGACCGGTGTAAATACCCGTCATAACGTTGACCGCGCCGAGTTCGCTTACCTGACCTTTTTCATAGCCGGTAAGTTCGGGCTTGGTTTCTTCCGCGAAAAGCATTTCATAGGAAGGATTGTGAACGACTTCGGTCGCTCCGGTGATTCCGTACTTCGTCAGATCGAGAGTTTTCATTGTTAATTTCCTCACTTTTATTTTTTTGTCGGCGGGGCAGTTCGATGCCGCCCCGAATTGTAACGATTTAAAAACTATAAGTTGCGGGCACCGCCCGAATTTCGGGTTACTCCGCTCACGGCGGCTCCGCGCATATATCGGCGTTATGCGCCGTCTTACATATCTTTTCTTCTGTAATCGGGCAGCAATCTCGGCGAAAGTTCTCCGCCGCCGATACCCGCGTTTTCGAGTTCTTTTTCGAACTTATCGACGTGATCGAGGGTAAGTTTTCCGACGCTTACCGTTTTCGCGCGTTCCGCCGCGTAATGTCCGGCGTTGCGTCCGAATACGATTATGTCGAGAAGGGAGTTGCCCATAAGCCTGTTTCTGCCGTGAATTCCTCCGACGGCTTCGCCCGCCACGAACAGATTCTTGACCTTCGTGGTTTCGGTGTTGTCGTTTATGTCGATTCCGCCGTTCTGATAGTGGAGCGTCGGGTAAACGAGAATAGGCTCTTTTCTTATGTCGATGCCGTATTTCCCGAACATTCTCATCATTGCGGGAATACGTTTTTCGATCGTACCCTCGCCGCCGATCATTTCGATCATCGGCGTATCGAGCCAGATACCCTCGCCGTCCGTCGTCTTGATCCCGTTTCCGCGCGTTCTGCACTCGCGGATTATGGAAGAAGCGGTGACGTCCCTCGTTTCGAGCGAATATACGAACGCTTCGCCGTTCTTATTGACGAGCTGTGCGCCGAGCGATCTGACCTTTTCGGTAACGAGCGCGCCGAATATCTGCGTCGGTGCGGCTGCGCCCGTAGGATGGTACTGAAGAGTGTCGGCGTAAAGCAGTTTCGCACCCGCGCGATATGCAAGAACGAGTCCGTCCGCCGTCGCACCGTAGTGGTTGCTGGTCGGGAAGCCCTGATAATGAAGTCTGCCCGCGCCGCCCGTGGCGATGATGACCGTTTTCGCTCTGGCAACGAGAATTTCTTCCGTTTCCATGTTGAGAAGAACGGCGCCAGCGGCGTTTCCGTTTTCGTCCTTAATAATCTCTATCGCGGCGGTGAAGTCCACGACGGGTATACCGCGGTTAAGCACTTCGTCGCGAAGCGTTCTCATGATCTCCGCGCCGGAATAGTCCTTGCACGCGTGCATTCTCTTTCTCGAAGTGCCGCCGCCGTGCGTGGTGATCATATTGCCGTTTTCGTCCTTATCGAACATAACGCCGAGATCGGAAAGCCACTTGATCGCGTCGGGCGCTTCGTTGACGAGTTTTTTGAGGAGTTCGGGTTTCGCCGCGAAATGTCCGCCGCCGAAAGCGTCGAGGTAGTGAATCGCGGGGCTGTCGTTTTCCTTATCGGCAGCCTGAATGCCGCCTTCCGCCATCATCGTGTTCGCGTCGCCGATACGAAGTTTCGTAACGATCATAACGTTCGCACCGTTTGCGTGCGCGGTTACGGCGGCAGAAGAACCCGCGCCGCCTCCGCCGATAACGAGAACGTCCACGTCGTAATCGGGATGCTCGAGATCTATCTCTTTTCCGAGCACGCGCGACGTACCCTGAAGAAGATGAGCAAGCTCGTGAAGAACCTTGTCGCCGGCGTTAGGTCCGACTTTAAGATTTTCATAAGCCGCTTCGACGTAGTCGGGGTGATTTTCTTTGAGAACCGAGTCCTTTTCGTCGGCGGTCATGCGGGGAAAGAGCGAGTTCATTCTCGCTTCTCTCGTCGCTTCCACTTTCTTAAGCGAAGCGAGTTGTTCGTCGGTATATTTAAACATGCTCTTCCTCCTTATTTTTCTATATCTCTGTGGTTATAAAGCTCTTTGAGTTCGGAAACGGGCTTGCCCATAACGTCCTCGAGAAGTTTTTCGAAATCGCCGTTATTGATCTCGGCAACTCTCTTTTCGAGGTGTTTGCACTCGGGCGCGATATACTTGCCGTAAAGTCTGCGCGCGAGTTCCGCCACCTGCGGATGAGAAATGCCCGCGGGGCAACGGGAAGAACAAACGCCGCACATAACGCAGTCGAAACTTTCCTCCGCGCACTTTTTGAACTCGCCGCGCTGGGCGTAAGCGATATACTGCATAACGTTGAGCCCTTGCGTGCAAGCCTTGGTGCAGGCGTTGCAACCGATACAGCTGTAAATTTCGGGATAAAGCTGCATCATGATCTGTTCCGTGGGTTTGATCTTCTCTATGTCGTAAACTTGTTTTACGAGCGGGAAGAACGGAAGCGTCGCGACGTACATTCCCTCTTCCACCTGTTGCTGACAAGCAAGGCAGGTTTTGAGTTCCTGTTTGCCCTTGATTCTGTAGATCGTGGCGCACGCGCCGCAGAATCCGTTTCTGCAACCGCACCCGCGCACGAGCTTATATCCAGCGTACTCCATAGCCTTCATAATGGTAAGGCTTTCGGGTACCTGGTATCTTTTTCCGAAGAAATAAACGTTTACAAAATTTTCCATATGTCGTTACCTCCCCGCCTCTTAATATTCGTTGGGCAGTTCGTCCAGCTCGTCCATTCTGAACACCGGTCCGTCCTTACAGACGAACTTGTTTCCGACGTTGCATCTTCCGCACTTGCCGATTCCGCATTTCATGCGAAGTTCAAGCGTCGTGTAAACGCGTTCCTTGGAAAAGCCGAGTTCCAGAAGCCCCGCAAGCGTGAACTTGATCATGATGGGCGGGCCGCAAAGAATAGCCGTCATACTGGGATCGAGCCCGAGTTCCTTAACGTAAGCGGGTACGAATCCGACGTGCCCGTCCCAGCCCTCCTGCGGTCTGTCGATGGTAAGATAAACTTCGAAGTCCTTTTCGTTCTCCCACTCGTTTCTTATCTCGTCGATATCCACGAGATCGTCCGCGCTTCTCGCGCCGTAAACGACGGCAACTTTACCGTAATTGCTTCTGTAATGGCGGACGTAGTTGATGACGCTGCGAAGCGGCGCAAGACCGATACCGCCGGCGATGAACAAAAGATCTTTGCCCTTGAAATCGCCCTCGACGGGGAAGTTTCTGCCGTAAGGTCCGCGAACCGTGATTTCCTGACCGACTTCGATCGAATGAATAACCTCGGTAACGCAGCCGCATTTCTTGATTGAGAATTCCATGAATTCCTCGTTCGTGGGCGAGGAAGTAATGGAGAACATACATTCGCCGACGCCGGGGATAGACACCATTGCGCACTGACCGGGCATATGTTCAAAAAGTTTCTTGCCGTCGCGTCCTACCACTCTGAACGTCTTGACGTCCGCGGTATCGCGACGAATATCGGTAACGACGCCGATATGCGGAATAAGATTTTCGTTAGTCATTCGCTTCACCCGTTTTTTTGATAACCTTGATTATGTTCAGATGCTGCGGACATTTCTTCACGCATCTTCCGCACCCTACGCAGGAATACGTTCCGTTATACTGCGACGGATAATAAACCAGCTTGTGCATAAATCTCTGACGATAACGCTGCATCTGCGTCGTGCGCGGGTTTGCCGCCGCCATCTGCGTGAAATCGGAATACATGCACGAATCCCAGCAACGGAAACGGACGACGCCGTCGTTCGTCCTGAAGTCGCGTATGTCGAAGCATTGGCAGGTCGGACACACGAACGTGCATGCGCCGCAGCCGAGGCACGCCTCCGACAACTCTTGCCAGATCGGCATATTGAAGAGTTCGTTGAGTCTTTCCGGCTTGAACGCGGATATATCGAGATGAGCGTAAGGCAACGCTTCGATTTTTTCGCGGATCGCCGTTTTCATCTTTTCGACGGTTTCGTCGTCCTCTTTTTCTTCGAACGCTTTCGCCGCTTCGGTTACGATATTGCCCTTTTCGGTATTCGAACGAATCCACATATAGTTTTCGTCCGTCCAGACGGTCGCGTCGCCTTGCGGGTCGGCTGCGTCGATTCCGAAAACGGTGCAGAAACAGCTTTCTTCGGGATTGCCGCAAGCGTGCGTCACGATTATGCCCGCTTCACGTCTTGCCTTATAGAAAGTATCGACGGGTTCTTGCAGAAACACGTTGTCGAGAACCGAGAACGCCTTGAAATCGCAAGCGCGCACTCCGAAGATCACGAACGGATCTTTCTCGCTCCGAACGTCGATTACGTCTATCTTCTGCCCCTGCGTTTTAAACTTCATCATGTTCTCGCTCTGCGGGAAGAAGAAATCCTTGGGCGATTTGACGGTTTTCAGCGTATCGATCGCCGTTTCGACGCCCTCTTCATATTTTCCGTAATTGACCTCGCCGGCTTTTTTTATCGGCATATACAGCGGCGCTTTCGATGCGAGCGCGTCGTAAAACGCCTTTTCGTTTTTGCGATTTATTCTGATCATTTTTTAGCCTCCGTCTTGTCGAAAACGGCACCCGGTTCGATGTCGTCCGGGGTAAATGAAGTCAGCGGAGTTTTGCCCTCGCTTTCTTCTCCGGCACGGTAATCGCCGTAAAATTCGTCGATGTCCTTGATGAATTTTCTGTTGAGAAGATGGAGCGGAATTCTCTGCGGGCACACGCGCGAACATTCGCCGCAGTCCGTGCAACGTCCCGAAACGTGGAACGCTCTTATAATATGGAAAAGCTGTTCTTCGAACTCGTCGTCGTTGGCTTTCGCCGCAACGCCCGAGCGCGGATTGTCGAACACGCATTTGACGCAGGTGCAAGCGGGGCAAACGTTTCTGCAAGCGTTGCAACGAATGCACTTGGAAAGTTGACTTTTCCAGAACGCAAACCGCTCGTCCGCGGTCATACTCTCGAGTTTTTTGACCTCGGAGAATCTGTCGGAAACGGGTTCTTCATCTTCGTGAAGAATTATCGTGCGGTCGGCGACCATATGCTTTTTACCCTTGCAGGTGAGGCATTTTTCGAGAAGCGCTTCCTCTTTTTTACAAGTCTTTTCGCCGTTTGCCGTGTCAAACTTCACGGCGTCGCCCTCGTAGTTTTCTTCTCTCACGGAAGTAATGCCGAGGTTTTCGAGCTTATAGTTGTCGAGTTTGCCGTTGCATTCGACGCCGATGACGAGGCATTTTTCTCTTTCGATTCTGTGTTCTTTGAGCAGTTGGTTAAAGCTGTAAGTGTCGCACGGTTTAAGGAAAACCGCCGTCTTACCCTCTTTCTTGGATATATTTATAAGGTATTTGGACAGATTCGCGCCGCAGAAATCGTTATAAACGAAATCTTTGAGGCGATCGGCCGTTTCGAAAGTCGCGGGCGAGGGATCGTAAACGAATTCGCCTTTAGTCCAACCGACGACTCTTGCGACCTCACCGCTTTCGAGCAGTTCTTTCGCGGTCTGAATCATAAGCTTTTCGAGTTCGTTCATTTATCGATGTCCTCCTTAACTCTGAGGTCCTGCAATCTCTTGTTCTCGCCGAGCGCCGTCACTTTTGCGACGAAATCGTTCATAACGGCAGAGAATCTTGCGCCTTCCGCGGCGGAAACCCATTCCACTCTCGTTCTTTCGCGCTCGATTCCGAGATAGTCGAGAAAACTGAACAGCAGCGCCGTTCTTCTTCTTGCGTAGTAGTTACCCGTTACGTAGTGGCAATCCCCGGGGTGGCAGCCGCAGATGATAACTCCGTCCGCCCCGCGCTGGAACGCTTTCAAAATGAACGTGGGGTTAACTCTGCAAGAGCAGGGAACTCTTATTATTTTTACGTTTGCGGGATAGGAAAGTCGCGACGATCCGGCAAGATCTGCGCCCGCATACGAGCACCAGTTACAGCAAAACGCCACTATATTGGGAACGAATTCCTTTTTTTCAACGTTCGTTACTTCTTGCATACAGCCTCAACCTCCGACAAAATCTGGTTCGTGGAGAATCCCGAAAGATCCATTGCGCCCGACGGGCAAGTTACGGTACAAGCGCCGCAGCCCTGACATACGGCGGGATTTACGTAAGCAACCCTTCTCGTTTCGGTCTTGCCGCCGCCTATTCTGAATTCCTTATTTATATAACTGATAGCACCGTAAGCGCATACGTTAGCGCACTGCGAACAGCCGTTGCACATATTCTCGTCCGAATGCGCGATGCACGGGTTGGTTTTGAGTTTGTCTTTCGCGAGAAGTCCGAGCACCTTTGCCGCACACGCCGAAGCCTGAGAAACGGTTTCGGGAATGTCTTTCGGACCCTGGCACACACCCGCGAGATACACGCCCGCCGTCGGGCTTTCGACCGGACGGAGTTTGGGGTGCGATTCGTTCATAAAGTTGTTCGTGTCGATGCTCGCCGTAAGCATAGTCGCGATCTTTCTGACGGACGGCTCGGGTTCGATCGCCGTTGCGAGAACGACGAGGTCGGACGGAATAACGACCTGCTCGTTTTCGATGAGGTTGCTGCCCTGCACCATAAGCTTGCCGTTTTCGTTATATACCTTACCGACCATACCTTTGATGTAATCGACGCCGTATTGCTCGACCGCGCGACGATAGAATTCGTCGTAGTTCTTACCGGGCGTTCTCACGTCGATATAGAACACGTGAACTTCGGTGTCGGGATATTTTTCTCTGATCAGCATCGCGTGTTTCGCCGTGTACATACAGCAGATTTTCGAGCAGTACGGTTTTCCGCAACCGGACACGTCGCGCGAGCCTACGCATTGAATAAAGGTGATAACCTTGGGGTGAGTATTGTCGGACGGACGAAGCAGAACGCCGTTCGTCGGACCCGCCGCGTTCATAAGTCTTTCGAGTTCGAGCGAAGTTATAACGTCCTTGTTGTCGCTGTAACCGTACTCGTTAAACGCATCCACCTTGATCGGTCTGAATCCCGTCGCAACGACGATCGCGCCGTATTCGCGCTCGATGAATTCGTCTTTCATCTCGTAATTGATAGCTCCCGCGCCGCAGTTCATTTTGCAAAGCCCGCACTTGCCGGTCTTGAGCTTGATGCACTGTTCGGGATCGATAACCGCAACGTTAGGTATCGCCTGCGCGAACGGAATATAGATCGCGGAGCGATTGTTGAGATTCATATTGAACTCGTTAAGTCCCTTCTTCGACGGACATTTTTCCATACATACCTTACAACCGGTACATTTGGTTTCGTCGACGTATCTCGCTTTCTTTCTGATTTTGACCTTGAAATTACCGACGAAGCCCTTAACTTCCTCGACTTCGGAATAAGAAAGAATGTCGATTTTCTCGTTCTGCGCGCAATCGACCATTTTCGGCGTAAGAATACACGCGGAGCAGTCGAGCGTCGGGAACGTCTTGTCGAGTTGCGCCATTCTGCCGCCGATCGTGGGGTTCTTTTCCACGATATCCACGGGATAGCCCGCTTCCGCTATGTCGAGAGCCGCCTGAATACCGGCGATACCGCCGCCGATGACGAGCGCACGCTTGGTAACGGGGCTTTCGCCCGCGGTGAGCGGCGCGTCGAGGCGAACTTTTGCAATCGCCGTGCGAACGAGAATAAGAGCCTTCTCGGTCGCCTCTTCCATATCTTTATGTATCCAGGAACATTGCTCGCGCAGGTTGGCTATTTCCACCATAAACGAGTTAAGTCCGACGCTTTCCGCCGCCTTTCTGAAAGTCTGTTCATGCATTCTGGGCGAGCAGGAACCAATGACCGCGCCGTCAAGTTTATAGTCGATTATCGCTTTTTTGATAAGCTGTTGCCCGTTTTCCGAGCACATATACTGGTAATCGGCGGAAAAAACCACTCCGGGCTCGGCTTTAATAGCCTCGGCAACACGCCGCACGTCCACGGTCGCGGCGATATTGCTTCCACACCAACAAATAAATACACCAATTCTACGCATTTTCGGTTATCTTACTCCGTTTTTCTTAATTACGTGTTTCGTCATTTTTAATCGTGTCGTTATCTTTTTTTGCGTTCGCTTTACTTCTTATATTTTCTGAACGCGCTCACGAAAAGCTGTTGCGGAACGGTTTCGTCGACGAGCGGCGGAATTTCCTCGGCTTTCAGCGCGTCGCCGCCCTGCATTCTGACGACGGTCGTGCGAACCGCCTCTATCACGCCTTGCGGCGCAACCCCTCTCGGGCAACGCTCGACGCATTCCATACAGGAAAGGCAATTCCAGATCGATTTGCTTTTAAGAAGTTTGTCGACCTTACCTTCTACGATATACGACACGAACTGATGCGGACGAACGTCCATATCCTTATATGCAGGACATCTGCCCGAACATTTGCCGCATTTCATGCACTTGCGCACTTCCGTTCCCGAAAGCAAAAGAATATTTTCAACGAGAAGTTTTTTGTCGCCGGTCATTCTTTCACCCCCAGAGCCTCGGCAAGAAGTTCGGTAAAATATACCGTTTCAAGCTGCGTGTCGTTAAATTTCTTAAGATTATAAAGGCACAGCGGGCATGCCGTCACGACCACCTCCGCGCCCTTTTCCGCCGCGCTTTTAAGGATCACTCCGCTTCTTCTTTCGGGAAGCTCGGGATTCTTCACACCGACGTACGCACCGCAGCACTCGTTTCTCATCGGATACCTGACGGGCGTTCCGCCGATCGCCTTGATGAAGTCCTCGAGTATCGAGGGATTTTCGGGATTATCGAACGCCATAACCTTGCTCGGACGGAGCAAAAGACATCCGTAATATGCGGCTATAGGTCGTTTAATCGGGTTTACGACCTTTTTCGCGATTTCGTCGAAGCCCACTTTGTCGCGCAGCATTTCGAGATAATGAATAACGCGGGTTTCACCCGAATACGGCGTTTCGAGAGCCAGATAGTTGTTGGCTTTCGTGCGGATATTCTCGTCGTTTTTCATGTCGTCGTTAACGCGCTTTATGACGTTATGACAAGCGGAGCAAAGCGTAAGCAGTTCGCCGCCGTTTTTCGCCGCGTAGTCGAGCGCGCGCACAGCCGAAAGCTTGTTCGCGATTTCGTCGCGCGCGGTGGAATAAACCGCGCCACAGCACTGCCAGTCTTCGATTTCCTGCATTTCTATCCCAAGCGCGGAAGCCGACGCCCTCGCATAGCGATCGAGGTCTTTCGCCTTGGTCTTAAGGGTGCACCCCGGATAGTAACAAATTTTCATATCGAACCTCTTCAATGAATCGACGCCCGAACGAATCGTCTTCCGATCGGGCAAAAGGAGAATTTATCCCCGAGCCGACGCACGGGGATAAGAACGCTCCCCGTTACTTTATTTTCGCCATCTCTTCGGGATGGAATACTTCGTCGAATTTTTCCGGCGTAAGGAACCCGAGTTTCACGCAGGCTTCTTTGAGCGAAATGTTTTCTTTATAGGCAAGTTTTGACGTTTTTGCCGCGTTTTCGTAACCGATATACGGATTGAGCGCGGTTACGAGCATAAGCGAATTGTGCAGGTTGTGCGCCATTTTTTCCTTGTTCGCCTTGATTCCGACCGCGCAGTTCTTGTTGAACGAACGGATACCGTCGGCGAGCAGTCTTGCCGACTGCAGGAAGTTATAAATGATCACGGGCATAAACACGTTAAGTTCGAAATTACCCTGCGACGCGCCCATAGAAACGGCGACGTCGTTCGCCATAACCTGAACGGCAACCATAGTAAGTGCTTCGCACTGCGTGGGGTTGACTTTTCCGGGCATTATGGACGAACCGGGTTCGTTCTCGGGAATGAATATCTCGCCGAGTCCGCATCTCGGACCGGACGCCAGCCAGCGCACGTCGTTCGCGATCTTCATAAGATTGCACGCAAGCGCTTTCATCGCGCCGTGAGCAAACACGAGCGCGTCTTTTGACGTGAGCGCGTGGAATTTATTGTCCGACGTAACGAAAGTCTTGCCGGTAAGTTCGGATACGCGAGCCGCGACTTCGGTGTCGAATCCCTCGGGCGCGTTAAGTCCGGTGCCGACGGCGGTACCGCCGAGCGCAAGTTCCTTAAGCCCTTTAAGCGAAAGCGAAATCTGTTCTTTCGTTTTTTCGAGCATCGCGCGCCAGCCGCTTATTTCTTGCGAAAAAGCGATGGGAACCGCGTCTTGCAAATGCGTTCTTCCGCTCTTTACGACGCCGTAGTTTTCTTCTTCGAGCCTTTTAAAAGTCGCGATAAGTTCGTCGATCGACGGGAAAAGCGAATCCTCGATCGCAAGCACCGCCGCAATGTGCATCGCGGTGGGGAACGTGTCGTTCGAACTCTGGCTCTTGTTTATGTCGTCGTTGGGGTGAAGAAGTTTCGCCCCCGCGATTTCGTTACCGCGGTTCGCGATTACTTCGTTCGCGTTCATGTTCGACTGCGTGCCGCT
>ERZ808252.1652-NODE-1652-length-15655-cov-7.167821_pt1 | contig 15655 bp, 14 predicted proteins | sample MGYA00521242_ERZ808252 | MGnify/ENA primary metagenome ERZ808252 (study PRJEB31516, sample SAMN03275581) | gut metagenome | biome: mammalia-associated habitat; material: feces | host: Papio cynocephalus | place: Kenya | collected 2012-08-07 ...
TAGACCTTGGCAGGGACAAGGAGAGGTTCGTTACAACGCTCTTCAAGGCGTACTTCGTCGCAACTGGCGCATCGGTGTTGACAGAGGCCCACCTGCAGAAGGGAAGGGCCGATGTGGTGCTTGACCTGAGAGACGAGATATACATAATCGAGTTCAAGACAGAAGAGAGTGCGCAAAAGGCTCTTGAGCAGATAAAGGAGAGGAGATACTACCTTCCATACAAGGAAGAAGGGAGCAGGAAGAGGATACACCTTCTTGGGCTGAGGTTCTCTCTTGAGGAGGCGAAGGTCATTGAGTACAAGGAAGAGATAATATAGTTGCTTCTATGCAAATAGAGACCCATTTGAGTTGTTTTTTTTCTATGTTAGGATATGCTGTTGTTGACACAATGATTTATGGTTATTGCATTGATGCAAGGAGCTAGTATGACTGTAGTAATTACAGGTGGAGCAGGATTCATAGGGTCGAACTTTATATATTACATGCTCGAAAAGCATCCAAGTTACAGGATTGTATGTTTGGATTCTCTTACATATGCTGGAAATCTCTCTACTTTAGATAGAGCAATGGAGAATCCCAAATTTCGTTTTGTTAAGGTTGATATAAGGGATAGAAATAGTGTTTATTCGCTTTTCGAGCAAGAGAGACCTGATATTGTTGTGAATTTTGCTGCAGAATCACATGTCGATCGATCCATAGAGGATCCTCAAATATTCTTAGAGACAAACATAATAGGTACATCTGTTTTAATGGATGCATCAAGAAAATATGGTGTTATGCGTTTTCATCAAGTGTCTACAGATGAAGTGTATGGAGATCTTCCTCTTGATAGATCTGATTTGTTTTTTACAGAAACAACTCCAATACATCCATCAAGCCCATACTCATCATCGAAGGCATCTGCTGATTTGTTAGCCCTCGCATACCATAGGACATATGGACTTCCTGTTACGATATCCAGGTGTTCCAACAACTATGGTCCATACCAATTTCCAGAGAAGTTGATTCCATTGATGATAATCAATGCACTCAACGATAAGAGATTGCCTATCTATGGCAATGGTTTGAATGTAAGAGATTGGCTCTATGTAGAGGATCACTCTAGTGCTATCGATTTGATAATCCATAAAGGAAGAGTGGGCGAGATTTATAATATTGGTGGACACAATGAAAAAAGAAACATCGATATTGTAAGGCTTATATGCAAAGAGCTTGGAAAGAGCGATTCCCTAATAGAATATGTTGCTGATAGAAAAGGTCATGATAAGCGCTATGCAATTGACTCTGATAAGATATATAGGGAGCTTGGATGGATTGCGAAGACGAAATTCGATGATGGAATCAAGAAGACAATCAAATGGTATATAGAGAACAAAAAGTGGTGGGAGAGCATTGCTATGAACCAGAGATAGTGATGTTTTTTTGATTTTGAAGAAGCACTCATGAAATTATAGCCAAAATCTTGTTATTGTGGAACATTTTCTCGAACGAGTTCACGTATCGAAAATCTATGCTAACCAATCGGTTAAATTATTTTCATAACACCTTGCGTGGATTGAACACCTTGAGTAGAGTTTTTCCATCATGCAGTGGCATGAAAATTTTTGCATGGAGGGGGACATTATGAATGACCACTTTATCAAGAAAGAGAAGATTAGGATTTGGCAATATGCCAATGGAATTGTAGTTGAAGTTGAATCTGAGGATAAAACTATCAGAAAGACAAGCTACGCTGGCAACATGGAAAGAGCTGATATGCTCAATCGTTGTGCTCTTGCATGGCTATGGCTCTTGGAGAATGGAATGTTTTCACTGAAAGAGGGTGATTTCGAACTAGGCGATTGCCTCTTTTACTCTGAGACATCAATCGAAAAGCCAAGGTCATATGATTTGCCTAAATCAGAGATGTTTACTTCACAACCAGCTTTTGTAATGGATTTGATTGATAAGCTTGATTTCGAGCTTTTCGATGATAAAGTTAAGCAAGTTGCATCCGATTACATAAAACTGAGTTCTCTGGAGAGGATTTGCCATAGAAATGGGATGAACCTTTATGATTTCTTCTATTGCTTTGAAAATTCCTTACCTTTGGAGAAGAAACAACCATTTGTGCCAGTTGAAACGTCGGCATCGCTTTACTACAAAGCTATTTCCATAATCGCAAAGGCAAAATGTATCTCTTTTAGATCTCTTAGCAAAATTACTAAGATAAACAGAGAGAACCTGATGTCTGATCGATCCGATGCCTACAGAGGTAAAAGGAAGACAATCGAGATCAGAAGATTGTTTACTCTTTGCGAAGCACTTGGTGTGTCTATAACCACAGTACTGGCTCTTTGCCATTTGCTAATTGATGTTGATTTCTATTCAGATTGCATGAAAAAGGAACAATAGCAAATCGCATCAAGTCGAAATCTTTACCAAAGTAAATAAAACATGTATAGTGATAGCCCGATAATATGCTTAAGGGGAAGCGCTATGAATGACTATGATAGTGATGAGGTGTCTATTGCACAGCTTATAGGAATGGTTTTCAATCATTTCTGGCTTATTGTCCTCATTTGCATTTTAGCCACATGTTTGGGAATAGGTGTAGCTTTTCTATTTTTAAGTAGTCCAAGCTGCACCTTGTATATGACAGTAGAATATGATCTACTTCTAAATAGCTCCTACGTATCAAAGTATGGCATAAAGAATTACAACCTATCATATTGTGTTTCATCATTGAAATCTGTATCTGGAATTCTTGGATATATACAAAAGATAGGAAAAGATAGCACAGATTACGATATCCCCGAAATGATGGAGAATATGACCATAAGCAATGTATCAGGAACGAATTTGATAAAAGTTGAGATCAAGGATGTTCCTGATGAGGACATTGCTTTCTTCTCTGGCTACATCAATTACATGGTAGATGTGATAAACGACACAATAAGAGAAAACACAAAACAGCCAGTTGAGAATGCAATAGAGTATGTAAGTGGGCAAATTTCGCAAATCCAATCAGGTACAGAGTCAGATGTCTTCAAATCGCAAGGCGAATTAACTCTCTTGAACAATTGGCAATCAGAGTTGCTGGATTTGAAGAATATCGACTCATCATCTCAAGAAGCATTGTCGTTTATCGATGATTCAACTGTCGTCAGAGAAAAAGGAACATCAAAGCTAAAAGTAATCATTTGTTCCTTTGTATTGGGTGGAATGATTGGTGTTGCTTTAGCACTAGTCATCGATTTCTCTGATAAAAGGATATACAAGACACTTTATTTCAGGGAAAGAGAAAACTTAAATGCCCATTTGCTTTCATCTGTTCCACTGTACAAGAGCGAAGAGAGAATAAATATCAACGAATACAAGTACATTGCAAATAAATTGGATCCTGATACGAAGAGTCTGGTTGTTTCATCTATCTCTCCAAAAGCTGGAAAGACGCTTATTGCAAATGGAATTGCAAAATATCTTCCTGGTACAAAAGTGATAGATGGCTTTTCTATCTTAAAAGATACGAATGCTATTTCAGAGATCAAAAATAGTGATGTTGTGCTTATTGTTCTTCGCTCTGGTATCGATACAACAAACACTCTCGATAGGCTTGTAGAGGACTTTAAGCAACTAGGAATAAAGGATTATTGGTTTGTTTTCAATGGTGTAGATATATCAGATGAGGGGACTGTAAAGTACTCCAACTCAGATGATTACTCACATCATTATTGGCTTACAACTACTTGGAGAAGATATTACAGGAAACATTACTTGGCCTGATTTGACCTTCATGGTTTATTATATTGTATGGGGAAATGATATATGCCAGATGAATTGGAAGGAAGATGCATTGTAGATGAAAAGAAAAGACCTGGGAGGTTTTATCTCTTTATCAAGCGTTCTTTCGATATTATTGTATCTTTCATTGGCCTTATATTCCTTATTCCAGTCACTTTGATTGTAGGTCTTGCAATCAAGATCGAGGATGGAGGCCCTGTATTTTTTAAACAGACAAGAGTTACGAAAAACGGAAAGCTATTCAAATTGTATAAATACAGATCCATGGTAGTGAATGCAGAGAAAATAAGAGATACTATGGATGATGAGAATGAAATGGATGGCCCTGTATTCAAGGTAAAGGATGATAAAAGGATTACAAAGGTTGGGCATTTTATCAGAAAGACAAGCATTGATGAACTTCCCCAGCTGATTAATGTCTTTTTAGGCGACATGTCCATAGTTGGTCCACGTCCAGCACTTCCAAGGGAAGTAGAGGAATACGACAGCTATGCAAAAAGAAGATTGGAGGTGAAAGCTGGCCTTACTTGTATCTGGCAAGTGCAAAAGAACAGGAACAACATATCATTCAAAGATTGGATGGATATGGATGTAGAGTATGTCGAGAACCAATCTATTGCTCTCGACTTGAAGCTGATATTCAAGACATTTAAGGCTGTTTTGACTTGTCAAGGTGAATAATCCTGAAATGAGAATTGCGATGTTTGGACATAAAACTATTCCATCACGCGAAGGAGGTGTCGAGATTGTTGTTCAAGAGCTTTCCTCTCGGTTAGTAAAAAATGGGTATGATGTCATTTGCTATAATAGAAGAACAAAACAGAGAGTAATGTCTAATAAAAATTATGAAGGGGTTCGTCTTAAACAAGTTCCTACGATCAACATGAAAGGGCTTGCTGCAGTGACTTCTTCTTTTTTTGCTGCTTTGTTTTCTTCTTTCGGAAAATATGACATTGTTCATATCCATGCAGAAGGACCTTCCTTTTGGTGTTGGTTACCTAAGTTTTTTGGAAAAAAAGTAATTATTACAATTCATGGTCTTGATTGGAATCGAGAGAAATGGAGACATGGTTTTGGATCTAAATTCATTCGTCAGGGTGAAAGAAATGCTGTTAAATATGCAGATTCAATAATCGTATTGAGTCGGAACGTCCAGAAATACTTTAAGGATTTTTATAACAGAGAGACATGTTTGATACCAAATGGTGTTGATTGTTTTGGGAAAAAAGAAGCAAACAAGATTAATGAAAGGTTTGGATTAAAGTTGGATTCATATATTCTTTTTCTTGGAAGATTAGTTCCTGAAAAAGGGATTCATTATTTGATTGATGCTTTTAGATCTGTCAATACAGACAAAAAACTCATAATAGCAGGTGGCTCAAGTGATACAGATTCGTACGTGAAATCTTTAATGGATTTGGCAAAGGAAGATGAACGAATAGTTTTCGTAGGGCATGTGGAAGGCCAGATGTTGGCAGAATTATATAGTAATGCATATTTATATGTTCTCCCATCAGATTTAGAAGGAATGCCATTAAGCCTTCTGGAGGCAATGAGCTATGGGAATTGCTGTTTGGTATCTGACATTCCAGAATGTGTAGAAGTTGTAGAAGGCAAGGCTTTGGTCTTTAAAAGATCAGATGTTGAAGATTTGAAAGATAAACTTGAATATGCTTGCGGTCATCCAGAAATAGTTGCTGAATTCAAAGAAAGTTCGTCTGGTTTTATTTGCAAAAAATATGACTGGGATAACGTTGTTGATGAAACTTTGAAACTCTATGAGAAAAGCATGGTTGCTGGAAAGTAGAAGTTATGCTCTTTTGGTGAATTGTGAAGGGCAAAGACAAATGAAGTTTGAATTCCGAGGAAGAATTATATGCGTATTCTTGAAATAAATAAATTTTTATTTCCAAACGGCGGATCAGAGACGTACATATTTAAGCTGGGCGAGGCATTGGAGCAACATGGACATGAGGTTCAGTACTTCGGTATGGATCACAAAGGTCGATGTGTTGGTAATCGGGTCAATGCTTACACGTCTGATATGGATTTCCACGGCGGTAGCAAACTGAGCAAGCTGACCTACCCAATCAAGACGATTTACAGCAAGGAAGCAAGAGTACAGCTGCGGAAAGTTCTGGATGACTTTCAGCCGGATGTCTGTCACCTGGACAACTTTAACTATCAGTTGACACCGTCCATCATTTTGGAAATCGTGAAGTGGCGCAAGGGGACTGGAAGAGATTGTAAGATCGTCTTTACGGCACACGACTATCAGTTGGTCTGTCCGAACCACATGCTGAACAATCCGAACACACACCAGAACTGCGAGAAGTGTCTCGGCGGTCACTTCATAAACTGCATGAAAGGTAAGTGTATCCACGGTTCTACGGCAAAGTCTGCCATCGGCATGATGGAGGCGGAGTTCTGGAAGTGGAAGGGCACATACAAGTACATCGACACGATGATCTGTTGTTCCGAGTTCATGAAGAGCAAGATGGACAGCAATCCGCTGTTTGCAACGAAGACCGTGGCGATGCACAACTTCATCGACAAGGCGGAGTGGAAAGATACACCGAAGAAGGACTACGTTCTCTACTTTGGTCGCTTCTCCGAGGAGAAGGGTATTGGCACACTTATCAAAGTCTGTAAGGAACTGCCGGATGTACAGTTCATCTTCGCCGGTACCGGTCCTCTGGAAGAGATGGTAAATGGTGTTAAGAACATTAAGAACGTAGGCTTCCAAAAGGGTGAGGCACTGGAGAAACTCATTCGTGAGGCGCGGTTCTCCATTTATCCGTCTGAGTGGTATGAGAACTGCCCGTTCTCTGTGATGGAATCCCAAATGTACGGCACACCGGTACTGGGAGCAAACATTGGTGGTATCCCGGAACTGATTCAGGTTGGCAAGACTGGCGAACTGTTTGAGAGCGGTAATGCGGAGGACCTGAAGAGGAAGGTTCAGAAACTCTGGGGAGATAAGAAGCTGTGCGCCGAGTACAGTGCGAACTGCAAGGACATCAGCTTCGATACCATCGATGAGTATTACGAGAAAATTATGAAGGTGTATCAGTAAGGCTGGTATGTGAGGAGAAAACTTGTGGATGCGAAATTGAATCGATATGAAGGAATAGATGGCTTGAAGGCATACGCCATTATTGGCATTGTGCTGATGCATGTCCTCGCAAATGGAGAATATGAAATAGGAGGATTTGTATTCAAGCAGTTGATTCCATCTTTCACAAATCTTGTTTTCCTTTTCATGCTGGTTAGTGGCTTTGGTATGTGCTGTGGCTACTACCAGAAAATTACTGAACAGAAAATCAGTGTAGAGGATTTCTACAAGAAACGGTACGCCAAAATTTGGCCATACTTTGCATTGCTTTGTGCGTTGGACTTTATTATTTCGCCGAGCAAGGAATCCTTATTTGAGGTCTTCGCAAATCTAACGCTTTGTCAAGGACTTCTGCCAAATGCAAACATTTCAGTTATCGGTGTTAGCTGGACACTGGCAGTCATTTTTGTGTTTTATATGCTATTTCCATTCTTCTGCTTTCTAATTGGAAACAAGAAGAGAGCGTGGGGTATAGCTGTTGTAGCATTGATATTTAATTGGCTGTGTGGCACTTATTTCTTTGATGGAAACCACATTGTAGATGCACTTAGTGTTGGATTTGCACCTAGATTGAATATTGTCTACGATGCAGTCTATTTTATGGCAGGTGGCTTGGTTTTCCTCTATCGAAAGGAACTGACCGAGTTCTCGTCGAAGTACAAGATTATTGCCGGAGCGATTCTGCTGATTGCCACAGTTGCTTATTTTGCATTAGGCGGTTCTACGCTCACGATGCTGTTTTTCTGTGTTGCAACACTTGTCTATACCATCGGATGTAATCGGGGGAGGGGGGGGGATTGGTCAATCCAGTTGCCAAGTTCCTCGGTGGTATCTGCTTCGAGGTTTACTTGTGTCACATGGTGATTTATCGTATGCTTGAAAAGTTACACATTGTTCATCTGTTTGGAAACGATCTGCTGGCATATATCTTCACAGCCATTGCAGTAATCTGCGGTTCGGTTGTGTTCTCGGTATGTGCCAAGTGGTTCTTAAATAAAATCGAAGAATTCTTAAAAAAGATAGTAAACGATAGGAGAGTTGATCATGCCTGAAGAAAAGAAGCTGAATGGTACTGTCATCGTTACATACCGTTGCAATGCTCGTTGCTCCATGTGTAATCGTTATAAAGCACCTTCCAAGCCGGAAGAGGAAATTAGCATCGAAACTATCAAGAAGCTGCCGAAGATGTACTTCACGAACATCACTGGCGGTGAGCCGTTCATCCGTACTGACTTGAAGGATATCGTGCGTGAGTTGTACAAGAAGTCGGATCGTATCGTTATTTCCACGAACGGCTTTTTTACCGATCGTATCGTTGACCTGTGCAAGGAATTCCCGCAGATCGGTATTCGTATCTCTATTGAAGGCTTGGAGCAGACAAACAACGAGATCCGTGGTCTGCAGAACGGTTACCAGCGTGGTTACGGCACGTTGAAGAAGCTTCGTGAGATGGGCATGAAGGATGTTGGTTTTGGCATGACTGTGCAAGATAAGAATGCTCCTGACCTGGTCCCCTTGTACAAGATTTCCGATGAGATGGACATGGAATTTGCTACCGCTTCTCTGCACAATAGCTTCTATTTCGTTGAGGCAAAGAATATCATCCATGACCGTCCAATGGTGGCTAAGAACTTTGAGAACTTGATCAATGAATTGCTCCGCAGCAACAGCCCTAAGAAGTGGTTTCGTGCTTACTTTAACCATGGTCTAATCAATTACATCTATGGGCAGAAGCGTCTGTTGCCCTGCGACATGAGCTTTGATACCTTCTTCATTGACCCATACGGTGATGTTATGCCTTGCAATGGCACCAAGGATAAGGAAGTAATGGGTAATCTGAACATCCAAACTTGGGATGAACTGTGGCATAGTTTGCAGGCAGAAGAAGTACGTAAGAAGGTTCGCTGTTGCGAGCGTAACTGCTGGATGATCGGCTCTGTTTCTCCTGCAATGCACAAGTACATCTGGAAGCCTGCTACTTGGGTTCTGGTTCACAAGTTCAAGGCGCTGTTCACTAAACATCCGTACAGCATGTATGAACTGAAGATTTGCCGTGACTACCGTGATGGTAAAGTTACCAAAGAGGATCTGGACAAGTGCAGCACCTGCGATATGAACTGCGTGATCAACAACGGTCTGAGTGAAGCAAGTAAAGAGCAGTTGAAGCACAAGACTGGCGAGGAAATCGTGGATGCTGATATCGCACAGCAGATGAAGACGAAGTAATGAGTGAAAAGACAGTGGTAAGAACAAGAGAAAAATGGGTCGATGATGTAAAAGTCATTGCCTGTATATTGGTTGTGCTGGGTCATTTCTTCCAAAGTATGACGAAGGCGAATATTCTGCCCGAAAATGATTTATATGAGTGGTTCAACACAACGATTTATTACTTCCACGTGCCGCTGTTCTTCATTTGTAGTGGATATCTGTATCAGAAGTACAGCAAAGTAAACAGTGTAGGCAGTTGGTATAGAAATGTAGCGAAAAAGGCAGTGGCACTTGGTGTACCGTACGTGATTTTTACGACTGCTGTATGGGCGCTGAAAAAGATATTCTCAAGCAGTGTTAATGACCAGATTGGAGGTCTGGGTGATACATTATTTTTTCACCCAACAGCGCCGTACTGGTATCTGTATGCATTGTTCTTTATCTTTCTTGTTACGCCGACTTTTAGCAGTGTGAAAGCGGCTGTAGGAGGACTAGCAGTTGCATTGGCTGCAAAAGTCCTGATTTTAACTGTGTGTGTGGGGGGGGGGTACAGCGTTTACGCTGTTTCGACGGTTCTCTCAAACGAAATTTGGTTTGTGCTCGGTATGAGTATTTGTGCATTTAATGTGCAGTTGAAGGGTAAAAAAGCACAAGGGACGATATGCGGATTGATGTTTATGATTCTGAGTATTGTGGTGGTCAAGGAGAAAATCAGCGAAGGTGCGGTTTCTTTCTTAATGGGATTATTGGCTTGTGTGGCCGTTATTCTGATGGTAGCAGATGGCGAGGAAAAGTTCGGCAAAGGCATGGACTTTCTTGCAAAATACACAATGCCGATTTTCCTGATGCATACATTATTTGCAGCACCGCTGAGATCTATCCTGATGAAGATCGGCATCGAAAAAGCTGTGATTCATGTAGTACTGGGACTTGGAATTAGCTTTGCAGGTCCGATTATGGCTGATTGGATTATGAAGAAAACGAAGTGGCTGGAGTTTTTCTTGTATCCGAATAAATTTATTAGGAAAGGGTAGTTCTTGACACTATCTGGAAAGGATAGGGGGAGTAAATATGAATAATATAACAGTTCTTACATCTGCCTATAATAGAGGAAATCTTCTTGATAAACTGTATAAATCATTGTGTGCTCAGGAAAGTAAAAACTTTGAGTGGCTCATTGTGGATGATGGTAGTACGGATGACACAAGTGAACGTGTCAAGCAAATGAAGCAGTCAGCAGATTTTTCGATTTCTTACTATAAAAAAGAAAATGGCGGAAAGCACACGGCCTTGAATTATGCATATCAGTTTATAAAGACACCGTTAACGTTTATCGTTGACAGTGATGATTCTCTTACTAGAGATGCGATTTCTTGTGTTGATGCGATTTATAAAAAGTATAAAAACGAGAATGATCTTTGCGGCTTTAGCTTTTTGAGAGGAAAGCCGGATGGTGGATACCTAAGTACGTCAGGTGTACCGCAGGATGGAATGAAGGAATCTTATGTCGACTGCCGAATTAATAGAAGCATCGGTGGAGATATGGCAGAAGTATGGTATACGCATTGTCTAAAAGAATATCCGTTTCCGGAGTTTCAAGGCGAAAAATTCCTTGGAGAAGATATTGTCTGGGTCAGAATGTCTGAAAAGTACAAGATGCGTTTTTTTAATCGTGTGATTTATATTTCAGACTATCTTGAAGATGGTCTGACCAATAATCGCAGAAAACACAATATAAAATCTCCAAATGGATGTGTGGCTAGGGCAGAAGCATTTTTAGACTCAAACGCTTACATGAAAATAAGAATTAAATCTATGCTACAGTACCAAATCTATGGGAAATTTGCAAAAAAATCAAGAAAAAAACTTTATAAGACTACTTCAAATAAAGCCTTGTATATTGTGTGTATAATCCCAGCAACATTTATTTATTTTATGTGGAGATTAAAATAATGAAAAAAATCGCTTTTTTAATTTTAGCACATACAGATGTTGAACAACTTCACAGGTTGATATATGCGTTAGATGATAATAGGTTTGATATATATGTTCATGTCGACAAAAAGAAAAACCTTGATGAATTTAATTTAAACCGTTTATTGATGAAGGCTGGTCTTCTATATGTGTGTTCAGAAAGATATGAGGTTATTTGGGGTGATATATCAATTGTAGATGCAACGCTGGCCATGTATGCTCAAGCGAGAAAAAATTTTGATTACTCAAGATATGTGACATTATCTGGGTTGGATTATCCTATTATGTCAAACGATCAGTTGTATAGTGAACTATGCACAAGTGCGACTGAATTTATCGGGGGGGGGCAGCTTGAAGATAGGGCATTTATGCGCGTAGACTGGCCGTTCTTCTGGCGTAATCCATTGGGATTTCAAATATCCCGACATATAGTAGGAAATAAACTGGCATATAGAATAATAACTATGTTGAGAAGAAATAAACATAAATCCCTTCAGATAGATGGTAAGAATGCAATGATTTACTTTGCTCCACAATGGCATGCACTTTCGGGAGTTTTTGTGAAATATATGCTTGAAATAGTTCTGAGAAACCCTCAAATACATAGCTATTTTAAACATTCGTTTGCACCAGATGAGATGCTGATCCCAACAATTTTATTTAATTCGGAGTATTCGAATTATGCGACTACTTTTAGCATAAAGCAACATTACAATGATATGGCTGTCACACATTATTTGAATTATGGCGCAAAAGTTCAAATATTTGATGAAAAAAACTATGGCGATATTATAAACAGCAAAAAAATGTTTGTCAGAAAGGTTGCCAGTGGGAAATCTGAAAAACTTATTGATATGCTGAATGAGTACAGAAATAATGAAGACGCATAATAATTTGGTGCTAATAAAGGAAATGAGACAAATTTGAAAATTTACAAGAAAACACTATTTATAATAATTATAGTAATGGTGCTGTTTGTTGAACTTATCTTTTCTGGGACAGTTCCTTTCCTGAAGTATGCAGATGAAGCAACAGCCATAATTTCAATCATGAGTTTAAGCGTGTGGAGTTTATGCCATAAAGGAAAAATTGAAAAAGAATATAGGAAAATATTACTGGTAATTTGTATTGTAGTTGCCTTTGGATTTGCTGGAAATATTCTAAACGGTGTAACGCGTAGCTATTTTGCTGCTGTAGTAGATTGTTTGGGCACAATAAAAGTATTTGTTAGTGTTATATTTGTATATACATACTTAAATGGAGTTGAAGCAAAACAGACCGTATCGTTGCTTTACAAGCCGGCAAAGATCTTTCTTTGGGTGGCAGTTCTTTTTGGTGTTGTTTCAATATTTACTGATATTGGTATGGGTGGAGAAGTAAGGTATGGCTTACGGGCATATTCTTTCGTTTTTGGCCATGCACATATTCTTGCAATTACGAGCATTTCTGCATTGGCGGTTATTGCATCTAATGAAATTAATCAAAAGAAATTGTACTTCTATACAATTCTGACGTGTGTTTGTCAGTTGCTGACTACAAAAGGCCCATCGATTGTATGGAGCATTATGATTTTCTTTATGTTTAAATATTACGTGCATAACAGAAAAATTAAACCGTGGCTTATTGTTCTTATAGTTGCAGTAGGAATTTTGGCAGGTCGCTATCAAATCACGAATTATTTTATGAATGCTTCTGCTCCTCGTGCGTTACTTTTAAAGTACGGAATTGAAACTGCAAGACGATATTTTCCATTGGGTGCTGGGTTTGCAACGTATGGGTCGGATATGGCAAAGGTGTATTATTCGAAACTGTATTATGAGTACGGGTTTAATAATATATGGAGAATGGGCGAGCATGATGGAATGTATTTGAATGATAACTACTGGCCAATGGCGATGGGGCAGTTTGGATTTATTGGGGCTCTATTTCTGCTGTGTGCCTGCTATTTGTTTTTTCATAATGTGCAGAAAAAATGCAGTGATCGAAGAGTAAGAGCTGTTATGATTACTAATATTGTGTATATATTGGCTCACTCTCTTGGTTCGGCATCGTTAACAAGTATGGAAGGAACATTTCTTTTTGTGATTTTTGGTGTTGTTTTAGCACTGTATAAGAACGATTCTTTTTGTTCCTCTAGAAAGGGTTGATTTAATATGAAGGTAGAAATTGAAAAAGCAATAAAGAGTAAAACACTTTTCCCTAAAATCATATGCTTTCTGTTGGGAAAAATGAACTTATCAAATCGAATGTTGCAAGCCTTGCAGGTAAGGTATAAGAACTATTCGTATTTGAAGAAGAAATATGGCCAATACATCGAAAAAATCAATTATCCTGAGGATTGCAAAAAGGAAAAGAGTAGAGATATATGGATTTGCTGGTTACAAGGTGAAGAAAATGCGCCAGAACTTGTAAAAGTTTGTATTGGCTCGGTCAGGAAATATATGAGTGACTATAATATCCATATTATTACTCTTGAAAATATGGAAAACTATGTTCAGCTTCCCCTGTATATTCTAGAAAAATGTCATGATGGGAAAATTCCAAATACATTAATGTCGGATTTGATTAGAACAGAACTGCTAGTTCAATATGGTGGCCTATGGCTAGATGCTACCGTTTTATTAACTGCGTCAGTTCCAGAATATGTTTTTGAAAAAAATCTTTTCATGTATACTCATTCGTATCCTGATGATGTGACAATGGTATTTAATAGTTGGCTAATTTACTCAGATGGAAATAGTAGATTACTACGGGTTACAAGAGATCTTCTTTATGAGTACTGGAAGCAGGAAAACGTTACGAGAGAGTATTTTATGTGGCATCTGTTTATGACAATGGCAACGGAGAAATATCCAGAGGATGTTGTACAAATTAATTATGTTACAGATGAACTGCCGGAAACACTTGCTAGAATTATTTTTAGACCTTATGAAGAAAAATTTTGGAAAGCGCTTACTTCAATGACATCGGTACATAAATTGTCTAACAAATTTTGTATTCCAGATGACATAGGGCAATCTTATTATGAAAAAGTTATTAGTAAGGAGCTATAAGAATAGGTATGAAAAAAATAGGTGTGCTGACCTTTCAGCAATCATCAAATTATGGAGCGATAATGCAAGCTTATGCATTGAATAAGGCATTGAATAATCTTGGTGCCGATTGTGAAACAATTAATTATAACTGTTCCGCAATAACAAGAGCAAACTATGTAAAATGCAAGACGGTTAAGAATTTGTTAAAAAATGCTTATAAAGTATGGAAAAATTACTGGTGTAAACAATTCGTGAAAAATAACTTAAGACTAAGCACTGTCTATGATAAAAAAACTATTCAGAACTGTTTTTATGATGCGTATGTTGTAGGAAGCGATCAGATTTGGAATCCGCATTGTACAGAGGATGATAGAACATATTTTCTTGATTTTATTCAGGATAAACGAAAAAAATATAGTTATGCTGCGAGTATTGGTCTGAAAGGCGAGGAAGCACTTGCAATTATTAAAGATCATGAGAAATTGCTTGACGATTTCACCAGTGTATCGCTACGCGAGCATATAGACGATGGCAGGGTTCTAGATTTAATATCAACAAACGTGCGATATGACATTGACCCAGTTTTTTTGCTTTCGAGAAATGAATGGAAAAATATCTGTGGAAAGCGTTACGTTAAAGACAAATACATATTTGTATACTTAATTGGAAGCCCAGTTGGCTTGGAGGATTTTGTACAGAAGCTGAGTAAGGAAACCGGATATAAAATTATCTGCAGTAAAAAAAGTGGCAATTTTATGCGTCATTGCAAACCCGAAGATTTTTTATCATGGATAAATAACGCTGAATATATCGTTACCAATTCTTTCCACGGAACGGCACTTTCTATCATTTTTCAGAAAGAGTTTTATGCCGAATGTGCTTGTGCAAGTGGGTTTAACTATAGGGTGAATGGACTCTTGAAATTGCTTAGATTGACAGATAGGGTAATAGAATATGGTTGCTCTATTGATTTAGATAAAAAAATTGAATATGAAACTGTTGTTAAGGAAGTAGAAAATAACAGAAAAATTTCAATTGAATATCTGAAAAGTATTATAAATAGTTAAAGAGAATGACGAAATGTATACTAAGACCGTAAATTAGACAGGAGATGAAAAAAAGAACATCTGCTACATTTTCCAAAGGAGAGAGGAAGATGGGAAAACAGAGAAAGACCTACAGCGAAAGCTTCAAGAGGGGGGAGCTTTGGGCGACGGAGAGGATCGTGCGAAGGCTGTATATCGAGCTTGGATTGAAGGGTGTATCCGCTGTCTTCAAGACCACGAGGCCATCGAAGCACCCGTATGGGAAGTTCCCGTACCTGCTGGAGGACAGGCCTGCAATGTTCGTCAACGAGATATGGGCGACCGATATAACATATATCGCAACCGCCGGTGGGATGCTCTACTATACTGCAGTGATCGATCTCTATGGCCGTAAGATACTGTCCTGGAAGCTCTCCGACAAAATGGACGTGGCTTTCTGCCTGGATGTTCTTTATGAGGCTGTGAGCAAATATGGCATTCCTGCCATTTTTAAT
>ERZ808252.1653-NODE-1653-length-15650-cov-4.919910_pt1 | contig 15650 bp, 11 predicted proteins | sample MGYA00521242_ERZ808252 | MGnify/ENA primary metagenome ERZ808252 (study PRJEB31516, sample SAMN03275581) | gut metagenome | biome: mammalia-associated habitat; material: feces | host: Papio cynocephalus | place: Kenya | collected 2012-08-07 ...
AACATTGCCGCGCAGTCGAACCCCGAAGGGGCGCCAGCAGGCGGGATCTCGGCACCCGAGTAAGGGCGAACATTTGCAGAATCCCAACGGGTGTCATCTCAGAGCAAATGCCTTCGGCATTCAGTTGCCCTCCGCAGGGGCGCCGACAGGCGGAAACTCGGCACTACGCAAAGTCATTCATGCAACAGCGCTCCCTGCCTTCTGTCCGCATTCACAGGGCTTATCCCCCGAAAAATGCCCGCACCAGCTCCTTGCCGCCGACCTCCTGTGCCACGCCCGAGCCAATCCGAACGGCAACGTCGCAAAGCGCCTCGGCACAGCGGCGGTCATGCGTGACCGTCAGGAGCGTGGTCCCGCGCTCGGTGTGGATGCGGTTCAACACCTCCACCATGTCGCAAAGCCCGCGATAGTCCTGCCCGACGGTCGGCTCGTCCAGAATCAGGAGCTCGGGAGCGGTTGCCGCCACTGCGGCGATGGACACCCGACGCTTCTGCCCCTCCGAAAGGGACTGCGGATGCCGCGCATAGAGCGACCGCACACCGAACGCCTCCGCCACCTCGTCCGCGTAAGCGTCCGACCGCGCGCCGAAGCGGACCTCCCGCTCCACCGTCGGCATGAACAGCTGATAATCGGGATTCTGATAGACCACGCCGACCCGCCGATACCATTCCCGCCCTCCGCGTGTCCCCTGCCCGAAGCGGGGGTCCGGCAGCTGGCGGATTCTGCCGCGCGTCGGCTTCTCCAGTCGTGCAATCAGGCGCAGGAGCGTGGTTTTGCCGCATCCGTTCTCCCCCAGCAGGACGGTCCTTGAGCCGCGCGGGATATCAAAGGTCACACCGTCCAGCACCTTGCGGTCGCGCACCGAAAAGGCAACATCGGAGAGCGACAGCAGGGCTTCTCCGCCCATGAAGGCGGGACATCTGTCCGAAATCGGAGCCGACTGCTCCCGCAGGTACGCCGCAGGGTCGGAGACCTCCCGCACCTGCCGATTGCCGACATGAAGAACCCGATTCACAAACGGCAACACCATGTCCAGCCGATGCTCGATGACAACCACGCAGTAGCCCGCGTCCGCGAGCGCGCGCAGAGTTGTCATCAGGAGTTCTGCGCCCGCCGTATCGAGATTTGCCAGCGGCTCGTCCAGCAGGATAATCCTCTGCCCCATTGCCAGCACCGATGCGGTTATCAGCCGTTGCTTCTGCCCACCCGAGAGGCGGCGGCACTGCCATGACGGGTCCAGCCGCATCAGGTCGCAGACGGTTGCAAGCTGCTTTTTGATCCGCTCGGGAGAAAAGGCAATCGCCCTTTGCTCCCGAGCGGGAGAGGCAACGGGCTCAGTCAACTCGGTCGGATCTGCCCCCTCCGCATTTTCCATCAGCGCCGATGCCGCGGCCGCGGCTTTGCGCTCTTCGTTCTCGTTCATGCCTTTCCCTCCGTCATGTGTCCGTTTTCCACACGGTAAATCCGATCGGCAATTGCCATAGTCGATTCCCTGTGCGAAACCAGAATGATGCTCTTCTTCCGCTTCTGCTCCTTCAATGCGCCGAGAATGATGCCCTCGTTGATGCTGTCCACATTGCTGGTCGGCTCGTCCAGCAGAATCAGCTCGCTCCCGCGCAGGAAGGCGCGGGCAAGACCGATGCGTTGCTTCTCCCCTGCCGAAAGGTTGTCCCCCAGCGCGCCGACCCGCGTTGCGTAGCCATTCGGTAGCGACAGGATGAAATCATGCACCGATGCCATCCGACACGCCGCCTCAAGCTCCTCCTGCGTGGCGTTCGGCTTTGCAATGCGCAGGTTGTCCTCAATCGTCTCGTCAAACAGATAGGTGCTTTGCGAGACCATCGTCACGTTCTCCAAAAGGGACGCGGTGTTGATGCGGTCGATGTCGGTGCCGTTGTAGGCAATTCTGCCCCTGTCCTTTTCCCAAAACCGCAGGAGCAGCTTGAGAAGCGTGGACTTGCCGCACCCCGACGCGCCGACGATTCCGATAATCTCGCCCTTCTCCGCGTGCATTCCGATGTCCTCCAGCACGCGGCTTGAACCGTCGTAGGAGAAGGTGAGGTCCGATACCGCCAGCGTTTTGTAATCGAAATCCGTCCCATCGGTCACCTCCTCCACGGCGGGCTTTTCCGCCAAGAGCTTCAGCACGCGGTCGCCGCTTGCCAGGGTCTGCGTCAGGTTCCCGGGGAGCGACCCCACCGCAATGACGGGACCGAAGGACGAGAACACCGTCACCATGCCGATGACCATGCGCCCGATTCCCAATTCGCCCCGCGACACAAGCAGAATGCCGACCGCCAGCGTCAGAAGCACGAAGAGCGAGACCGCCAGTTCGATTGCCGCGCCCGCACGGGTGATGTTGTGCTTCATTTTTTTCGTCTCGCACAGCATGGAATCCGAGCGGCGGTTGACCTCGGTCTCCCGCTCCGCGCCCGCGTTGTTGAGCACGATGTCGCGGATGCCCTTGATGCTGTCAAGAAAATACGCCGAGAAGGAGGAGAACTCCGCGCGGTAGCGCACGCCGCTCTCCTTGAGCCTGCCCGAGGAAATCAGCGGCACGACAATGCCGATGAACAGGTACCCGACCAGCGCCGCAAGCGCGAGATACCACGAGGAAACCAATCCGACAAACAGGAGCACCGCAACCGATACCAGCACCGCAATGCAAATCGGCGATATGGTGTGTGCGTAAAAGACCTCCAGCGTTTCAATATCCGAGGTAATCATTGCGATGATGCCGCCCTTTTGCCGCCCCTCCAGCTTTGCGGGGCAAAGTCTGCGGAGCGCGCCGAAAATCTTATCCCGCAGGACCGCAAGCAGGCGGAACGCGATATAATGGTTGCTGTACTGCTCAAAATAGCGCAGGATACCGCGCAGAACCCCGCACCCGACGGCGATGGCGATAACGGCGCCGTAGGAAAGCGCAATCGGCTCACCAAGCGCCTTTGCAACGCCGACCGCGCCCGAAACGGTAACGCCCATTGCACAGACGAATCCGAGACTGCCGTTCAGCACCGCCAACAGCATGATGTAGGAAAGACTGCCCAACAGCAAAATCAGGCTTGCCATGATTTTTGCGCCGTTCTCCCGAAGCGGCTTTTGCTTGTTCGTTTTGCGCCTCATGCAATCACCTCCCCGAAATTCCCCTCCAAGCGCTTTTGCGCCGTGTAAAGCCGCGCGTAGCCGCCCTGCTTTTCCATCAGCTCCGCGTGTGTGCCGCTCTCCCGCACCTCGCCGTTCTCCATGTAATAAATCCTGTCGGCGGGCACCACGTTCTCCAGCCGATGGGAAATCACCACCACGCTCTTTTGCTCGGCGAGCCTTCGGATGCGCCGCATGATGATGGCTTCGCTCTCCACGTCAATGTTGCTCGTTGCCTCGTCAAAAACGTAGATGTCCTTCCCCGCCACCAGCGCAACCGCCAGCGCCAGCCGTTGCTTCTGACCGCCCGAAACATTGCTTGCATCCTCGGTAATCACCTTGTCAAGCCCGCCGTTTTCCTCCACAAAGCGCCGCAGATTGACCTGCTCCAGCGCCGAAAGGATTTCCGCATCGGTCACGTCCCGCTTGGCAAGGCGAAAGTTGTCGCGCACGCTCTCGTTGAACAGATAGGTATTGTAGCTGACCACCCCGAGCCGCGCATACAGGCTCTCGCGTGACAGTGCCGACAGCGGCTTACCGCCAACCGTCACCTCGCCCGAGGCGGGACGGTTCGCGCCGATGAGCAGATTCACCACGGTGGATTTGCCGCAGCCCGAAGAGCCCACGATTGCCGTCATGCCAACTGCGGGGAAATCCATGCTCACGTGCCGCAGGACCTCCCGCTCGCCGTCATAGGAGAAGGTCACATCGCGCAGGCGCATTTCCGTGTCCTCAACCGTTTCCGTCCCCCATTCGGGGTCGGGCGTGTTCAGAAGCGTGATAATCTTCTTTCCCGCGCTCGCACCGTTCATGGCAACGTGGAACGCCGAGCCGAACGCCCGAAGCGGCAGGAAGAATTCCACCGCCACAAGGCACAGGAAGAGCGCCGCAATGGGGTCCAGCCCGCGGAATGCCGCGCCGCTGACCGCCAGCGCAATTCCCGCGCCCGCACCGCCGTAGGCAACCAGGTCCATAATTGTCGTGCTGGCAAGCTGCATGACCAGCACCTTCATTGTGATTTCGCGGAATTCCTCGGCGCTCTCGTTCAGCTTTTTGTGCTGTGCCGCGTCCGCACGGAAGAGCTTCAGCTCCCTGAGCCCCTGCACGCTGTCAAGGAAGGTATCGCCCATTGAGGTGTACTTCCCCCAATACTTGGCGAAAATCTTCTTTGCGTATTTGCTGACCGCAACAATCGAGAGCGGAATCAGCGGCACGCAGGCAAGCAGCAGGAGCGCGGTCCGCCGGTCAATCCCGACACAGATGCCAAACAGGAGCACGGGAGCCAGCATTGCAAAGAAGAACTGCGGCAGATAGGAGGAATAGTAGAGGTCCAATTGCTCCACGCCCTCTACCGACATCTGCGTCAGCCCCGCCATGCTCATGCCGTCCGCGTTCTTCACGCCGAGGGTCACGAGCTTGTTATAAACCCGCTCGCGCAGGTCCTTCTTCACCGACCTGCCAAGCCTGTCCTTGACATCCCCCGTCAGCCGCGAGCAGAGATACCGCACCGAAACGGCAACCGCCGCGCCGATCAGCGGCAGGAGATACCGCCCCGCCTCCGCCCCCTGTGTGAGGAGCCACACCGCATAGCAGACACAGCCCGTTACCGAGACGTTTGCAACCAGCCCCAACGCCTGCAACGCCACGGCAATGAAAATATATTTTCGGTTTGAACCGATCAGACGGAACAACGCCTTGTCAATCACCTTTCCGTTCCTCTCTTTCCTTTCGCTTGTTCGTTTCCCGCAGAATGGAAGGTCCCGTCATGACACACCTCTGCCCATTCCCGAGCGGATGAAATTCGCCACCCCGTTGCGCGTGGCATCCGAGAACGCACAGCTGACATTCAGGGCATCCTCATACGCCTGCTCGGGCGAGGTCCCGCAATGCAGGGACAGGTGCGTGGAGATAAAGCGGATAATCGTCAGGTATTCCCCGAGAATCCGCAAGCCCTCCTCGGTCAGCGTGACAAGGCGCTCGGTCTTTTCGATGTACCCCTTGTCCCGCAGACGCTCTACCGCATTGTAAGCGCTAACCTTGGACACGCCCAATTTGGCGGCAATGTCCTTTTGCTTGACCGCCGCGCCGTTTGCCGCAAGCGTGTTCGCCGCAATCAGATACCGCAGCTCCGATGAACTCATACCATCACCTCACAAAAGAATTCGGTTCCGCTTTTTGGTTAGCCTCGGCTAACTGATTGGTAAAAAGAATGAATCGACCTTTTTCACGGCATTTGGTTAGCCGAGGCTAACCGATTCCCGAAAAAAATCGGTTCCGGTAGAACCAAGTGTATTATACACAGTCGGGAAGAATTTGTCAAGCAAAAGTTAGCGGCAGACTAAAAAGTTTTCCATTTGTTCATTTTTGAACCATTACGGTTCCTTTCTTTTTCATTACATTTCGCGGACACTTTTCCGCAGAGGCGCAAAAGGACTTGCAAAACGCGCGAAAGTATGCTATACTATCACAAAATAAAGAAGTCGAGGTATTGTATGGAACGCGGACAATTTGTCGGGAAACGGATTCCCGTCATTCTCGATACGGACATCGGAAACGATATTGACGACACTTGGGCGCTGGTCTTTGCGCTTTTGCGCGATGAACTGGACATCCGCTTGGTAACAACCGTGCTCGGCGACCCGATTTATTCCGCCAAGCTGATTGCCAAGCTGGTGCAGGTCTGCGGAAAGGCTCCGATTGACATCGGGCTTGGAAAAAGCGGTCCCGAGCCTGCGCGATATCAGGGCGCATGGGTGGCGGATTATGACCTCTCCTCCTACGGCGGCAAAATTTACGGGGACGGCGTGGCGAGAATGCTGGAGGTCATCCACGAATGCACGGAAACCGTCACCATTCTCGGCATGGGTCCCTGCACCAATCTTGCCGAGGCGCTCCGCCGCGATCCGTGCATTGCGGAAAAGGTGCGCGTCATTTCGATTTTCGGCGGGCTGTTCCGCGGCTATTTCGGTCCCGCGCCCTGCGCCGAATATAATGTGCATCAGGACGTGGAGGCGGCAAAGGTCGTGCTTGCGGGCTATCCGCATCTGCTCATCTCCCCCATTGACACCTTTTTTGACGTGGTGCTGGACGGGGAGCGGCTGGAGCGAATCCGCCGTTGCCGCGACACAAGCGCGCCCGTCCGTGCGATTCTCGAAAACTTTGATATCTGGGCTGACAGCTACCCGCTTTGGCGGGACAAGCCCCGCGACCGCACCTCCGAGCTTTGCGATGCGCTCCACGTCTATCTTGCAATCACCAACGAGGGGCTGGTCACGCGGACCTACCGCTTGGAGATTGCCGAAAAGGGGCTGACAAGGGTCTCCGATACGGGAATTCCCGTAAAGGTCGCAATCGAATGGAGCGACAGGGACCGTATGCTGGATTTTCTGACCGATACCTTATGCGAAGGCTGAAAAAGGCGCACAGGCAATTGCCCGTGCGCCTTTTTCTATCGGAATCAGCCCTGCTGTTTATTCTCCTCGATGATTTTCGCGGCGAGGTTGGCGGGAACGATGTCGTAGCCTGTTACCGCAAAGTCAAACGAGCCTCTCCCCTGCGTCATGGCGCGCAGGGTGATCGGGTAGTCCAACAGCTCCACCTTCGGCGCGATTGCCTGAATGGTGGTATAGCCCTTATGTGCCGCAGGCTCCATGCCCATAACACTGCCGCGGCGCTTGTTCAGGTCTCCCATCACATCGCCCACCAGTCCGTCGGGAACCGTCACCCGCAGGTCACCCACGGGCTCCAGAATCACGGGACCCGCCTGCTCCAGCATCTTCTTATATGCCAGAGAAGCCGCCGTTTTGAAGGAAATTTCGTCCGAGTCGACCGCGTGATAGGAGCCGTCGTAGAGGTCCGCCGCAAGGTGCGTCATCGGGAAGCCCGCAATGCCCTTCTGCATTGCCTCCTGAATGCCCTTTTCCACTGCGGGATAGAAGTTCTTCGGCACGGTTCCGCCGACAACCGAGACGGTGAAGGTCAGTCCCTCCTCCTCGCCCGGAGCGAACCGCATCTTGACGTGCCCGTACTGTCCCGAGCCGCCGTTCTGCTTCTTGTGCTTGCCCTCCACGTCAACCGACTTCGTAATCTTCTCGCGGTAGGCAATCTTCGGGGTATCGTATTTGATATTCAGCCCGAAGCGGCTCTTCAGGCGTGCGGCAAGGACCGCCAGATGGACCTCCCCCAGCCCGTAAATCAAAAGCTGCTTGGTTTCGGGGTTGTTCTCAAACCGCAGGGTGTAATCCTCCTCGACCATCTTTGCAATGCTCTGGGAGATCTTGCCCTCATCGCCCTTGGACGCGGGGGTCATGCCCTTGACGTAATACGGCTTCGGGAACACGATTTTGCGGTATTCAAATGCCTTGTTCCATGTCAGCGTATCGTTGGTGTTCGTGTTGTTCAGCTTTGCCACCATGCCGATGTCTCCGCAGGCAAGCTCCTCAACCTCGGTCTGCTTCTTGCCGCGCAGGGTGTAGATGTGCGCCAGCTTTTCGTTGTCCCCCGTGGTGTTGTTGCGCAGGGTCATATCGCGGCGGACACTGCCGTTCATCACCTTGAAGAAGGACATTTTTCCCACAAACGGGTCCGCAACCGTTTTGAACACGAAGATTGCGGGCTCTCCCTCGGGAACGATATCAATCTTCTCGCCGTCCGCCAGCGTTTCCTGCTTCTTGGCGGTGTGGCGCGGGAAGGATTCGGTAATCTTATCGAGCATGGTCCAAACGCCCCACAGCTTGGTTGCCGCGCCGCAGAACACGGGCACGATTTCGCCGTGAATGATGCCCTCGTGGACGGCGTTGACCGCCTCCATGTGCGAGATTTCCTCGCCGTCGAAGTACTTCATCATCAGCTCCTCGTTGGTGCTTGCGACCGCTTCCATCAGCATATCGCGGTACTTCGCGGCAGCTTCCTTGGACTCATCGGGAATCATTTCCACACTGTGGCGACCGTTCGCGTCAAAGACGTGCGCGGTCTGATCAATCAGGTCAATCGCGCCGACCACCTCGCCGCCGCGCACCATCGGAATGGTCAGCGGGCAGACGTTCTTACCGAAGGTCTCGTGGAGCGAATCCAGCACGCGACCGAACCGCGCCTCATTGTCGTCGAATTTATTGATGAAGAACGCGCGGGGCAGATGCGCCGCCGTGACGGAATCCCACGCCAGCTCGGTCCCGACCTCGATGCCCGCCTTGCCGTCCACCACGATGATTGCGCTGTCGGCAACACGGAGCGCCTGCACGACCTCGCCCGCAAAATCCAGATACCCGGGCGTGTCGATGACATTGATTTTGATATCCTTCCACATCATCGGCGCAAGCGTTGCCGAGATCGAAATCTTTCTTGAAATTTCCTCCGCGTCATAATCACAGACCGTATTGCCTGCGGTTACGGTACCGAGTCGGTCGGTTTCCCCCGTCAGGTAGAGCATTGCCTCCGCGAGGGAGGTCTTTCCGCTTCCGCCATGCCCGAGCAAGGCAATGTTTCTGATGTTCTTTGTTTCGATCTTAGCCATTGTAATACCCTTTTCTGTGAACCTTTCTTCAGTTTAGCCGAAAATCAAACCGTTATGGACCGTAACGCACAAAACCGTGCGGATTTTCCTGCTTTCTTTTATTATATCACACAAAAAAGGATTTTGCAAGAGCGAAGCTGAACTCTATGACTGACGGAATGTAGAATTCCATCGCCGCTTTTTGGCAATTTTACACAAAATCGGCGATTCGGAACAGATTTTCGGCATTTTCAGCCGTTTTTTGCGCGGCAAATTCGGGGGTACAGCCCTTGACCTCGGCGAGCGCGGCAAGGGTATGGACCAGCAGTCCCGAATGGTTCAGGCTCCCGCGCAAAGGGTGCGGCGCGAGGTAAGGTGCGTCGGTTTCCACCAAAATCCGCTCAAACGGGACCGTCTCCGCAACCGCCCGCACGCGCGCGGCATTTTTGAAGGTCAGGGTCCCCGAAAAGGAGACATACCACCCGCGCCGCACCAGCTCGTGCGCCATTTCCGCGCTTCCGCTGTAGCTGTGGAACACGCCGCACACCTTCGGATGCCGCAGGACCGCTTCAAAGCAATCGCCGTGCGCCTCGCGGTCGTGGATAATCACAGGCAGGTCCGATTCCTCCGCCAAATCCAGCTGTGCCTCGAAAAAGCGCATTTCCTTCGCCTTATCCAACGGGATTTCGCCGTAGTTTTCATAGTGATAGTCCAGCCCGATTTCCCCGAGTGCAACGATTTTATCCCGCCGTCGGCTCTCCGCCGTTCCGAGAAGCGACCGCAGGCAGTCCATTGCGCGCGTCTCGTCGGGCAGGTAGTGACAATCCTCGGGGTGGATGCCGACTGCGGCAAACATTCCCGCGTAGCACGCCGCCTGCTTTACCGCCACAGCGGAGTTTTCGGGGTTCGTGCCAACGTTGACGATATGTGCCACGGGGTCGGGCATAATCTGCGAGAGAATCGCATCCGCCCCGCCCGCCTCCGCTTCAAAGCGGCGGTCGAAATAGTGCGCGTGGCTGTCAAAAATTCCGCCGATTGCCACCGTCAGACCTCCCGACAGCACTTGCCGTCAATCTCCCGCTTCAGCGAGCGATGGAACAGTCCGTCAATCTCCCGCTTCGCGTCCGCGCCCTCGTAGAGGACACGGTAAACCGCATCGCAGATGGGCAAATCGACCCCGTAGCGCGCCTTCAGCGTTTGCATGGCGGCGGCGGTGTAATAGCCCTCGGCAAGCGCGGTGTACGGCTCGCCCTTTACAAAGGCTTCTCCAAAGCTGCGGTTGTGGGAGTAGGGCGAAAAGACGGTTGCCTCATAGTCGCCGAGATGACACAGTCCGTAGGCGGAAAAGGGATTGCCGCCCATCGCCTCAATCAGGCGGGCAATCTCGCGGGTTCCGCGGCTCATCAGCGCGCCCTTGAGCGTGGAAAGCCCCATGCCGTCGAGAAACCCTGCGGCAATGCCGATGACATTTTTGGAGGCGGCTCCGATTTCGTTGCCGAGCAGGTCCTGCCCGTAATAGAAGCGGATGAGGTCCCCCGAAAAGGCATCCACCAGACGGGCTTTGAGTGCCTCGTCGTCGCTGTCGATGACCATGCAGTTCGGGATACCCGCATAGAATTCCTGAACGTGCCCGGGACCGAGCCAGACCGCAACGCCGTTTGAGGGGTCGGTATTCTCGCGCACGATTTCGGAGAGGCGCTTGCCCGTGCCAATCTCAATGCCCTTCATGCAAAGGACAAAGGCGCGATTTTGCAGGTTCAGCGGGCGCAATTCGTCCATGAGCCCGCGCAGGGCTTGGGACGCAACGGCAAGAATCAGGACCTCCGCGTCCTGCGTGGCGGCAGAAAGGTCGGTGGAGAGGGTGACGCTTTCGGGGAGTGTGAGCAGGTCGTTCGCGCGCGTTTCGAGGAACGCCTGCATATGCCGCGACCCTGCGCGACCGTAGAGTGTGACGTTGTGTCCCCTGCGGTCGAGGTACCAAGTAATCAGCGAACCCCATCTGCCGCAACCGATAACCGTAATATTCAATGGGTGAGCTCCTTTCATTGGAAAACGGGACTTGCGGTCCCGTTTTCCGAATTATGGAATGTTGGATGATAAAAAGTGCAGATTTTTCTCACGCTTTTTCTTTGCTTGTAGGAGGCGCAAAGAGAAAAGCACACTTTGCTGCGCAAAGCTGCAAAAAGAAACGCCGTTTGGGGAATTTCGCCGCCTGCGGGCGGCGACCAGCGCTCCACGGCGCTGGACCCGTGCCGCCTTTTAGAAAAGGCGGGCGAAAATTTTAACCCAAATTCCCTTTTTCCGCGTTCGTTATCTGACCCGTTCGCCGAGCGGGGTATCGTCGGAGAGGAAGACCACGCGGACGGTTTCTTCTCCTGCGGCGAGGACCATGCCGTTGGACTCCACGCCGCACAGGGTTGCGGGCTTGAGGTTTGCAACCACAATCAGCTTCCGTCCGATCAAATCCTCGGGCTTATACCACTTTGCAATACCCGACACGACCTGTCTCTGCTCATAGCCGAGGTCCAATTGCAGCTTCAACAGCTTCTTGGCACGCGGGACCGGCTCGCAAGCCAGCACTTTGGCGGTGCGAAGCTCCACGTTCATGAAGTCCTCGATGCCAATCAGGGCACAGCCCTCGGGCTTCTCGGGCTTTGTCGGCTCGTCCTTTTTCAGCGTCGCAAGCTGTGCCTGACGCTCGGCTTCAAATGCGGCAAGCTCCTTTTCCTCGTCTGCTCTTGCAAACAGGACGCGGGAATCGCCCACGGTATCGCCTGCGCGGAGCGCGCCGAAGGTCTCGAGGGACGCAAAGTCGCGGCGGTCGGTGTTCAGCTCGTTCAGAATCTCCTCTGCGGTTGCGGGAATGAACGGCAGGAGCATCACCGCGCCAAAGCGGATGGTCTCCATCAGGTTATAGAGTACCGTGCCCAAACGCCCGCGGTTCGCCTCGTCTTTTGCAAGGCTCCACGGCGTGGTTTCGTCGATATACTTATTCGCGCGGCTGAGCATTGCGAAGATATGCTCCAGCGCATCGGCAATATGGAACGCGTCCATTTCCGCCTTCATGTCGGCAAATGCGGAGAGACAGGTCTCCTTCAGTTCGCGGTCGGTCCCCTCCTCGCCCTGCGGCGCGGGAATGACCTTGCCGAAATACTTCTTCTCCATATCCAGCGTGCGCTTGACCAGATTTCCGAGGTTGTTGACCAAATCGGTGTTATAGCGCTTAATCACCGCTTCATAGGTGATTGAGCCATCGCTTGTAAAGGGCATTTCGGAGAGCGCATAGTAGCGCACGCCGTCCACCGTGAAATGCTCCGCCAACTGGTCTGCATAGATGACGTTACCCTTGGATTTCGACATCTTGTCCGTTCCGAAGTTGAACCACGGGTGACCGAACACCTGTCGCGGCAGGGGCAGGTCGAGCGCCATTAAGAAGATCGGCCAGTAGATGGTGTGGAAACGCAGGATGTCCTTGCCGATGATGTGCACGTCGGCAGGCCAGTAGCGGCGGAAATGCTCCGACTGCTCGGCATAGGTCTTGTCGGGGTCGTAGCCCAGCGCCGTGATATAGTTCGTCAGCGCGTCCAGCCAGACATACACAACATGGCGGTCGTCAAAATCAACGGGGATGCCCCATTTGAACGAGGTCCGCGACACGCAGAGGTCCTGCAAGCCCGCCTTGAGGAAGTTGTTGACCATTTCCTTCTTCCGCAGCTCGGGCTGAATGAAGTCGGGGTGCTCGTCAATGTAGGTCATAAGGCGGTCGGCATACTTGCTCATTTTGAAGAAGTACGCCTCCTCCTTTGCCTGCGTCAGCGGCGCGCCGCAGTCGGGGCACTTGCCGCCCTCCGCCTGCGTTGCGGTAAAGAAGGATTCGCAGGGCGTGCAGTACCAGCCCTCGTATTCGCTCTTGTAAATGTCCCCCTGCTCATAGAAGCGGCGGAAAATCTTTTGCACGGCTTTGACATGGGCTTCGTCGGTTGTGCGGATGAAGTAGTCGTAGCTTGCGTTCATCAGGTCCCAGACCCCGCGAATTTCGCCCGAAACGCCGTCCACATATGCCTGCGGGGTGATGCCCTTCTCTTTGGCGTAATTCTCAATCTTCTGCCCGTGCTCGTCCGTTCCCGTGCAGAAAAAGACGTCCTTGCCGAGCGCCCGTTGATAGCGCGCCACGGCATCCGCCATAATCACCTCGTAGGTGTTGCCGAAGTGCGGCTTGCGCGAAGCATACGCAATCGCGGTTGTCAGATAGTAGCTTTCTTTCATGTTTTCATCCTCCGATCGAAGCATCGTCAATAGTAGCATCGCCCGTCAGCCTTCGCCACAGGCGGAAATAGGAAATCAGCATCCGCGGCAGAAGGTCCGCGAGCAGATAAATCAGGAGCGAGAGCACCGAGAGAATCAGATGCGGCAGAAAATGCCCCCAATACCAAGCCCCCGCACGCCGCGCGCTCCCTGCGCGTGTTTGCCCGTTTCCACAACGAAAAACCGCAAAGACCCAACGGAAGCCGCCGAGAAGCAGGAAAATCAGCAGGCAGTCCGCAGCCACCGCCGCGAGCGCGACCAAGACCCAGCGCATCAGTTGATGTCCTGCAAAGCCCGCAAGCACCGCAACCGTTACACGCGGCGCCGCATACAGCGCGGCAAGCGGGAGCGCCAAGCACAGCCCCACGCGCAGAGCGGAACGGTAAGCCGCGCCGCTTGTAAAGGCATGGAATACGTCCGCGAGCGCGGTTTCCTCGTCCGCCTCCATTCGCTCAGCGAGATAGAACAGCCCCGACACGAGCGGGAGCGTGAGAAACAGGGTCAACAGGAGCAGGAGCACCGCCAAGACATAGGAAATCAGCGCCGCGCCCCCTGCGGTCAAGCCCTCAAGCGAGAGCAGAAGCCCCGCCAGCTGAAGCAGGAGCAGATACGGCAGGGCGGCGGTTGCAACAATCAACGTTGCCGAAATGAGACGTAAACGGTTGCCGTCGCGCGACAGGACCGCCGTTGTGTCCCGCCATAATTCGCGCCAAGCCTCCGCCGACAGCGTTTTTTGCTTCATTCGTATCCCTCCCTCCGTAAAACCACCTTATATTATACCAAATCGTGGAACATTTTACAATAGCTTTTGCGGATTTTCTCGAATTTTTGTTTGCAGAATCGGCAAACGGGCAAAAAAACCGCCCCGCTCGGGAGAGCGGGGCGGTAAAAATCAGATGTCACTTAATGGTTTTCATTTCAAAGGTCTCGCCCGTTGTGGTTTTCCAAACCATTGCGGTGATGGTCTTATCCTTTCCGTTTCTGTCAAGGACCTGCGAACCGGAGACCACAACGTACTGATTGGAGCCATCTGTAAGCGCCGCAGTATACAGCGAAGCCGTATTTGCGGAAATGGTGTTTCCATCGTCAATCAAAATGAATTTGCTTGTGCTATCCTTCTGACCGATGTTGATTGCCATGTTCTTGGTTACGGTATCACCCGCCTGTGCGCTGATATCAAACTCATTGTCCAGAATGGTAATCTTCGCCGTGCAGTTCCAACCGATGCGCTCAATCTTCACAGGACGCGTGCTGGTCACCTTGTTGTTAATGAAGGTGAATTCTTCCAGAGAATGCACACTCTCGTCCGCACCTTCGCCCCAGTAGCCTGTAGCCGCACGCCACCAAATCGGGTTGGAGTTGTTTGCAGAGTCGGGGGCGGCGTTAGTATAATTCTTAAAGGTGCATCCGTCAAAGGTTGCCTTGACCGCGGGGCAAGAACCTACCACAATACCATTGAAGGTGCAATTCTTAAATGTGATAGAGTTGAGATAGCTCCACGGAGACGTATACATCTGGATATCAAAGCTGACAACGCCGTTGAAGGTCATGTTCTCAAACACAACATCACTGTTACCCGGGACCAGCATATAAACCGAGGTATCCTTCAAGTTGTCAATAGAGGTATATCCCGTAGCCGCACTGTTGACAGTACCATCTCTGAAAATAAAGGTGTAGTCACCCGCATTGGCAGGAGCCGCCGCATAGCTGTTCAGATTGGTGCTACCGAACATCACGCCCTTGCCCGTGTAACCGGAATTGTGCTCGAAATATGTGATATCCTCTGCTGCCTTCTCTCCAACAGGAACAATCACGGGAACGTGCTTGGTAGCGCTCTCGGTTCCGTCAGGATTCTTTGCCATCGGGATGGAAGCGGCGGTCATGTTAGTATTCAGGTCTGCAATCGAAGCAACAATCGGGAGCGTTGCGTTCTCATCGTACTTTTCATCCTTGCTGTCCTTCTCAACCGTATCCTGCGTTGCAACTACGGTGATAGAAATGCCCTTCAGTTCTTTTCCCTGATAGTCATTTCCCGCATCCGTTGCCATGGTTCCCTGCAAATACAGGACCTCGGAAACCGTGTCATTCGGGGTGAGATGTCCCTCAAAAGCATTCAGGTCAACCACATTTCCGCTTGCGTCCACAATCGAGAACGTGATAACCTTCAGCAATTCCGAATTGCCGTCAAGACCGTTTAAGTAAACCTTGTACTTCAGAGCCAGCTTGCCTGTGCTCTTAATCATAAAGCCTTCGGTACGGTAGGTGCACCCGGGCTCCCAAAGAATCGCCTCGCCTGTTGCCGTGCCATCAACATTTCTGAAAGAAAGACCCGTTCCGAGAACAGAATCCCCGCTTTCATTGACGATATCCACCTTCAAGGTCCCCGCCTGAATGGTGTTCACCGAGGTTGTCGCGGTATCGGTAAACCACGCGTAGGTGGAACCGACGAGCATCGAAACGCAGAGCAGCATGGAAAGCAGGCTCAGAATCAACGCTCTTTTTGTGGAAACGTGTTTAGTCATTGTTGTTTTCTCCTCCTTCATGTATTTTTTTCAATGACTTTATGTAATCACGCCTTTTGCGTGTTTACAACTTTACAACAGAAAAAGAGCGATACCCGAGGCTTTTACAGCCTACAGCTATCGCTCCTATCGGTACGACAAGAAAACCCGTTACCGTTTACGGGCGCAAACAGGTCTGTCTGTCTGTCTGT
>ERZ808252.1657-NODE-1657-length-15600-cov-3.041750_pt1 | contig 15600 bp, 10 predicted proteins | sample MGYA00521242_ERZ808252 | MGnify/ENA primary metagenome ERZ808252 (study PRJEB31516, sample SAMN03275581) | gut metagenome | biome: mammalia-associated habitat; material: feces | host: Papio cynocephalus | place: Kenya | collected 2012-08-07 ...
AAAGAAAAAACACGCCCAAGAAATGAAGATTTGAAATGATAATTTCAAATCAAATCAAAAGGGCGATGTTTTTTCTAATGGCTGGGGTAGTAGGATTTGAACCTACGGATGTTGGAGTCAGAGTCCAATGCCTTACCGCTTGGCGATACCCCATTGTGCTATATGAAATAGTTACTTTGCTATTTTAATATTTTTTTGTTCGCAAGTAAAGTAAAATTTGCATTTATGAAAAACTTAAGTAGGATTTTTTGAATAATAAAGAAAGAGTAAACAGATTAAATTTCGCCATTTTTTGCTACATAAAAAACATTTTGAAGATAGATATTTTTCTCTATAAGAACCTATAATGATAGTATATTTTATATCAATGATAAGATAAAAATTTTACTAAACTATCATTAAATATATATTTTATGAATTAAGTAATAGACTTTTTCAAACTAAAAGTTTATTATTTTTATATGGCACAAATAAAAAAATTCATAAATATTTCATTAATTTTGCTTACTATATTGATAGGTGCTTTTATTTTATTTTCATTTTCAAAAACTAATTCTTCAAATGAATATAGGATTAGTAGTGAATATCAAGAAATAGAGCAAATAGAAGTGGGTAAAAAAATTTTTTCATCGAGCAATACTTTAAAAAATTCAAACTCAAGTTCATTGGCATATTATTGCAGTAAAGATACAAATGTAATAATAACCGAAAACCAAAGTGCTGAAGGACTTTGTTGGGACTTTTCAACGCTAAAGTCTTTGGAAATATTGTATTCAGTAAAATATCATGAAGTATTTGATTTCTCTGAAGCGTGGATAGCACTTTGTACAAAAATGAATGATAATAGTTATGTTATTGGTGGGGGAGAGAAAGATATTGTTAAAAATAGTTTTTGGGGGACTACAAGGGTACCTTTTCAACAAAACATTCTTTCATTAATTAGCAAATATGGCATTGTTATGGAAAGTGATATGCCGTATGAAGTGATATACCACATTGATGACACGAATTATGAAGATTATTATAATCTGTATTCTCAATATAAAGTAAACCTTCCATATTCTGCAAAAGTTACAGATATTTTTCCTAATTATAATGAACCAACAGATTGGGAAAAGTTTTGGGGAACATACAACAAGCAAGAAAGAATGGATAATATTAAAAACTTTATTGTAAATAATGGTTCTGTTATGGCAAGAATAAATATGTCAAAAAGCGTAGAATTAGATAATGAAAAAGTTGTTGTTTATGATTCAAACAATAGCAATTTTTCAAATCATGCCGTAGCGATAGTTGGTTGGGATGATAATTTTTCAGTTTCTTTAACAAATGGTTCAAGCATTAGTGGTGCATGGATTGCTTTAAACAGTTATGGGAGTAATTTTGGGAAAGATGGATTATTTTACATAATGTATGATGACATGATTGTTTGTGACAACATTTATGGTTTTAAAATTTCCGATGACAATCGAAATCTTAATATTATAAATATAGTTTCAACTGCAACTTTTAACAATAAAGCAGCAAATGTTATGAATAGTTCTAGTTATATAAAAAATAGCAATTGTGAAGTCACCAACATATTTAATCCCCGAGTTAACAAGCAAGTATTTTATTTTTATAAATCAAATCAAAATTATAAAAACTATTCATTGAAGATAAAAGTTGAGTATAACCATATTTTAGTAAATCAGTTTACCGTAAAAAGTAGTCCATTTGAAATTAAAAACTTCACTAATTCTGGTTCATATTCCATAATTTTTGAATATGATAAAGAAAGTGATGGGATTATCGATGAAAAATATTGTCATCAAGTAATTATTTGGACAGGTCTTGATTTCGGCTCGGTCGTGACCAATTTAATAGAAGGCAATAATGATAGATACTATCAATTGTATAATAATTATCATAATAAAGAGAATCAAATACTTGTTTATACGTATCAAAACTCGGCATCGGTGACTTTTTATTTTAATTCTTATTCTAACTTAATATCAGTAAATCATGACAAAATAAATATAATTGATGAAATGACATATTCAAATGATTATACTTATGCGAATGGTAGATATAGTGTAGTGTTTAATAATTTAAATATTAAAAGGGAAAAATATGAATATTCCATAAGTTTTGTTTCAATCGATGATATAGTGGAAGTGTATGACATTATTATTTTTAGAATGAAAGACAATGAAACAATAGCATACTTTGATTATTATAATGCTGATATAAAGATTAATAGGTCAAACTATAAAATTTCACCTGTTAATGCTTACACAAATTTTAAAGTTTTTTGTAATTTTAAAGATGGTTATTACCTAAGCACTATAATGGATTCCAAGAACAATATTTACTATGGCAATACTGAAGATGGATACACATTGAACGTTAGTAAACTAAATAAAACAAATTTTGAAAAAAATTATTATAGTTATGCAAATTATACAAAAAATTATTTTTATACTTGTATTCTTTATTCAAATTTTGTCGTTGATGATTTTAGATACGACAACAATGTAGAAATAATAACATTGTATGGTTGGGAAAGTGTACATGAAATACCAGTTGCTTCTGGTGGATCTGGAAGTTACACATATTCTTTTGCAGAACCCGTGCAAGATAATGTGAAATTGTTAGACAATAACAAATTCCAATTTTCTGCACTCAAAGCTGGTATTTTTACGATAAACTTTTGTGCAAAGGACAATATTAGGAAACAATATAAATACTTTAGTATGACTTTTCATGTTTCTCCACGAAAAATAGAAATTCTTATTGATAACAAAAATAGTTACTATGGCGATGATATTAAAAATTTAACTTATTCAATTATTAGTAAAGATATAATTAACAATGATATAGTAAATATATACTTAGAAACAACTGTAACCAAAACATCTTCTGTAGGATCGTATGAGATTATAGCGAATACTGATAATGAAAACTATATCATAGTTTACAATGAAGCAAAATATAATATACAAAGGAAAGTAATTTCTCTAAAAGAAAACTATTACGAATTAGAATACACTGGAGATTTACAATGTCCAAATTTAAAATTTACAGATATAATTGGAGATGTTAATTATAATTTAACAAAACAAATTGAGATTGGTCAATATGAAGAAACGATAAACCTTATAGGAGATAGTGCCCAAAATTATATTCTTGAAAACAATATCGTAAATTTTTCAATAATAAAAGCGACACCAAAATATACAATACCATTTTTTGATGACATAACTCTTGAAAAGTATAATACTCTTTGCGATATCACTTTACCTGAGAATTATACTTGGGAGAATGTAAATCAGACTTTACAATATGGAGCCAATATATGTAGAATAATTTACACTCCAGATGATTTGGTGCATTATAAAGTTATCTCATTCGAAATGGTTATATTAATCAGAGAGCCAATTTCAGCATTAGTAATTACATACTGTATAATAGGCACAATAATTATCTCAATGGGAATTGCATTATTTATAATTAAAAAGAAAAAGAAAAAAATAAAACTATAGATTGCTGCTATTTTATTATTATTAATTTGAAATTCCGCTAAAATTACTATTTATAAAAAAGCGAACTTTAAAAATATTTTAAAGCTCGCTTTTTTGGTGCGGATGAAGGGACTTGAACCCCCACTCTTACGAACAAGATCCTAAGTCTTGCGTGTCTGCCAATTTCACCACATCCGCAAATTGCAATTTAGATTAACATAGAATATGCAAATAGTCAAGAGATTTTAAGTTATTTTTACATTGACAATAAGAGCAAAATACACTAAAATTAAGATGTTAAAATTTTTAATTTTACAAGGGAAAATTATGCTTTGCGAAAACTGTGGAGAAAGAATTGCAACCACTTACTGTCATATTAAAATCAATGGCAAGGTAGTTCAAAAAAATTTGTGTGTACAGTGTAAAAATGCACTGATTTTAAGTGATGAAATTTCTGTCAATCCAGAATTTAAAATAAAAAATCAATTTTGCCATAATTGTGGAACAACATTAAAAGATTTTGTTGCATCTGGATTTTTTGGTTGTGAAAAGTGTTATACAGAATTTGAAAAGGTTGCAATGTCAGCAATAAAGTCAACACAGGCATCTAATGAAAACCTTGGGAAAATACCATCAAGATTTGCAAAAAAACAAGAGATAGAAGAACTTGAACATTTGCTTGATATGGCAATGAATAATGGTGATTTGATGCAAGTTAATAGGCTTGGTGCAAAATTAAAAATGTTAAAAGGAGAAAGATAATGGAAAGTATTATTATTTCTTCAAAAGTTAGACTTGCACGAAACATTCAAGAATTGCCTTTCCCAAATAAACTTTCTGATTTTGAAAATGCAAAAGGTGTTGCAAAGGCAATATATGAAATTTTTGGCGATGAGTTTACTTACACAAGTTTAAAGAATATGCCACAACAAAAACAAATGTTGCTTTTGGCAAAAGGTATAATAACAAATGCTCTTTCTGACAATAAAGATATTGCAAGTTTTGCAAGCAATCCTGATAAAAATATTGTAATTTTGATAAATGAAGATGACCATATAAGAGAAATTTGCAAATTGTCAGGTTATAATCTTGATTTATGTTACGATAGATTAAACAAAGTTGATAACAAAATATTGAATAAGTTGGATATATCATATTCCAAAAACTTAGGGTTTTTGACATCAAGCCCAAAAAATGTTGGAACAGCAATGAAAGCGAGTGTTGAATTGTTTTTACCTGCACTAAACTTTAATAATGCGATTGAGCAAATAAGTCAAAGTTTATTACAAAGTGGTTTAATATTAAAAAACGATGAAACTTACGGAAAAGATGGCTATTTTTATATTTTACATAATAAATACACTTTGGGACTTAGTGAAAGTGATATCATAAACGCAGTTAAAAAAGGTGCACAAGTTTTGGTAGATTTGGAACAAAAAGCAAGAAAAACATTACTTGATGTAAATAAAACTGTTATAATGGATATGTGTTTAAGAAGTTATGGGATACTTACAAATTCATATATTTTACCTTATGATGAATGTATTGAAAAATTATCCAAAATTAGATTTGGAATGGTTTTGGGATTAGTAAAAATAAAAAATCCAAGTATTATTGATGATTTGTTTTATCAAACAAATTTAGCACATTTGCAAGATTATTATAGTCTTGAATTAAATAGCATTGAAGAAAAAATATTTAGAGCAAAATTTGTTATGGAAAGTTTGGAAAATAAACTTATAAAGGGAGTTAGATAATGAGTAATCCAGCAACTGAAAATATGGAAAAGGTAATAAAAAATGCAGGAAAACTTGCATTAAAATTGGGTGGCAATCAAGTTGGAACAGAACACCTTTTGTATGGAATAAGCAGTGTTAAAGGTTGTATGGCATCAAAAATTTTGGCAGAATATGGCATAAACACAGATAATCTTTTGCCACTGTTAGAAGAAAATTCAACCCAAGGAATGGCTATTGGTGTTGATGTTGAATTAACTCCAAGAAGCAAAGAAATACTTGGAATGGCAAAACAAACAGCATCAAGTTTATCACATAATTTTGTTGGCCCAGAACATTTACTTTATGCGTTACTAACAAATCAAAATAGTTTTGCAGTAAGACTTATTTCAACATATTTTAGAGTTAATGTAACAGAAATAAAACAAAAACTTATCACATTTTTACAAGGTAGCAATGAATTTAATGTTGATACTCTTGAAAAAACAGATGTATCAAAAACCCTTCCAGAAAAATTGCTAGATATGGGCTATGATGTAACGCTTAAAGCAAGACAAAACAAAATTGACCCAATTATTGGCAGAGAAGATGAAATTGAAAGAATAATTGAAATTTTGTGTAGAAAAACAAAAAACAACCCAATTTTAATAGGTGAAGCAGGCGTTGGTAAAACAGCAGTTGTTGAAGGACTTGCACTTGCCATTGTGAACGGAAATGTTCCTGAACAATTAAAAGACAAGATTATATATTCTATGGAAATTGGTGGTCTTATGGCTGGCACAAAATATCGTGGCAGTATGGAAGAAAAACTGAAAGATGCAATAGAAACAATCATTGCAAGCAAAAATATTATAGTATTTATTGATGAAATTCACACACTTGCACAAGCAGGAAGTGAAAAAGGTGAAACAAGTCCTGCTGATATGTTAAAACCATATCTTGCTCGTGGAGAACTCCAAACTATTGGTGCAACAACCATTGATGAATATCGTAAATATTTTGAAAAAGATAAAGCATTAGACAGAAGATTTCAACCAATAATGGTAAATCCACCAACTGTTGAACAAACTATTGAAATTTTGAAAGGATTAAGAGATAGTTACGAAGCTTTCCACAAAGTTACAATAACAGACCAAGCAATCGAAGCAGCAGCAACACTTTCTGATAGATACATAATGGACAGAAGTTTGCCAGATAAGGCGATTGACCTTATTGATGAAGCATCAAGTAGAGCAAAAGTAAACTTTAATTTAAAACCAAGTGTAATAAAAGAAAAAGAAGATTTAATCAAACAACTATCAGCAAACAGAGATGAAGCAAGCATTGGTCGTAATTATGAAAAGGCAGCAAAAATTCAATCACAAATTGAAGTGGTAACCAAAGAACTTAATGAACTTAACGATAAATATGCAAAAACAAACAACTCAAACTCTATTGGCGCAAATGAAATTGCAGAAGTTGTTTCAAAGTGGACAGGAATTGAAGTTACAAGAATAACTGAAACTGAACGAGAAAAACTTATAAACTTGGAAAACATCTTACATAAAAGAGTTGTTGGACAAGATGAAGCTGTTAATGCAGTGAGCAAAGCAATAAGGCGTGCAAGAGTTGGACTTCACGACAATAAAAAACCTATTGGTTCTTTCTTGTTTATGGGACAAACTGGTGTTGGTAAAACCGAGTTATGTAAAGCAATCGCAGAAGCAATGTTTGATGATGAAAATAATATAATTCGTATTGATATGAGTGAATATATGGAATCTCATAGTGTTGCAAAATTAATTGGTGCACCACCAGGATATGTGGGATATGACGATGGTGGACAATTAACTGAACAGGTAAGGCGTAGACCATACAGTGTTGTTCTGTTTGATGAAATAGAAAAAGCACACCCAGATATTTTTAATGCACTTTTGCAAGTGCTTGATGATGGCAGATTAACAGATGGACAGGGCAGAGTTGTTAATTTTAGGAATTGTATTATCATTATGACTTCAAATATTGGTAGTGAAGAAGTGATAAAATATAGACAGCAATGTATAAATGCTGACCCTAACTATGATGAACAAAAAGATGAAAATATAAATCAGTTATATTTAAGAGAACTCAAAAGTTATTTAAAACCAGAGTTTATAAATCGTATTGATGTTGTTTGTATATTCCATCCATTAACACTTTCAGATTTAACAAAAATCGCAACAATAATGATTGCCAATATCAACAAGCGTTTAACAAATCAAGGACTTGAACTAAAAATGACATCAAGAGCGCTTGATTATATAATAAAAAAAGGTACAAATTTAATATATGGTGCAAGACCATTAAAGAGATATATTCAACAAGAAGTTGAAGATAGAATTGCAGAAAAAATGCTACTTGGTGAAATTGATAGACAAGGTAGCGTTATCATTGATTTTAATGGGAAAGACCTTACATTTGTTAGTAAATAAATGCAAATCTTTGGGGTAAAACAGTTGTCCCAAAATAAGAGTATTAACATTTTCTAGTCTTGACACACATTATATAGTGTGTTAAACTTTAAATGCAATCAAAGGAGGAAAAATGGCTTTTAAAAAGAGTGGCTTAAATTATACTCAAGACTCTAATAATCCTACAACTTACACTGATAGAACCAAAATAAACGAACATAACGAAGCGATTATTGAAAGAGTAAGAGATGATAGAAATGATGAAATTAGAGTAATCGCAAAACAATCAACAAGAGTAAATTCACATGCATTGCTTGCAACAGCAATAGATATGCATATTGGTGGGCAAGGTTTTGAAGCAAAAAGATGCGAACTTGCACTTGATGAAGTTGCAAAGTGTTTTAACTTGCATTTGCATATTGGTGGAGATGCATTTGATAATGCAAATAATGACCCAAATTGTAACAGAGTAAGACCAAGTGAAGCACCAACTTATGCTTATAACTTATTAAATAAACCAAATATCAAATCAAAAATTATTGCGATACTTGGTGGAAATCATGATGGCGAATATGGTAATAGAAACAAAAATTCTGATATGTCAATCGCCAATCGTTTGGCAGATGGACTTGGAGTGGACTATATTCCATATGCAATGATATATTCAATTCCACTCTTAACGCCAGATACCTTGGAAGTAAAATATCAACATTATTTGTTTATTCACAATGCTGGAAACATTGACAAAGCAACAAGATTAATGCAAGTTATTTATGATGAAACAGGCATTTTGGTTGATGGAATAATGATAGAACATTTGCATAAAGGTCAAGAAGGGTTATATAGTGTACCTGTTGCCGTTTATGATAAACAAGGCAAGCGTCTTGGCGACCAAAACCATGATTTGTTTATTGGAATGGGTTATTCATTCCAAAATGCAAACACAATGTATGGTGCAGAAAAAATGTTTGCGAACAAAACAAATATGAAATTATATGATTTAAGTTGGCAAATTAATCCATATTCAACAAAAGCAAATGAAGCGTTTGAACCAAAATATAAGCCTTTTATAAATCCTTTCCATGCTCTTTCTATGACAGAAGATAAACCAAGTTTGGCATTAAGACTCTATCAAAAAGATTGGGCATTACCAGAAAAGTTAATTAGAAAAGAAAACTTACAAACAAAATCAATCGTGGAACTTGCCACAAAATTAGACCAAGCAGAAAAGTCTTATCAAGAAACTCTTAGAAAATATGTTGAAATGTATAAATCAAAACACACAGAAAAGCAAACCGTTTCAACAGATTCAAAAATAGACAAAGTTAAACCTGTTGATAATTCAACAAGTTTGGAGGTGTAATATGGCAGGTGTTAATCCCAATAATAATAAGCAAAAACGAAATGATATTATTGAATTGTGGTACAGACTAACAGGTGAAACTTTTGGAAAAGTAAATCTTACAACAAATCTTGATTTGGAAGAAAGTGAACCTGCTGGAACAAAAGAATATTTGGAACTTTTAAAGAAAAAAGATATTCCACTTGTTTGGAATCAAGAAATTGAAGTTAAAGGTAACAAAAATTTGCATGTATGTTTTTTGCATGATTTCAATATGTATGATTTGGCAAATCCACAAAAAGGTGCAGAAGATAGAACATCTTTTAGAGCAATAAAACAAGCAATAAACAACAAGAAAGGCAACGACAAAGTTTTAGTATTTTTCAGTGGAGATATTGTTGGTAAAGAATTTACTATTACAGCATTAAACAATGCGTCAATAGAAAATAAGAAAATTTTGTTCTGGGGACTTGAACAAAGAATGGCAAAGTTCCTTGACTATTTGACATATGTTGCAGAAAATGGTGCAGATGAAATCATTTTAATGAATGGTAGAGATGAACATAATGCAAACAAAATGTTAAATCGTGATATTTTAAGAGATGCACTCCTTGATAAATTTAATTGCATTTTGTTAAAGTATGCAGTTGAAAAAGTTAATGCAAAACTTAAAAAGAGAAATAAAAAGATAAAAATTAGTTATGTTAGTGGCGTTAAAAAAGTATTTAATATTGCAAGAGAAATAAATGGCGAAAAAACATATTTTGATATAAGCGTTCACACAAATTTAAGAAGTAATTCAAAAACATTGGCAGGCAATTATAATGCAGCACAAAGACAACATGGAGAACTTGCAAATGCAGATTTAATCTTTGTTTCTTCCGAAAATGCTGTTGGTAATTATTCAAATGTTATTTTCGTGTCAGGACTTGCAAGATACCAAAATACATCAAAAACTTATGTGCCACAAACATCTGTTAAGGGTTACAATTACTTTGATTTAATCTTGGGTGAGAATAATCATGAAATTGAAGCTGTAAGGTCAACAAATTTTACAAATGAGAAAACTCATAGTTTTGAGAAAAAGGTTGCAGTTGAAGAAGCAAAAGTAGACTATTTGGGTGAACTTTGTAAACAAAAAGTTGATGAAAAATTGGCAGGCTTTTATAATAAAGATGTTGATTACAAAAAATTGTATGAACAATTAAATGCAAAAGGAGAATAGTATGGAAAAATGTCCTGTTTGTAATAATGAAGTAAAAGATGATTTTAATGTTTGTCCATATTGTCTTGAACCATTAAATGATATGGCAAAAAAATTGTTTTTAGATAAAGAAAAAAATGCACAACTAAAACTTTTGTCTGCACTTATTGAAAAAACAAACGATGAAAAAACATTAAAGATGTATAAAAATATAGTTGATGTTATAACAAAAAAATGAAGGTAAAAACCTTCATTTTTTTACACAATTTTTACATTGCCACACAAAACATCAAAATATGAAAATGTTTGTAATTTATCGTTGGAAATTATTGTAAACACACTTGGATATATACTTTCAATTTTTCCTTGAATGGTATCAAATTTTTTTCTTCCACGATTAACGCAAAGTTCAACATCTTTTCCTTTTAATTCCATAATTTGTGTTTTTATATTACCAAGGGCTTGCGTATTTATTTTTATCATATAATCGCTCCTATGATAATTTATTGCCCAAAAAAGAAAAAATAGACAAATTTTTGTCTATTTTTTACTTTTTCTTGTTTTTGTTGGAGCGATGTCTTCATCTTCATCATCATCATCGTAGTCATCATCTTCTTCATCTTCGTCTTCATCATCATCAAGGTCGTCATCGTCAAGGTCATCTAATTCATCAAGTTCCTTGTCTAATTCATCTTTTTCTCTTGAATCAGAGTCATCATTTTTTTCATCTTCATCATCATCAAAGATAATATCATCATCGTCAAGGTCATCATCAAGAATGTCATCATCTTCATCAAGGTCGCTATCTTTTGATGTTGCATCACTGTCTTCATCTTCATTATAGTTTTCATTTTCATCTTGATTAACATATTTTGACCAATCGTCTGGGTCTTGGTCGGCTATTGTTTCTGGATTAATATTTCTTTCTTCCATACATTGAGAACACATTATTTCATCACTAGAGATATAGTTTGTTTTGCAAACAGGGCAGAGTTCCATATCTTCTTTATCTCCACCAACTTGCATTTCTGCTTTACAAACACTGCAAAGCCCTTCATCTTCCAAAATATAATTTAATTCACATCTAGGACATCTTATATATTTTTGTTTTGCCATAAATTCCCCTTTACAAATAAAATCACTGACATTATAGAGTGTAACTTTAATCTTGTCTAGTATTTTTTAAAAATTTATTTTATTTTTTTATCTTGATTTTGTATATGATATGTACTTACATTTTGTTTATACACAAATTTTTTTGGTTTGACAAAAAATAGTATTCTGAATATACTTACATAGTAAAAAACATAAAAGGAGATACAGATGATACAAATTAAAAATATAACAAAAGACTATGTTTCTGGCGATAGTAAAGTTACTGCACTTGATGATGTTTCAATAAGTTTTAGAGAAAATGAATTTGTTTCAATTTTGGGACAAAGTGGTTGTGGTAAAACAACGCTCCTTAATGTTTTGGGTGGACTTGATAGATACACAAGTGGTGATATTATCATAAATGGTAAATCTACAAAAGAATTTAAGGATAAAGATTGGGACGCATATAGAAATCATTACATAGGTTTTATATTTCAATCATATAACCTTATTCCGCATTTAACAGTTTTAGAGAATGTGGAAATTGCTTTATCTATTGCAGGAATGAGTTCAAAAGAAAAAAGAGAAAAAGCAACAAAAGCACTTGAAAGAGTTGGGTTGGGGAAACAGTTGAAAAAACGCCCAAATCAACTTTCTGGTGGACAAATGCAAAGAGTTGCCATTGCAAGAGCAATAGTAAATAATCCAAAAATTATTTTGGCAGATGAACCAACAGGTGCATTAGATAGTGCAACAAGTGTTCAAATTATGGATTTACTAAAAGAAATTGCAGGCGACCATCTTATTATTATGGTAACTCACAATCAAGAACTTGCAAAAGAGTATTCAACAAGAATAATCAGTTTGCTTGATGGAAAGGTTGTTGGAGATACAATGCCATATAACGCAGATGAAAAAGAAACAAAAAAATTTGAAGAAAATGAACAGCAAAAAGTAGAACCATCAAAAAAACAAAAAACAAAAAAGATAAAATCTGCAATGGGATTTTTTACAGCAATAATGCTTTCATTAAAAAACTTGCTCACCAAAAAAGGCAGAACATTTATGACAAGTTTTGCAGGTAGCATTGGAATTATCGGTATTGCACTTGTTTTGGCTGTTTCAAATGGTTTTACTGGCTATGTTAATAATATGCAGTCAAATGCGTTAGGGAATTACCCTTTGTCTGTTTCTGCAATAACAATGGACACAAGCAAATTTGCTTCAATGCAACCAGCAGAAGATAGCGAACAAGGTTCAAATGAAGATGTTGTTGTACCTTACAATCCAACAGAAAGATACACACAATATGGGCATTATAATCAACTAACCCAAGACTTTATAAATGAAGTGAAAGATTTTGAGCAAAAAGACAAACAAAAATCAAACCCAAAATTTAATGCAATAGACTTTAATTATTATGTTCCAGTAAAAATGATAACAAAAAATAGTTTAGGTGAGTATAAGTTTGTTCAAAGACAAAACACAATCAGTATTATGGACGGAAGCACAAGCTCACTTTTATATCCAATGTTAGAAAACACTGATTATGTTTTAAGTCAATATGAACTAATTTACAATAATTTGCCAACAAAAGATGAAAGTGATGATTTTACAAAAGGAATGTTATTAGTTGTTGGTAAAGGTAATAAAATTAACTTTAAAACATTGAATAGTTTGGGAATTGCAACGCCAACTGAAGAAGACGGAACAAATTACAAAAAGATAAACTTTTCGGATATTATAAATCAAGAATACAAACTTTTATTTAATGATGATTATTACACAGCAGATAATGAAAATTTTGATGATATAACTTCATTTTCACAATTGGATACAACTTCACAAACTGAACTTGAAAATATGTATAATTCACTTGAAACAACTATAAAGATTACAGGTGTTTTAAGACTAAAAGAAGATGCAACAAGCGAAATTTTACCAACAGGACTTGTGTATATGCAAGATTTGGAACAATACTATAAAGCAAATTGTGAAAATTCTCTTATAAACAGAAAATCTCAAGCAAATAGACAAAATGGTGATTACACATTATTCCAAGCATATCAAATATCGGTTTCTGAAATGCAGGGAATTATTCCATCATCATTTGCAAGTGTTGATATTATAAACTATTTCCTAAATAGTCAATACAAATATACATTACCAAAAGATGAAGTTTTTGAAATTGCAATGCAAAGTATAGGCACAAGCAAGATACCAACAGCAATAAGATTTTTTCCAAAAGATTTTGATGCCAAAGATAGTGTTATAAAAATGATAAATGAATTTAACGACAAACAAACAGATAACAATAAAAAAATTGTTTGCACAGACACATCTTCGTTGCTTACATCAACTCTTGGCGAACTTATTAAAATCATTTCCTATGTTCTTATTGCATTTGCAGGAATATCACTTATTGTTTCTTCAATAATGATTTCAATAATTACTTATGTTTCAGTAATAGAGAGAACAAAAGAAATTGGTGTTCTTCGTTCAATCGGTGCAAGGAAAAAAGATATTTCTCGTGTATTCAATGCAGAAACACTAATCATTGGTTTTTGTTCTGGATTTTTGGGCGTTGTTGTAAGTTTTATATTAACATTCCCAATAAGTGCAATAATAAAATCAGTGTCAGGTGGAAGCATAACAACAAATCTTGCTGTTTTATCTCCACTCAGTGCAATTATATTGGTTGCAATTAGTGTCGTGTTGACGGTGCTTGCAGGTTTTATACCTTCACAAATGGCAGCAAAAAAAGACCCAGTAAAAGCATTACGAAGCGAATAAAATTTATGTGGCAAAATTTTGCCACATTTTTATGCCAAAAATAATTAAAAAAGTGTGTTTTTTATTTGACTTTTCGGCTAGGGGGGGGGGTAGAATGGATATAGAATAAAAGGGGTGTTCTGTCACCACCAACAAGGAGATAGCATGAAAAAACTAAAACTATTGATATCCATATCCACATTGTGCTTGGCAATTACAGTGCTTTGCTTTGGCGTTTTTTCTGCAGTAAAAGTTTCATATTCTATTGGCGGAACAATAAACTATGAAATTGAAGATGTCTTTGTAAAAATAAAAACAAAAGTTTATAAAAGTCAAGTGCAAAGATCGACAGAAGAATTGCAGAGTGATGTAAATACACTTGCAAAAACCTCGTTGGGAAGTATTGATTCTAATAAGAATTATACAGTTTCTCAGGAGATAGATGAATTTGATTCATTTACTTCAAATCAGGAGTCCAATTCTGTAAGTGGCATAAATATCGCTTTTGGTAGGAATGGCGGAGTTTCATATTATTCATATTATATAGTCATAAATGTTGAGAATTTGTCAACACTTACAAATGTTTATGCAGTGCTTGGAAGCAATAAAGACTTGGACAATTCAAATTTGGTTGTCACAAGTCAAACTTTTCAGGAAAATATTTTAAATGGGACAACCAACAGAAATGTTGTTATAGCATATTCAGTCGTAAATCTTGCACAAGGCATTGACTTGTCTTTTGACTATACTTTGAGTGTAAAGTTTGGGACTTTGCAAAAAAACAATGTGACACTTGATGCAAATGGTGGGACTTTGACACAGACAAGCAGTCAAGCAATTTATAAATCTATGTATGGTTCGTTGCCAACTCCAACAAGACAAGGTTATACATTTGTTGGCTGGTCGTTAAGCAATGAATATACCGAATTAGAGTATATAGAAACAACAGGTACTCAATATATTGACACTGGATATATACCAAATCAAAATTCAAAATTTGATATTACCTTTATGACAAATGAGGCGAATACAAAAGCAGATTGCCCATTTTTTGGAGTAAGAGATGGAATCAATTCAAATGCATACACCTTTTGGTGCCATGGTCAAGGCTACAATGGTAATGAATCACAAGTAATCTTTAATGATGCAGCAGTTTCAATCGGTTATTTTTCATTAAACAAAAAATATAATTTAGTTATTTCAAATGGCAGCTGCAGTTTGAACAATGTGTCATATTCTCTTGCATCGGCATCTGCTGGCGCACCCAAATCATCTTTAATATTGTTCGGATTAAAGACCGGTACATATGTAGATTCAAGAAGATATTATGGTAGGGCATATGATTTTAAAATATATGATAGCAATAAATTGGTTCGCAATTTTGTGCCAGCATTAAATAATAGTACAGGTGTTGTGGGTATGTATGATAAGGCAAATAATAAATTCTATGCAAACAATGGCACTGGGAAATTTGTGGGAGGTTCTACTCTTGGAGTGATTACAAATTCCATAGTGGTGA
>ERZ808252.1660-NODE-1660-length-15584-cov-12.381287_pt1 | contig 15584 bp, 12 predicted proteins | sample MGYA00521242_ERZ808252 | MGnify/ENA primary metagenome ERZ808252 (study PRJEB31516, sample SAMN03275581) | gut metagenome | biome: mammalia-associated habitat; material: feces | host: Papio cynocephalus | place: Kenya | collected 2012-08-07 ...
AAATAATTTTGCAGAAACGGGAAAGTGAGATTAACTTTGTAGGTTGTCACGTCCGGAAGAGGTCTTGCTGTTCTTGGCATGATGCGGTGCTTTCGTGCGCTTGTGGCGTGAGGTGATTTTTGAAATGTTTCGATTAATATGGAAAATAAAGAAGACAAGAGAGTGTTGGCTTATAACACTGAGAAAGAGAGGCTTGTGAAACCGGAGTATGGGCGGTGGATTTTGGAGATGGTGGAGAGCCTCAAGAAGATTGAGGACAGGGAGAAGCGGTCGGAGCAGGCACGGGCAGTCATTCATGCGATGGAACTCATCAACTATGACGTCCACAAACAGGAGAACTTCGACCACAAGTTGTGGGACGATCTGTTCATCATCGCGGGCTATGATCTTGACATCGATGCTCCATATCCAATGCCGACGCCGGAGCAGGCGCTTGCCCGTCCGGAAGTCCCATCGGTGGTGAGAAAGCCTATACGCGCATCGCAGTACGGGCGTAATATTGAGAGCATGATTGATCTCGTGGCCGGAATGGAAGACGGAGATGTAAAGACTGCCGTAATCCGCTCTCTTGCCATCTACATGAGAACCCAGTATCTCATCTGGAACAAGGACAGCGTGGCTGACGAGACAATATTCCAGGATCTTGAGAAACTCTCCGACTACAGGATTCATGTGCCGGAGGGCATCCAGCTCGGACGTGTGGGCGCCGACTCTAACTATCTGCGTCCGGGACAGGCGCCGAAGAGGCCTAATAATCAGCGAAAAAACAATAACAACAAGAAGAAATATCGGTAGGGGTCGTTTCCGGGCAGGTCTTTGAAACTGTTTGTACGTGATAAATAGATTCTTAGGCTTGGGTGGGGCGGTTTCTCGGTCGGAGGAACTGATATGGCATTGTCTGAAAAACAGAAGGAAAACACGAAAAGGAAATTCCGGTTCGGGCGGATTGTCTTATATTTCAGGAATATGGATCCGCAGACAAGGGCGTTGATTGCACGTGTCGTTGGCTTGGTCATCGGCGTGTTTGCGCTTTTCACCTTTTTCAGTTGCGTTTCATATCTTTTCACGTGGAAGAGCGACTATAGCATAGTGTCATGGGGTGACATCTCCAACCCAGACAAGATGCCGGCAAACTCCGGCTCGCGGCTCGGCTTGAGATGGTCTCGCTTTTTGGTCGGGGGCTGCTTCGGGCTTTCGGCTTTTTGTGTCGTTGCCCTTTTGGGAGCCCTTGCAGTCAGGATTTTCAGACAGAAGTTCGATTCTTCATTTCTTCGTCAGGCAGTGCTGATGCTCACGGCTGCGCCTCTATTTTCGTTCGTCCTGTCATATTTTTCTGGGCTTGTTTCTTCCGATGCTTGTTTCGGCGGTGGGCTCGGTGGCTTTGCCGGGGCGGAGTTCGTGCATTTGTGCCAAAATCTTTCCGGAAAAATCGGAACCGGGCTGTTCCTTGCCGTCCTCGTGGTGGTCTGGCTGCTGTTCGCGAGCGGCAAGTTTGCGCAGTGGTTCGTGCAGATTGGCTCGGGGCGGAAAAAAGCTGAAGCTTCAGATGCGGAGGCTTCTGCAGCAGAGACCGCTGAAACTGTTGATTCTGCAGATGGCAGCATATCGCCGATGCATGAAGACACCGATGGCAGCGCGGATGATGAAGCAGAATGTTCCGAAAATGACGGATTTTCATCCGAACCTACAGAACAGAAACAGGCGTTGCTGCAGGAATCTGTCGTTCATCCTGTTCCAGTGACTCCGGTTCGTCCGAATTCGGGTGACGGAGGTGCTGAGCCGGAAGGGACCTCTGCTCCTGAAGCCGGGACAGCGGCCGTCAACGGAGACTCGGCCGCCAAGGGCGACACGGCCGAGGCCGGGCGCACGTTTTCAACCGCCGTCACGGAGGAACTGCCGCGCATAGACAACAGAATGGAGCTGGAAAACTACCGTTTCCCGTCTCTTGACCTGCTTGAAGACTATGCCGACAAGCAGAACATCGTCACGCTCGAAGAGCAGCAGGACTTCATAAACCGCATACGTCAGACGCTTCTGAATTTCAGAATTAAGGTCGAGAACATCACTGCCAAGGCCGGCCCGACAGTGACTCTCTACAAGGTCTATCCGGCTCCAGGAGTGAAGCTCGCCTCAATCAAGACCGTGGAAAGCGACATCGGGATCTCGCTCGGGGCCAAGGGCGTCCGCGTTGTGAAGCTTGATGATGCCGTTGGAATCGAGGTCGCCAACCGCAAGTCGTCCGTGGTGCCTCTCAAGGCCATGCTCAACGATGATGCCTTCCGCGAAACCAAGGCCGAGCTTCCTGTTGCCATAGGCTGCACAATCACGAGAAACGTCAAGGTCTTTGACCTCACGCAGGCTCCTCACCTTCTTGTTGCCGGAGCAACGCAGCAGGGTAAGTCCGTGGGACTGAACGTGATAGTGTCCTCCCTGCTCTACGCGAAGCACCCGTCGGAACTCAAATTCGTGTTTGTTGACCCGAAGATGGTCGAGTTCACGGCCTACAAGCGGCTTCTCAAGCACTATCTTGCCGTTCTTCCAACGGCCGGTTCAGAGGAAGAGGAAGCCGAGAATGCCATCATCAAGAAAGCAAAGGATGCGGCAGATGTTCTGAATTCACTCTGTGTAGAGATGGACGAGAGGTATGCCCTGCTCGCGCTTGCCGGAGTGAACAAGCTCAAGGACTACAACGAGAAATACAAGGAGCGCAAGCTTCTCCCGACTGACGGGCATAAGTATCTTCCTTATATAGTGGTTGTCATCGATGAGTTTGCCGACCTCACAATGTCTTCCGGCTTCGGCTCCGAGGGTAAGGCGCTGGCCCGTGGCATATCGACAGCCATCATCCGTCTCGCGCAGAAGGGACGTGCGGCCGGCATCCACCTCATCATCGCGACCCAGCGTCCGTCGGTTTCCGTCATCACCGGTGACATCAAGACAAACTTCCCGATGCGAATAGCCTTTAGGACTGTTTCACGCGTGGATTCCCAAACAATTCTCGATTCACCGGGCGCTGAGAGCCTCATCGGAAGGGGAGACATGCTCTTCTATGCTGGAGTGGAGATGGAACGTGTCCAGTGCGCTCTCGTCGACACTAAGGAAATCGACCGCATCACGAAGTTTATCGAGGCTCAGAACGGCTACAAGGAGTGCTACACCACACCATACTACCTTCCGACCCCTCCGAGTCAGGACGATTCCTCTTCGGCCGGTCCGATTGACATATCCAATATCGATGCCCTTTTCGGCGATGCCGCACGCATGGTCGTCAACACCCAGAAAGGCTCGACATCCGATTTGCAGCGAAAGCTCGGACTCGGCTATGCTCGCGCTGGCAAGATTATGGATCAGCTTGAGGCCGCCGGCATAGTCGGCCCGCAGGAGGGCTCCCGCCCGCGCCAAGTGCTTGTCTCCGACTATGAGGAACTGGAAAATATAATAACTGCATTCACTACTCAAAACGGATAACGGGGCGCCTAAAAGGCGGTCTGCTGCGTTGGATGTCTTGATGAAATCCTCACAACCATCAGGTTGCTGCGGTTTCCTCTTTACCATCCGCCTTGCATCCCATCCTTTTATGCATCCCCTTTCTTTAAGCCACTTGTTAAAGATTCAAAAAGCTCTATTCGAAAATAATTCTAAATATAGGAAATTATTCATAATGGATTATTAAATGGTTACGTCTAAACAAATTATATTGTCTTTGAGTCTTGTGTTCTGCGGATTCCTTTCTGTCTTTGCCCAGGAGAAACCCTCTTCTGTTTCTGATGTTCTGGCATCATTGCCTTCGGACGGCTGCGTGTGCGCTGACTATGATCTGACGGTTTACGCGCCAAGGAACGCTAAGATAAGCTATGTGGGGAAACTCTGGTGGCAAGGCGGACTGTTCCGTGTTGAGGGCGACGGGTATTCAATTTTCTGCAACGGTGAACACATCTGGACGGTTGACTCCGCTGCCGGCGAGATTGTCCGGGAAGAAGTTGTTTCTGTTGATGAACTCATTCCATCGGCGGGTTCCGGAGAGTCGGAAATGAATGTAAGCTGGAGTCCCGACGGCAAACGCATGACGAAAATCTCCCTGACAATGAAAAACGGAACGGCCGTTTCGATTGCCGTCCCGTCAATGACGTTTGTGGAATCCAAGCCCTCCGACTTTTTCGCCTACGATGAAAATTCCATTCCGGAAGGGTTCGTGTTCACACCTCTTGACTGATGTTGCTACTCTTTCACGCAGCGGACAGATGCTCCGTATGAGGACTTGTCGTGCACTTCCGCCCCCACATCCTGTGACTTCTCATAAATGACGCGGCACCATGCCTGACTGTCATCCTTCTCGTATGAATCCGCCGTCCAGAAAACGGCATATTCCTTAACTCCGCTGAATTGTCCTGTGGCAAGATTGGCCCATCCTGTCGGAAGAACACTGAGTCCAGACTTGTTACTTATGTCCATTCCTTTCCAATAGGTCCAGAGCGCCGTCTTGTCGTAGTTGAACGTGGCATCAAACATAAGCTGAGTCGCTATTCCGGCAATAGTCCCGTGGACTTCGGTATCGGTGACTCCTAGGCACTTGCCGAGATTCACCCAGTCCTCGTCCGTCGTCAGCCGATAGCCGACCGGACAGGCGGTCTTCGCGTCCTCCCAGTTCAGGTAGCTTCCGAAAACGTCGAGCATTGCCGGGGAACTCATGTATGGAAGCCCCTTTCCGGGACTTGCGACATTTCTCATCAGCCACGTCGCGTCCCCGTTCTTGCGCGCATAATACCTGATTCCGTCTTCCTCGAAACTTTCGTCGAAGTTCGGAAGTAGACCATTGATTGAGCCTCCGGTCATTCCGCCTTTGACTATGGTCACTGTCTGCGTGCCCGTGGATGAACTATAATATCCGTCCGCGAATGCAGAGGCGCTTACCGTCACGGCACGAAGAGTGTCCTTCTTGAAATATTCCCTGTCACAGAAAGTGTATTCAAGACTCATCACTCCGTCGTCAAGGGTGTCCTTTACTGTTCTGTAGCCTTCGGAAATTGTGATTGAGTAGCCTATCTTTCCCCCGCCCGGATGGGTCACTCCGTTCAGCGTGAGCGTTATCTTGTCCTGCGGGTTCACGAATGACGGCACTTCATTGAACTTCAGAGTTCCGCTGAGCGACGGCAGTGTTGTATCCTCGCTGTCCTTCTTGCAGGAAAGCACGGACACTAAAGCCATGGCGGAGAGTGCTGCAATTATGATTTTTGACTTGTGCATTCTTTCTTGTTAAATCGTTTATTTTTGGACAGAAGCTTAGAACTCTACCTTAGGTGCGGTCTGTGCCCCTTCCTGTGCCTCGAAATATCCTTTTGCCTTGAATCCGAACATCGAAGCGATGATGTTTTTTGGAAATACGCGGATCGCCGTGTTGTACTCCCGCGCTGTCTGGTTGTATGCCTTCCTCTCTACTGCAATCCTGTTCTCCGTGCCTTCAAGTTGAGCCTGCAGGTCGCGGAAGTTCTGGTTTGCCTTGAGATCCGGATAGGCCTCGCTGATTGCCATGAGCCTTCCGAGTGCCGCGCCGAGTTCGCCCTGCGCCTTCTGGAATTCTGCAATCTTCTCTTCCGTGAGATCCTCCGTGCTGACAGTCACCTGCGTGGCTTTCGCGCGAGCCTCGACCACACCTTCAAGAGTCTCGGACTCATGTTCCGCATATCCTTTGACAGTGGCCACGAGGTTCGGAATCAGATCCGCCCTGCGCTGATAGACATTCTCAACCTGCGACCACGCGGTCTTGACGCCTTCGTCCTTCTTCACGAGAGAATTGTAGGCACCGATGCCCCATACAACGATGACGGCCAGCACGATTAGCACGATGGCGGTCACTGACAATTTCTTCTTTTCCATAATATCCTTAATTCTAAAGTTATCAACGTATGTCTCGCACTCGCGAAATTTGAATTATCGCCCATGCAACCTGCAAAGATGCACATTTTTTCTCGAAGTTTCGTTAAATTTGCCGTGAAATACGGAGATATATGAATAAATATACCATATTACTTAAGGCTATATGCCTGACGACGGCCATCGTCTTTCTCAATTCCTGTGCCGCTCGTTACGGATATGTTCAGATTACGGGATATGCACAGGGCGGGACCTACAGCGTGAAGGCGGATCTCGGCGGGACGGGGAAAACGCCGGAAGTCGTGAAGGCGAAGATTGATTCGATACTTTCAGCCGTGGACATTTCCGTTTCGGGATATAACAAATCCTCGCTCTTGAGCCGTTTCAATGCCGGGGAGAATGTCGTGAAGGACAGCATATTCACGGAACTCTGCGAGCTCGGCGACCGCTATGCGGCTCTGACAGACGGAGCGGTGGATGTCTGGGCGGCCCCGCTTTTCGACATCTGGGGCTTCGGCTTCACCCGCGACTCCCTTCCGTCCGCGGAACTCATCGCTGAGGCAAAGGCGCGTTGTGAACTCCATAAAAAGGTGAACTTCAACGCCATCGCCCAAGGCTACAGCAGCGACATCGTCGCTGACTATCTCAGGAAGATTGGCGTGAAGAACATGCTCGTGGACATCGGCGGAGAAATGTACGGACAGGGCGTGAATCCGGGCGGAAAGAGCTGGACGATTGGAATTGACAGCCCGGTTGACGGCAACTATGAGCCCGGAGCGTCGATTCAGGACATCTATGAACTCCCAACGACTCCCTGCGGCATCGTGACTTCCGGCAATTATCGCAAATTCTATGTGAAGGACGGACGCAAATATGCCCACACCATAGACCCGCGCACCGGTCTTCCCGTTACGCACAACCTCCTAAGCGCCACGGTGATTTCTTCCGACCCGTCCTCGACCCGCAACGCCACCGATGCCGACGCCTTCGCGACATATTGTATGGTCATAGGTCTCGAACAGGCGCAGAAGTTCATCCTCTCCAACCCACACCTCGAAGCCGTCCTCATCTACGATGAAAACGGCCAGATGAAGACCTGGCGTTCCGACCGTTAGATTACATCACTTTACCGAGGTGGGGAAGTCATCTGTCTTTCTTTCAAGTAGTTTCATATAAAAATTCACATTTTTAGACAAATGCTGAATTTTTCGACAAAATTGAGTGCTACATCCCGGCAATGATTTCGAGGCATTGGCGCAGGGTGTCGGCGAGTAATTCAGTGGCGCGGACCAGGAGGGACGGACAGATGCCGAGGGCGGTGAGGAACGTGGTGAGGAGGGCGGATGGAAGAAGAATTCCGGTCAACGGTAGGGAAATAAGGTTCGTGAGGATGAAATATTTGGGGAAAGTCCTGAAGTAGAACCAGGCGGCGGGGCCGGTGGCGAGCTGGCAGGCTGTCGACAATGCGACGCTGTTCCAGATCCATCGGACGGGGGAGTGCTTCGTGCCGGTCTGTGGGAAAATGCCTTGCAGGAGCGGGTAGATGTAGGCGATGCCGGCTATGGCGAAGTAGGAAAGCTGGAAGCTGACGGAACGGACGGCACTTGCATCAAGGCAGACCTGGATGACAAATGCTCCGCAGAGGGTGTCGCGGAGTGTAGCGGAACGACCGAATATTACCGAGAACTCTCTTAAAAGAATGAACAGGAATGCCCGGCTGATGGACGGGCCGGCACCTACCATGAGGCAGTATGTCCCTGTTGCAGCGATGGTCAGCGTCGAGCGTGCCTTTACGGCGGCAGGGGAGTTCCCGAGGACAGCAAACGCCTTGACCACGATGCCGTAGATGATGCCGAGATGCAGTCCGGAGAGCGCAAGGATGTGTGCGGCTCCGCTGTCCCTGAAGGCATTGGTTGTCTGCGCCGACAGTCCGGAGCGGTCTCCCGTGAGGAGTGCCTTGAGCAGCGCGTTGTTTTCCCGGTCGCGCAGTGGGAGACTGTCAATGAGAGACTGAAATTTTTTGCAAGTTGCATGTAGCCAATCAGATATATCCACGAAGACAAAGGATACACTGCCTCCGCTCAGCGACGTCGCCTCACAACGGAATACGCAGGTTGCCGCACATAGTGCTATCGTTGCAAAAAGAAGTGGCGACGGCATGTTCTCGGCTCCATATTTCCGGATCGTATGCATATTCCCGAAAATCATCAGCGAAAGAAGGGAAAATATTGCGGAAGGCAGGAGTGCTCCGGTTCGCAAAGGGTGCGGAAACTCCATCGCTATGATTGTCCCGGCGAGAAAGGGGAATGCGAAACGTTCAATTCTGTGGACTTTGGGCGTGTTCATATATTCATCAATAACACATCGACCCGAATAAAGGCGAAGCGGCGTCTTTACTCGAATGCATAATTCCCAAGTCGCTGCGAATTTACGAATAAAAGTGCTAACTTTGTCGGGTTGTTTCGATTTTATACGAAATGACCTTGAAAACGCTTAAAACAATTTAGAATAAATCGCCATGATTATTTTAGTGCTCAACTGCGGCAGCTCGTCTCTGAAGTATCAGCTGCTGGACATGAAGAACGACGACGCCTACGACCTTCTCGCGAAGGGACTCGTCGAGCGTATCGGCCTTGAGGTCGGATGTCTCAAGCATCAGGCCGTTGGAAAGGAGAAGCTTGTGCGCGAAATGCCTATTCAGGATCACACTGTCGGCATCCAGGCTGTCCTTGACGCGCTTCTTGACAAGGAATTCGGATGTCTCGGCTCTCTTGATGACATCGAGGCTGTGGGACACCGCGTGGTGCATGGCGGCGAGGAGTTCTTTTGCAGTGCCCTCGTGACTAACAAGGTGGTCTCGCAGATTCGCAAGTGCTGCGAGATTGCGCCTCTTCACAACCCTGCTAACCTTCTCGGAATCGATGCTGTGACAAAGGCGCTTCCGTCCGTTCCGCAGGTCGCCGTGTTTGACACAGCATTCCACCAGACGATGCCGGACTATGCATATATGTACGCGCTTCCATATGAATATTACGAAAAATACCGCATCCGTCGCTACGGATTCCACGGCACGAGCCACAAGTATGTCAGCGCAAAGGGCGCGGCTTTCGCGGGGCTTGACCTTGGAAATAGCCGTATCATAACTTGCCACCTAGGCAACGGAAGTTCGGTGACCGCGGTTCAGAACGGCAAGTCAGTCGACACGTCAATGGGATTCACTCCGCTTGAGGGCATGATTATGGGAACGCGTTGTGGCAATATTGACCCGGATATCGTGACCTACCTCATGGACAAGGAGGGCTTTACCCCAGCCGAAATGAGCAAGGTTCTCAACAAGAAGTCCGGTTTCCAAGGCCTTTCCGGCATTTCTTCCGACGCCCGTGACCTCAATGAGGCCGCAAACGCAGGTGACCGCAGGGCAAAGCTTACCCTGAAGAAGCTCGCTTATGACATCACAAAACTGATCGGGGCCTACACCGCGGCCATGAATGGTATTGACCTCATCGTCTTCACTGGCGGCATCGGCGAGAACAACGCCCGTTTGCGCCGACGCGTGTGCGAGAACCTGACCTATCTCGGACTGAAGTTCGACTATGACACGAATGCGGGCGAGAAGGCTGACGAAATGCTGATTTCGCTGCCGGACTCAAAGGTGAAGGTCGCTGTCATTGCCACTAACGAGGAGCTGATGATTGCACGTGACACGATGAATATAGTATTAAATCAAGAGTAATATGTTTACAAAATTTGAAGACATTTTCGCCTGTCTGGCGTCACGCGGGGCGAAGAAAAGGATGATTGTGGCGTGGGGAGTTGACGAGCACACTATTGCAGCCGCTTCAAAGGCTGTGGATCTCGGGCTCATTGCAGCGACTCTCGTAGGTGACGAGACCCTGATCAAGGCTGTCTGCGAAAAGGACGGCATCGACGTGACAAAATTCACTGTTGTGCACAATCCTGCGGAGGCAAAGTCAATAGCGCAGGCTGTCACTATGATAAACGAGGGCGAGGGCGACTTTCTGATGAAGGGTCTCTGTTCGACCGACAAATATCTCCGGGCCATCCTGAACAAGGACACGGGCATCCTCCCTCCGAAGGCGGTTCTCAGTCACGTCGCTGTCCTCGAAAATCCTAACTATCCGAAGCTTCTCTTCCTCAGCGACATGGCTGTCATTCCGGCTCCGGACCTCAAGCAGAAGAAGGCCGAGCTCAATTATCTCGTGAATGCCGCTCATTCTATGGGCATCGAGACTCCGAAGGTCGCAATCATCGCCGCAACCGAGCAGATGCTCGAAGGCATGCCGGCGTGCGTTGAGGCAGCCGTTCTCGCGAAGAAGGTGGAGCGCGGGGAAATCAAGGGATGCATCGCCGACGGTCCGCTCGCGCTTGATGTTGCGATTGACATGGAGTCTGTTCAGATCAAGGGTCTCAAGAGCCCGGTTGCCGGTGACGCCGACTGCCTCCTCTTCCCTAACATCGAGTCTGCCAATGTCTTCTACAAGACTAACTCGAAGCTCGCCACAGGCGTGAAGCAGGCTGGCATGGCAGTGGGTGCGAAAGTTCCGTGCGTGCTCTCAAGCCGAGGCGACAGCATCGAAACCAAGCTCAACAGCATCGCGATTGCGGCAATGGCCTGCAAGTAAATCCGTTAAAGCCGTGCGGCGCGATTTCCGTCCGGCGTGAGCACAACGATTTATGAACGGCAATTATCCGTCAAAACTGTTGGAAAACGCAGTCGAAGCAATTGGCACTCTTCCTGGAATCGGCCGGAGGAGTGCCCTTCGTCTTGCGATGTACCTGCTCAAGCAGCCGCAGGAAAATGTCCACCACTTCACGGAGGCGATTGCCTCACTGCGCGACAACGTGAAGTATTGCCGCGAGTGCATGATGATCTCGGACACCGATGTCTGCGCCATCTGTTCGGACAAGACCCGCGACCGCAGCACCATCTGCGTTGTCCAGTCTGTCCGTGACGTGATGAGCATCGAGGCGACTGGGCAGTACCACGGTCTCTATCATGTCCTCGGCGGTGTGATTTCACCCATCAACGGCGTCGGCCCCTCCGACCTGACAATCCGCGAACTTGTGGAGAGGGTCTCGAAATATGCCCCCGGCTCCCTCGAACTCATCCTCGCCCTGAGCGGCGATGTCGAAGGCGAGACGACCTCGTTCTACATCTACCGCCAGATTTCCCGATACGACGTTAAGGTCACCTCCCTTGCCCGAGGCCTCGGCTTCGGCGACGACCTCGAATACGCCGACGAACTCACCCTCGGCCGCTCCATCACAGGCCGCCAGCCGTTTCATCCGTAGGTTAAGAAACTACATATCCTCCAGCGACAGGCAGCGAATGACTTTGCGATAGCGGCTCAGACGTTTTTCCTTTCTTGAGAAAAATGCGACCTTCTCTTTCATGAGCGCCGCATTGTATTTCTCCGGATTCCTCTTTACTTCAATCAGTTCGACGCTTTTGTCGTCCGCGCTGACCGCAACGATGTCAATCTCGCATTGCTGGTGATTTCCTTTGGTGTCGGTGTAGCCCTTGGAGTCCCACCAACGGCCTATTGCACGGTATTGGCTTCCAGAATGGAAAAGTATGTACCGTATTTCCGCCCGAACTCCTGGATGAGAAGCTTTCTCCCCTCTTCGATGAAAGGGGAGTCCGCCCAGCATATATAGTCAATCATTTTTTTACAGCCGTAAAATTTACTAGCGTTGCAAAGTGATAATATTTGTCAAGAAGACACCGGAGCGGAAGAAGGACTGCAGATGCAAGGCGGATGTTGAAGTCAAAACCGCAGCAGCCTTGGCGGCTGTGAGGATTTTGACAAGACATCCAACGCCGCAGATGCGTCCTTATGCGTCTCTGTCCCTCCAGACTTTGAGGTACTGCTGCAGTGCCCACATCTCATCCCGAAACCTCGCCGCCGCCTGAAAGTCCAGCTCGGCCGAAGCCTTCTTCATGTTCGCCTTGGCGGTCTCCGCAGCCTTCTCCACCTGTGAGCGGGACATAGAGCGGATTACAGGGTCCTGAAGGACGGCGGCAAGATCTGCCTGAATGTAGCCGTCAACAAACGCGCTGTTGGACTCGCGGGCAGCGTCGTGGCCGAAGCCAACCGTAATCTTGCCCTTGCCGAGGTCTGAAGGGCTTGGAATGTACTGCGGGTCATCGTAGGAGTTCGCCGCACTCACGCGGCCGTGCCCGACATTCCCGGAGACCGTGCCTGCCGCATCCGCAGCACTTCGTCCGCCGGCTCCGGCTACGCGCCCACCAGCTGCGGCTACTTCGGACACCCCGCGCCCAGCGGCTCCGAAACCGGCCGCACCTCCGAATGCCCCCGCACGACCAGCCTTCTCCCCGCCATACACATTGGCGAGAGCATTGCTCTTCACCGCCACCTGCTTAGGCACAATCCCATGCAGCTTGTTGTACTCCATCTGCTTCGTGCGCCGGCGATCGGTCTCGTAAATCGTCTCCTGCATCGACTTGGTAATCGTGTCAGCATACATGATTACAAGCCCGTTCACATTCCTCGCGGCCCTGCCGGCGGTCTGGGTCAGCGCCCTCCCGGAGCGCAGGAATCCCTCCTTGTCCGCGTCAAGAATGGCCACGAGCGAAACCGTCGGGATGTCAAGCCCTTCTCTCAGCAGGTTTACGCCCACAAGCACATCGAACAGCCCGTTTTTGAAATCCTCAATAATCTCGACGCGCTCCATCGTGTCCACGTCCGAGTGGATGTAGCGGCAGCGCACGCCCATATTCGTGAAATACTTTTCAAGCTCCTCCGCCATCCTCTTGGTGAGCGTCGTCACGAGCACCCTCTCGTCTGCCTCGGCGCGGACCCTTATCTCCTCAAGCAGGTCATCCACCTGGTTCTCCGTCGGGCGCACCTCAATAGGCGGGTCAAGCAGCCCTGTCGGGCGCACAACCTGTTCTACCACAAGGCCTTCCGACTTCTCAAGCTCATACTCGGCCGGAGTCGCGCTCACAAAGACCTTCTGTCCGGCCAGCGCCTCGAACTCCTCGAACTTCAGCGGCCGGTTGTCGGCGGCTGCCGGGAGACGGAATCCGTAGTCAATCAGCACCTCCTTCCTCGAATGGTCGCCTCCGTACATCGCGCGAATCTGCGGAATCGTTACATGGCTCTCGTCGATGAAGGTGATGAAATCCTTCGGGAAATAGTCCATGAGGCAGAACGGGCGCATACCCTCCTTGCGGCCGTCGAAATAGCGCGAATAATTCTCGATGCCGGGGCAATAGCCCATCTCCTTAATCATCTCAAGGTCATATTCTACCCTCTGTTTCAGCCGCTTGGCCTCCATTCCCTTGCCATATTCCAGCAGCTGGTCGTATCTCTGCTTCAGGTCGTCCTGAATCATGCTCACAGCCTTCGCGGAGCGTTCCTTCGTCGTCACGAAATTGTTTGCCGGATATATCGAAATTTCATCGATGTCCTGAATCGTCGCTCCCGAAACTGGGTCAATCACAGTGAGCCTGTCAACCTCATCGCCGAAAAACTCGATGCGTACCGCGTCATCGCCATAGCCAATGCATACGTCCACCGTGTCCCCGCGCACCCTGAAAGTTCCTCTCTTGAAGTCGGTCTCCGTCCTCGAATAGAGTGCATCCACAAGCTGATAGAGCAGCCTCGTGAGGCTTCTCTGCTCGCCGCGTCGCACCACAACAGTTTGAGAATGAAAGTCTTCCGGGTTGCCGATGCCGTAGAGACAGGAGACGCTGGAAATGACAATCACATCCCGCCTTCCGGACATCAGAGCCGATGCCGCGCTCAGGCGGAGCTTCTCGATTTCATCGTTTATGCTCAGGTCCTTTTCTATATACGTGTCGGTCGTGGGGATATATGCCTCCGGCTGGTAATAGTCATAGTAGGAGACGAAATATTCGACGGCGTTGTTCGGAAAGAACGACTTGAACTCACCGTAGAGCTGGGCCGCGAGGGTCTTGTTGTGGCTGAGAATCAGCGCCGGACGCTGGAGCCTTTCGATTACGTTCGCCATAGTGAACGTCTTTCCCGAACCTGTCACGCCGAGCAGCGTCACCGCGTCCACACCCTGTTTCAGGGCCTTGCATATTCCGTCAATCGCTCCCGGCTGGTCGCCTGAAGGTCTATAATCCGATACAATCTTAAAATTCATGATTTGAAGTTGTTTTTGGTCTATATTCCTTTTTTCATCAGTCGAGTACCCCAGTACACTCCTTCTTCAAAAAGAAATCTATCCTCAAAAACAATCTTCAAATCCTGTGCAATAGTTTAAGAAGATGTTTGATTTTTTATCCGTTCTTTTCAAAACAAACGAAACAAAAGTCTAAAAATTGCCCTTAAATCCAGTGCAATATGTCTTGAGGATATGAGAAACCTTCAAAAAATAACCTGCATCATCTTTCTCATTCTTTTCGGTCTATATTTATTTTCTCATCAGTCGTGTACATCCAGTACACACCCTCTTCCAAAAGAAATCTATACTCGAAAATAATTGACAAATCTGAAGCAGTTTATTTTCTTCATGTTTCTGGAGAAAATCTACCGTCCGGAATACATCTCGTCGTAGTATTTCATATAGTCTCCGGAGGTCACGTTGTCCATCCACTCCTGATTGTCGAGATACCAGCGCACCGTCCTTTCTATGCCCTCCTCGAATTGAAGTGACGGCTCCCAACCGAGTTCCCGCTGGAGTTTCGTGGAGTCGATGGCGTAGCGCGCGTCATGTCCCGGGCGGTCGGTGACGTATGTGATGAGGTCAAGATCCTCGCCCTCGGAGCGTCCGAGCAGTCTGTCCACCGTCTTGATGACCACCTTTATGATGTCGATGTTCTTCCATTCATTGAAGCCCCCGATGTTGTAGGTTTCCGCCACGCGTCCGTTATGGAAAATCATGTCAATCGCCCGTGCGTGATCCTCGACGAACAGCCAGTCGCGCACATTCTCGCCCTTTCCGTAGACCGGAAGCGGTTTTCGGTGACGTATGTTGTTGATGAACAGTGGAATGAGCTTCTCCGGGAACTGATACGGGCCATAATTGTTCGAGCAGTTGGTCACTATCGTAGGTATGCCGTAGGTGTCGTGGAATGCGCGAACGAAATGGTCTGACGACGCCTTCGATGCTGAGTAGGGCGAGTGCGGGTTATATTTCGTTGTCTCGCGGAAAAAATCCTCCCCGTATGCGAGGTGGTGGCTGCCGGAGGACGCCTTTGTGGAGAATGGCGGCTTTATGCCATCCGGATGCGTCATCGCGAGCGCTCCATAGACTTCATCCGTTGAAATGTGGTAGAAAAGCTTGCCCTCGTAGCCCTCTGGGAGCGATTCCCAGTAAATCTTTGCGGACTGGAGCAGTGACAGCGTCCCTATTACATTTGTTCTTGCGAAAGTGAACGGGTCCTTGATTGACCGGTCCACGTGGCTTTCCGCCGCGAGATGGATGATTCCGTCAATTTTCTCCGTACGCATCAGGTTCAGAATCCCCTCGAAGTCGCAGATGTCCATACGGACGAATTTGTAGTTCGGTCGCCCCTCAATGTCGCGCAGATTTGCAAGATTTCCAGCGTATGTCAGTTTGTCGACATTAACTATCTTATATTCAGGATATTTGTTGACGAAAAGTCGCACCACGTGGCTTCCGATGAACCCTGCGCCTCCCGTTATCATTATTGTTCTGGCTGTGTTTGACATGTCCTTATATTTTCGATTGTTCTT